>ORMF012625079.1_pt1 | contig 24614 bp, 23 predicted proteins | sample 1779871 | NCBI WGS metagenome assembly ORMF01 (sample SAMEA104232316, study PRJEB22302) | groundwater metagenome | biome: forest; feature: aquifer; material: groundwater | place: USA | collected 2011-08-07 | depth 5.4 m | reverse complement strand
GCACCGTGATACGATCGGCTTTCGTGTGGGAGCCAAGCCCGAAGTGCAACACTCGTTCCGATTGAGAAGGTCCGTTGTTTGCGATGAGCTCTTGATAGTGTTTCTCGCCGCCGACTTCCACCGTGACTTGCGTACCGATACCGTCACGGTTGCTCCCCTTTTCAGGATTGCCGCGGACGCTGATGAAGAGTCCGTTGGAATTCGCCGATGTGTTCTTATACACCTGAACTACCGGGAACGTGTACTCATTGGTGCCGGGATCTCCGTTTCGGAGCACGAGGTCCATCTTCCCGTCGTCATTGATATCCGCCCGTGCCGCGATATATCCATCGGCGATAGAATCTACACCCTCGAGAAAACCCACTTCGGTGAACGTACCGTCTCCGTTGTTCCTAAACAACCGCTTATGCTGATAGCCAGCCATGGAAGGCCGCGGCCCATCCTCTGCATACACGCCGCTCGAGATATCGCCCCTGAAGTTTGAGAGAAAGTTCATGTAGAGGCGTGGGTTGTTAGACAACGAAAGCCCGGTAATCTTGTTTCGATTCTCGCCATTTAATACCGCCGAGACAAACAACCCCGACACATCCTGCTCCCTGCTCGTCCCTGACCACAATCCGTTTGAGACAAAGAGATCGGGATGACCGTCGTTGTTGTAATCGATAAATTCGAGACCCGCGACTCCTTCGCCTGCCCAGTCGAGGCCCACCCTTGTGGTAGCATCAACGAACGTCCCCATGCCAATGTCCAAAAAATAGCGGAGGCCACCTCCGGCAATACCTTGCAGAATCTCAGTTGAATTTCCGCCAGCGGTACTCACACATGAATTCATCAGACGATTTGCCGCTGCAAAGTTCACATAGCTCATGACGTAGTCGGAGCGTCCCACTCCTCGTACATCAGCGGTAGCTACTCCCATGCCCAGAGAATTGAAGCCTAATCCGATTCTTTCTCCCATTTCCGCAAACTTTCCTCCACCGAGATTCTTGTACACAGGTCCGAGATTTCCTCGATCGTCAATGACAATTATATCTTGCACACCATCCCGATCGACATCCACTGCCATGGAGGAGTGAGCATATGTCTGCCTTGTGTCGTGGTGCCACTGATAATCAATGCCAGACTCTTTACTCACATCAGTAAACACATAGGGTGAAGTGTTTAGAAACACTCCCTGCATTGCCTGCCCCGGCTGCACGATACCCCCCGTCTCAAGTGTCGTAAAATCTTTCTCCCCAGGAAAACCTACGTAAAAATCAAGCTTCCCGTCGTTATTAAAATCGGCAACCGACGCCGGCATTGCGTAATCGGATTGCCAGCGATTTAGAATAAAATCCTTGGCTCGCGTGAACACGTTTTTCCCATCATTTTTATACAATTCGATGTCTGAACCTTGTGCGTCGGGCGTAAATCGCACTGAAAGAAGATCCCGTCTGCCGGTGTTTTCGAAATCCGCGAAAATTCCGGTCTTCACGAGAGTATCCTTGGTAAAGGGATACTGAAGTTGTTGCGTGAACTTTCCATCCGCGCCGAGCTTCCATATTGACGCTTCGTCCCGCGCTCCGACAAACACAAGCTTCGAGCCGTCTCCAAGAAGGTCGCCGACCGCGAGCGCATACCCTCCCCGGCGTATGGCCTCCGTGCGAAGGTATGTGGGAACCGAATCAAGGCCGACATCTTTGGTAACCTCTTGAAAACCGGGGCTCCTCCGAGAGGTCAGAGTCTCACCGGAAAGCGTCTGTATGTCCGAAAGTTTCCACGTGCTTCCCACCTGTACGACAGTTGCCAAAAAGAAGCCGCGATCCGTCCTGCGCACTACCGCAGTACCCTCTTTCTGAAATCCGCGAATATCGAAACGGATCTTCAATGTAATGGTAGCGGGCTGTTCTTTCTCCTGCGGGTACGTAGCGTCTGTGGTCAACGTAACGTCGGATATCTCCGTATAGCCGTTCAGATAGTCATCCCAGGAAACAGCAGCGTCGCCTGCCCACTTGAATTCCGCAATACCGTCTAGCTCACGCCATGGCTTTACGGCCCGTGCCGCGATCCCACCGCGCGGCAATCCGTCCAAAAAGAGAGCGGCGAAGTCGGCAGTGTTCTTTGATACCCACGCTTGCCTCCAGGCAGACAGCAGGCTCCGTTCGATGCGCTCGTATTGCAATTCTTCGTCGACACAGAGCTTGACTCTCTCCTCTGTCTCGAGACTCCCGATAATTTTTTGGTAAGCGTCCTTCGCAAGCCGAACCGACTCCTCCTGTCCCTGCACGCTTCGTATAAAGAATATGGAGGACGAGAACAAAAGCGCCGCAATAAGAAAGTACGGGAGATATGCGGACTTTAGTTTCATACTCGATAATGATACCAGTACATGGCGGTAAATCAAAACAGAAAGAGGGTGCTCGGATGAGTGTGTGGAGAAGACATTTCAGCGACGGAGGGGATGTCTCTCTGGCAATCCACTCTAAGCACTATAAACCATAGTCTTTCGCACGACGAGCCTCTTCTCGAATGCGACCGCCTTGCATGACGCGCTCCAGCTCTTCCGAGCTCAGGATGGTAAGTATTTCATCGGCAGATTTGTAGACCATTTCTTGCGGTCCCGCTCTTCTGGAACCGAGGAAATGAGGCCGCTCTGAAAGCCTCCACACGCTTTTATTGAACGTAAGGAAGCCGATGCTTGGATACGACCGGTTCAAAAGATGCCGCCATACATGATTTGAATTAAAAGCGCCTCTTTCTACAAACTCCTTGAAATGTTCCAGACCTTGCCAATGTTCTCCAAGACAACTCCCGAGCAAAAGGTCGAGAAGGCTCGACTTCTGCGCTTGCACAAGGTTCTGGTCAAGGTACGGGCGGCGCCGCGCATCAACGATGGTTGCGATGTCAGCCCAATAGGTTTGGTCGCGCGTCGTATACAGCTTTGCCGCGGCCTGATACCAGTAAGAGATCCCGTTATCTGCCAGAGCCTGATGATTGCGTAAACGCACGTCTTCCGGCTTCGTACTGATCTTAAAAAAAAGATAGGTATCAAGAACGACAACCTCGAGTCTTGTCACTCCATGCTTGTTGTCCTGCACCACATAGAGCTTGAAATTGTGCGCCGTTGGTCTGTCGTCGAAGTTCGAGAGCGTATAGAGGAGGGGCCCGTGTTCCTCAAGAATCACCCCGTGCCGAAAAGGGGTTGCATGAAGAAGCCCCAGTTCGTGCATGCGAGCATATTTCTCTGGTAACGATCCCTCTGTATAGTGCAAAGCGATATCTGGCTTACTGTCCCGAGGTATCCCCCCAGCACCCAACAAAAAATCGCGCCTTTCCTTCACAGCGCGCGCAAGCGCATGGGCATTTAATTGCAGACTGCCCAGTTGGCGATCTATATCTTCGGGTGTCAGAATATTACCGTGCTTGTCCTTGCGCGAGAAAATCATGTCCGTAACTCGACAGAATGCCTGCACAGCGAGATAGAACCTTCTAAGACGACTCGCACTTTTAGAGAATTGCTTTTGCGCGGCATCCCACGATTCCATCAGATTGAGGGCTGTTGACATTGTCGGACGCGCAAGAAAGCGGCGGCGACGGCGCTCGCACTCTATAAAACTGCGCAGAAACGGGACAGGAAACGCCGTGCGCGACAGAGGCAACACGGTCAGAAAAATGCGGCGCAGAATACTCCCCCCTAAAACATCCTCGTACGCGCGCGCGACCTCTTCTGTACCATCGAGCATCGCCTCCCCTCGCTCGAGATCCATACCCTCGGCCGCAAAAAGCGGGTCGGTCCGTACCATGTCCAAAAAAAGTTCCGGAACTCGTTCCACGCGTGCAGTATACGATATCAATCCGTCGGCTACAAAGATCAAAAAGAAAGGGCGGCGGAATCGCTCCCGCCGCCCCCGTGTGACTCGGTCATGGCTTCCAAAAACCCTACCGGTCAGAGTTACTTCGCTGGACAATTCGCGAACGGATTTTTGCGCTCCGAGAGGTTTATTCTCGTTTCGCAAAGGAACCGTTTTGTATTATCCGACCTTTTTTCGACCTCTTTTGTATAGTCCTCGAGGGTCGAGGTGCGTGGATCAACGCCGTTGAGCTTAAGAAGGGCCTTTGCTTCCTCGTCCTTGAGCGCCTCACCAATAAGGCCACGGAGGAGAGCGACGGTTTGGGATGACATATCCTTGGGCCCGAACACGCCGTACCCTGCGGTAATGTTCCCGCACGGAGCGCACCCGAGCTCCGCAAGAAGCCGCGAACTCGGAAGGAACGGGTCCTTCCTTTGCCCAAAGGTTCCAAGTACGGGAACGGCCCTTTCTGCCATCGAAAGAAGAGTTGACGACACCGCAACGACGATGCAATCAACCTCCCCCCTCTCGAGCGACAGCATGAGAAAGCCCGCATCCTGGTATAGGATGAGGTGAATCTCCGCTTCCACCTCCGCCATATAACCTGCCAGCACCGCCATGGCGAGCCCGCCGTTGGGACCATACCAACCGCACTGTAGGTTCTTCTCCTTTGCTTTGTTCCTCCTCTTCCCCTCTTTAAGGAAATTTTCAAAAGAGGGCTCCGTAAGGAGCGATTTGCGGGCGACTAACTCGAGGTAGGTATCACCGATTGTCATTATCGGCTTCAGCCTTCCCCCAAGAAGCGACTCTCCGGCGATTTCATCCGCCGGAACAAGGACCATGGTGTTACCGTCCCCCAGCACGCCGATCGTATATCCGTCTGCAGGGGCCAGCGCAATCGTCTTCAAGGCCACTCTTCCGCCAGCGCCGGGCAGGTCATGCACGGTCGACGGTCGGCCAACTTTCCGAAGGGCGGTCTTAACGATGTTCGTGAGAATACTATTCCCCGAACCAGGACCACCCGTAGAAACGATTGCAATTTCCTTGGTATCCTGGGCCAAAGCCAAATCGGGGGCCGTCAGTCCAATCAGGACTGCCAGAGCCCATAACACTTTCTTCATCATCCTTTTGCTCCATCTTGAACATTGCGTGGTCTACCACGCAATTCCACAAAAAATATACTCGAGGATCAAAAGCATTGCAAGGCTTTAGATAACTGAAACTGCAACCGGGAAGCGTAAATGACAGATATCATTCTTTAGAGTATAATCTCGACCATGGCTCTCGCGACCAAACCGGCAATCGTGAAGCCGGCACATATCATTGACCTGGGGGAACTCACGGTCGATTACGATGAAAGCATCGCCGCCAAAATCGCGGGTAATACAGACCCACGGTGCATTACTTGGAATACGTCGTGGGCTACGGACGAGAAATTTCCGGATACACAAACCGGAGAAATCGTCTACGCGGCGAGCGCTTGGCACTTCGGCGTGCGGATGTCAAAGGACTCGCTCAAGCTCTCGGTCGAGGCCGAGGGCAAAATTTTCGGAACTCCAAAACCGCTCATCGACTTGGCCATCCGTAACCCGCAGCCAAAGCTCGACGATGCCATGCCACTCGTAGCGGCGGGACAGGAGTTTGTGGACGCCAGCGGCAACCGAATCGCGCTGGATCTCGTCGGGGACGGCGTTAGCGGCCGTCGCCTCGGCCGCGTCCGTCTTTTTCCGAACGAGCAGTGGTACGGCCACTATCTGTTCCTCGTCCTCGCAAGAACTTGATGCTCTGGCTCTTGAGGCCGGCACCTCGGTCCCTTTGTTATAGGGGAGTAACTTCAGCGGCACGTATGGATGTAATAATATCCGACCCGAAATCCGACTCGAACATGTCGTAGGTCGATTGTGCCTGCGAACGCAGTGCCTCAATCATTCCAGATGACATCGGTACGACGGTGAGTCCCTGTTGTTGCAGTTCGCTCTTGTGGCGTTCTGCGAGCGCGATCGAATCCTCCCGCTCGGCCTTTGCAGCGAGCGCCGCCGCCTTCTGGAATGCTTGCTGATCCCGCGCGGAAAGTGAGTTGTAGAATGTATCGCTCGTGATGATCATGGACATGACGAGGCTGTGCATGGTTTCGTTGATAAATTTTGTATTTGGACCAAGTCTGCGAGGAGCCGCAATGTACGACGTTTCAGCGGCATTGATCTCAGGGCCATAGAATTTATTTCCAGATGCATCAGACGGAGCTACTGTCAGCTTTGCACCGATCGTTGTAAAGAAATTAAGATTATATTTCCCTGGTCTAACGACGGTGTGCAACCCTTTGAAATCGTCGGTGGATGTGAGCTTTTTGTCGGAGAGAATAATCCTGAAACCGCCGCTGAATGTAAGCGCTAGTGCGCGGACGGAAGTCTGCGCACTGTATTTTTCCAGGATCTGATGTGAGAGGGGATTGCCGATAAAATTTTCTGTCGACTCGTAATCGTTGAACATATAGGGCAATGACAGTGCCTGAAATTCGGGGATCGTCTGAATCGTCTGATTCACATCATACAGATACACCGAGCCGAGCTGGACGGTACCGTCGTCGAGAAGCTGGAACACTTCCTCTGCTGCGTTCGTCTTCGACGAACTCGGGAAATCTTGCCGCGTCAGAATCTGAAGATCCACCTTGTTACCCGTTTCCTTTTCCAGTACATCAGCGAAGACGCGCGCGGCGCGTTCGAACGGTTCGATAGGGGTGTGAAGTATGAGCCAGCGAAGGGTAATCGTCTTGGCGGGTCCCTGTTCCGCATACGCCACATAGAAAACGAGGCACGCCACTACGAGAAGCATCGCCACCGCTCCTATATACAGCGGATTTCTATGATAGGGCGCTTTGCCCGCGGAAATCATTATCATATATAGTACTCTATCTGAACTCACAATCAAAGCCCTTGGTGCCCCGAAGTATGTTGAATTGCCTCACGCTCCTCGTGTTGCGAAGAGTACCGAATGTATCTGAACCTATTCACTCTCACGTCGTATAAGCTTGATATCCTTATGTTTTTGAGGAAACGGGATATTAGAAAATTCTATCTCGAGCGACACAAAGGCACCCTCTGCGACAAGATCGGCGAAAGTACGGGTGGGGGTAAGAAAAATCTTACGGGAGAAATCGCGCGCGATCTCTTTTACCAGAGCAGGAGTCGGGAAGCCGCCACGCCAAAAGACACGAAGCACTATCTTACCTTTCAGCGCGCCGCCCTCAAGTACTTCCGAAGCTTCTGCCCGGTAGTCATCTATGTAGTGTCTGAAAAGTGAAGCGGCGCGGTCGAATTCTTCCCGCCGCAAAATCGCGCCCGCAAGTTTTACGTAATCATGACCTTTGCGGCCCAGATGCTCGAAGGTCAGCGGCGCGTTGCAGGCGCAGGCGGTCGGTACGAGGCGCCCGATGTCCCCGATATCGTATCGATCAAACAGGAACCCGCTTTCCAAGCGCTTGGTGACGATAATATCTCCCCTGCCGCTCGCGTCGGGATTTACGATCTCAATCGAGACAGCCGGTTGCGGGTGATAGTGATTTGGCTGAAGGTCTTTGCATTGTTGTGCGACCCCGCCGAGTTCGCTCGTCGAGTAATGCATGCGAAGGCGCGCGCGTGGAAAGCGCGTCCGTAGAATCGATTGAACGCGGGAGCTGAGACGCTCTCCCGATAACCGAAGGACGCGCACCCTTGCGCCGGCGCGCCCGAAATACTCGCTCGCGCGAGCAACGAGAGACGCACTGCCGGTAACAGTATCGGGAACGAAATCTTCGATAAGCGCCGTAAGTGCCGGCGACATGTCTTTCGCGTCAACAGACAGGGACTTCTTGGGGCCAGGAGTCAGTTCGTTGCTGATGCGCAGGGTTTCTACGAGCCGCCGGTTGAGCGAGCCGTGGGCGGATACGATCCGCTCGCTCTCCGCGAATTTCCTCCATTTCGAAGGGCCGCAGTGCACGACGGAAGACATCGGGGATGTGCCGCTCGTGCCCGACGTTACTTTGAGAGCGTATTCACGCGCAATCGCGGGAGGCGACGAAATAAAATGCACGATAAGCCCTTCGCACATCGCGGCGACATCCGCACGACTCAGCATGCGGCGCGGCATGTTCATACGGCTTCCCCATCCCTGCTGTGCACCGAGCCGGCGGGAAGATTGGTACGATACCGGATAATCGGGGTCACGAGTTGTGCTGTCTTGGTTATGACGACGGCCCCGTCTTCCTCACTCACAATGCAGTCGGGCAATGCCACAAAAGAGACAGGGCCGAGTGGAGACTCGGCGAAGGCTCCCGTCTCCGGCAAACGTAGTACGAGGCGCGAGCGCCCGGCGAAGCGTGCAAACGAAGCGAGCGCAGGGGCATCAAACGAATCCCCGAGCACGGTAATAGACGAGAGAGGCCGCTCCTGTTTCTCCAAAAAAGGCAGGAGCTTGGGAAGCGAGACGGTATCGGTAATAAGCGCGTTTATGCGGTATTTCGAGGCGGTAAACATGGCGATATCGGGATCCGGCTCGCCGATTAGGGGCACGATGTTGTTCTCGTAGCACCACATCGACTTCTCTATCGCTTCATGCGGATCGGCCAAATACACGAGTGGCCGCGTCGCAGAAGTGCCCCACGGTTCGTGGCCGATATCCTCAAAACTCCACTCTGACAAAAACATACGGTCCTTGTCGTGCACGATCTTGACGAAACTGCGCGCGTCTTTGTAGCGGCGTTGTGAGAGCGGAACATCCAAAAAATCTTTTCGCGAAATTGTCGGAAGTTCTTCAAACGTCTTTGCTTTCTCCCACCGCACGCGATAAAAGTCCGCGCTCGGATGGCTTCGTATGGAGTCGATGAGTGAATCGAGTTGCGACCTATGCCCTCCTGTCATATCCTCGCCAATCTAACATTCTTATGCCCGGAACGAAACGGCGTGTCGGAGAATTCGACCACAAGAGGAATAAAGAGCCCTTCCGCCACAAGGTCAGAGAGTGTCCGGGTAGGTGTCAAAAAGAGTTGCTCCGATATCTCGCGCGCGATTTCCCCTGCCGCGGCCGGATCGAACGGACCGCTCCGCCGGAAAACGCGGACGGTTATTTTACCCAGCAACGTACCGCTCACTGAAACCTCTTGTGCTTCCACGCGGTAGTCGTCTATCGTATGGGCGAAAAGAAGCATGACCCGTTCAAATTCTTCGCGCCTCAAAAGAGCCCCCGCGGTTCTTATGTAGTCATGTCCCTTGCGCCCGAGATGCTCAAATGCGACGGTGGTGCCGCACGGGCACTGAAGTGAATAGACGCGCCCCGTATCTCCGATATGATAGCGTTCTATCGTTGTGGTATCGTTCGATGCATGATTGCTCACCACAAAATCCCCCGAACCGGTTTCATCGGCATCAACAATTTCGACCGTAATACCCTCTGATGGATGATAATGATTTACGGGCAGGTGGGGACAACTCGTGCCGATAAGGCCAAATTCGCTCGCCGAATAAAATGCGTGGACGCGAACGTTGGAAAACACGGTTCCCGTCATCGCCATGAAAAGAGATGTTGCCCTCTCTCCGCTCAGCAGAATTTTCTTCACTCCACGTCCTGTGATCGGGGTGATATGTTCGGCAAGACGTTCGATAAACGACGGGAACCCGGATATAAAATCGGGGGCGAAATCTTCCACGCAGGCCGCGAGACCCGGCACCATATCACGCGCATCGACGAGCATGATGCGAGGCGCTCCCTCACCTATCTGATGCCGCGCATGAAGTAGGTTTACGAGGCGGACATTGAGAGAGCCGAGGCACGTCACGATGCGTCTGCCTTCAGAAAATCTATTGAAATACGCTTCATTGTATTTCGCGACCATTACAAGCGGGGCCTGTTTCGTTGTGCCCGAGGTCGTCCGGATGCCATAGTTAAAAGCGTCCTCCGGCGGTGTTGCTATAAGCTTCAGAAGCCTGCGTTCCCCGATTTTTAAAACATCTTCGCGCTCTATCATAAACATGCCAAGCTAACATCACGACCTCTGCGCCGGACGCGTTGTCCGCGCCTCGACCACTCTCATTCCAAGAACCCTCCGCAACTGATAAAAAGAAGCTTGTTGGGGTTCTCTTTTTTTACGCCTTGCTGTGCCGGATCAGTACATTGGTCGTCGGACAGGGCGAGAGAGCCGCCGGATTTCGCGTGGAGAAGATCGTACACGAAAACATAGAACATCAAAACGAGGCTGAATAGACTTGCCAATGCGAGCAGGGCAACTTTTGAAAGGCGTGTATGCATACGTGCACCCATTATATACCACGAAGTCGGCTGTTATAGTATACGCATGCGTCCTCTGTCGCTCGCCACCCTTCTTGGGTTTTTTTGCTTCCTCTTCCTCCTGTTCCTCATTTTCGGTCGTTCGGAAAGCGGCGCCGAGGAGGCGTACTTCTCGAAAGTCCTTTCGGAAGCCGAGGTGGTCGAAACCGTCCGCGTGGACGAACGCGTTTATGAGGTGAGCGAAGGATTGGTCGTGGGGCTTTCGGGGGCGGTCGGCGCACGTGAGAGACTGCGGGCGCAGAAGCTCGCCTACTCTCTCGCGCTTGCGAGGCGCGCACCTCTCCTTGACTTGACCGGCACCAATCCCGAAAAGCTCATGGAAGCCGTGCGCGATCTCTCACGCGCCCGCGATGGACTCATGATGATTCAGGAAACGACGCGCGAGGCGCTTATTGTTCGCTCTCTGTACCCGATCGAATTCCTGACGACTCTTGCCCAAGTGGAGTCCGCACGCCAGGATTTTCTCAACTCGGGAGACGATCTGCTGGGAGCAAGGTACGCTCTCGCGCTCGAGGGCGCCGTACGCGCCGGAAAAAGGAGTATCGCCGACTTTAAGAAGACATTCCAGCACATCGAAAAAAGCAGCGGGGGCATCCGTATCCCCGGGCTTGGCGGGACGATTACGGTGTCGCGCCTCAGCGCTTCGCTCACAGCCATAGAGCACGGTTTTGATGCGACGGCGCAATCGCTCCGGAAGCGCCGGAGCTGCATTTCCGGGGACCTTGACGCATGCAGCTCCCCCGACCTTGCGATCCCGCTCCTCGATACGGGAGTTCCTCCCCCGTTTCGTCCAGAGCTCCGCGCGCGCGCCGACGAAGTTCGATCGATCTTTGCCGAAGCCACGGGACAACCCGAGATCGAAACGGCAAAGATGATAGAACTCTCTTCAAGCGTATGCGCGGGAGCTCTCCCCGCACCGTACTACTTTCTTCCCCCTCTTGCGATTTCGAGACCTCCGCGCCAATTCCTCAACGACATTTTTTTCATTCCCACAAACCAGCCCAGGGCGCCTGTCCTCGAGTATCTTCGCACGAAGCTGAACATGCGCTTTAGCCGGTCGAATCCGCTTTCTTTTTACCAGTGTCCTGACGTGGGCAGCGACACATCCGCCATCCTGGCTACCGTATCCGCCGTCTCCCACGCACAAGCCCGTTCTTCCCGCACGCCCGAGGCAATTCGCCTTTTGTCGCGACCGTTCTATTCGGAAGCGGACGCGCGATCCTATGTGGCGGCGGCTCTCGCGAGCGTGCCGGATGATGACCTGATCGCATTGTCGCTGATCTTTGAAAATCGCGGTGCCGAGCTTGAGAAGACCGTGCAACGTATCGCAGACATTGAGCTGAACGACCTGCGCCTCAAAGAGGAGGGGGTACCACTTGACCTTCGGGCCGAGTACCTGCTGCTTGTGCACAGCGCGTACCCGACGCTCTTTCAATCGTACAACCCGTCGTTCGGTGCAGAGCGCGTGAGTCTGCGTGAAAAAAATGCCGCCGATCTGAAGGAATTGTTACAACGGAAGATACCGTACTCGATTTTGCGCGAATCCGTTTCCCGCGAGGATATCATCCGCGACATGCGCGCTCATTCAGACTTTGAAAACGCGGACTAGCGGCATCCTATGGTACATTTCCCGAATGACATGCGACCGGATAGCACGGTTTCAAGCACGCTCTTGCCGGGATTGCCAACTTTAAGAAGAAGTAGCCATGATGAACTTCTTTAAAGATGCGGAATTTCTTCGCGATATGAAGTCTAAAGAGAGTCTTCTTTTTGTATGCGTGTTCTTTGTTACCGCCTCGCTGCTAGTGTCTGAAATGCTTTCAATGCGTGCAGCGGTATTAGCTTTCGGCATGCGATATGAATTCTTTATTATTCCATTGGCGATACTCGGCATGGGCGTGGGCGGGGTCTTAGCCTCACTACTACGGTTACGCGGTGGAAAAAGAGTCGAACTGCTGTATCCGGCGCTTGCCTACCCCATACCCGCGCTCACGCCTTTTTTTCTCGCGTACATTGCGCACACAACGGGTTACCCTAAAACCCTGCAAATCGCTTTTTTCGCCGCGGGATTTGTTTCCTACGCAATTGCAGGATGGATAGTAGCGACGATACTTAAATACAAAAGCCGCTCCGTTACTTTTCTTTACGGCTTCGACCTGATCGGTGCGGCAAGCGGAGTGGTGTGCACTATACTCGCCTTGAATCTGTTCGGGTTTGGCGGCACGGTCATCATTCTAGGTGTTTTGTCGCTGGCCCCTATCGTATTGCTCAGCGGATATTTTTCTCGTCGGACCCCGGCTGCAGTATCAGCGACTTTTACCGCTCTGGTGGTTACGGCAGTCTGTCTCTACATACTCGTTCCCACTCATGTTTCGTGCGGAAAGCAGCCACTTTTTTATCAAGGGTCCAACGCGTACTCTGACGTCCAAATCGTAAATGGCGAGGCAACCTGGCGCCAATACATCACCGAAGACGCGGGGCTTACAAGCATCCCGCCCTCGGTGTCTGTATTCAATATTGGCTTCGACTGCTTTGCTCTCAATGCGATGCTCCTTTCTTTTTCGTCGTGGGATGACGTGCAATTCCTCGAACTCGGTTTGCGTAGCATACCTTTTGCCTTCCTTCACGTGGACGGTAAGCGACCGAGTTCAGGGCTTATCTTGGGGAGTGGTGGGGGGCCTGATATTGTGCGTGCCCGTTTTTTTGGCCTGACACAGATAGACGCCACCGAGCTGAATCCGCTCGTCGTTGAAGCGACCCATTCAGTGTCCGACTCTTTTAGTGATCCATACAAAATGGAAGGAGTCGCGGTGCACATCATGGACTCTCGACGTTTCATTTCCACGACAAGGAATGAATACGACATTATACTTGATGCGAAGACCAAGGGACCCGGTGCCCACCCGTTCAACGGGGTCGTGACTGACTACGCCGTTACCGCAGAAGCAATGCGGAGCTATATCGAGCATCTGAAACCCTACGGAATCTACGCCAATGTAGTACGAGCTATCCGAGGCATCCCCACATACGACCGGAAACTGGCCACGGTGCTGTACGCGCTCGGAGAAATGGGGTTCGACGCAGCAGACAGAGTCGCGATCATATATGGTAGTAAGGATGCTGGTGATTTGATCCTGGTAAGAAGAGAGCCGTTTACGGAGCACGATAAAAAAACTCTTGCGCGGGTAGCAAGCGAAAGGGGATTTTATCGGGTCGAGTTTGGCATAGACAGTGACGTGCGGGAGGCTATGGCCGCTTCAGCACAAGTAGCGACTGATGATAACCCGGTCGTATATAATTTCAGCGGCGGCAAGGCCGGAGACGCGACTCGGGATCAAGTCGTAACCGGCCTCCTGCAACCACTTGCAGTAGCGGTGGTTATTCTTCTGATGGTCATTGTGCTCGGAACACGGATCCTGACTGCCGCACCATCGTATGCGATGAACGTCGCAAGCTACTTCTCGGCACTCGGTTTTGGTCTTGTCTGTTTTGAGATTGCGCTCATACAGAAATTTGATCTCATATTGGCAGATCCCTCGTATTCGATTGCGGTCACTCTTTTCTCAATTCTTTTCTTTGGTGGCCTGGGCAGCGTATGTGCCACACTGTTATCGAAAAAACGGTCCGCGTGGGTATTCATCCTCCTTTTTGCTAGTTTCCTCGCGTGCATCATGCTTCTTCTTTCATTTGGCAAAATCGTTTCTGACATATTGATTCCCTATCCTCTATTTTGGCGGATGCTCGGCGTGACAGGGATGCTTATGATACCAAGTTTCTTAGCGGGCATTTTTTTCCCGCTTGGCATCAAGCGTATACAGAACGCCAGTCCAAATATGGCGCCATGGGCATGGGGAGTCGGGGGGGTCGCTGGCGTGATCGGAGGACTAACAGGAAAGATTCTGTCCTTTCAATACGGCATTACGGTAACCTTGTACGCTGTCATGTGCGCATATGCTATCGCATGCCTGAGTTTTATCTACCTCCACCTCCATGGCTCTGAAAAAAGGAGTTCTAATTAGTTTTTGAAAGTCCGGCCGCGCGTTCAGGAGATACTCGGCGAAGAGGGCTCCAAGGCTATTTTCGAAGGCGGAGTATATTCGCCGCAAGATTCCGGCGAAAAATGAACGCTCCGGCTCCGCCGAGTAAAATGCCCGCAAGAAAGAATATCGCGTATGCGCTGTACAGGCTCCAGAAAGATTCTTCGGTTGGAAGAACCGGGATCGAAAATGCCGCCTTCGCGATCTCGCCTCCACCGGCGCTACGATAACTCGCCTCGAGCGTATAGGAGCCTTCCCGCGGAAAGACGAAAAGAAGCGTTGTGGGACCGATTTCCTGTTTTTGTATGCCCGTCGCCAAAAACGTTTTTTCGCCGCGGAGAACCCGAACCCAGACCTCTGAAAACTCTGCTGGATCTTTTGTATTCAAGTGCCTGAGACTAAAGTCGAACCGACCATGCTCACCTGCGATAGGTGCTACAGAATCATATCCGATGTCGATCAGGTACGGAGGCGCTTCCTTCTCAAACGATACACTGGCCGAGTGAGCGCTTACGAAAACCGAAGTGTATGTAAAAACACACAGAGAGAAGACAGCGCTGTAGAACAGGCTCGAGCACGTTTTTCTACTGTTCTCCATAGTGCGCAGGAGCATTATATCAAACGATCAGGGTATAATTACGGAACTCATGGTGTCATACGAACAGCCACAATTCCTCATCACGCACTGCACGTACACCACCCTGATACACGTTCCAATTCTATGCGTAGTGCGCTAATCTGGATCGGTCTTGCACTCGTCGCCATGTTCGTGATTGGTGCCGTGTTTTTTTCTCATGACATGAGGAACCGATACGACGCATTCCTCTGCGACCGGACTGATAGTACAACATTGGAGAAAATCGAATGCTGGTTCAGCATCGTCGACGGAGAAATGCGCCAGCGTGGCATCGGAGCCGCGATCAGAACGTACAAATACCTTTTTTCCACCTACCCCGCCTTCGCGGCACGCGGATGCGATCCCGGTATGCACCGTATCGGGGACATGGCATATTACGAGTTGTACCTAAGAAACGAGAACATTTCATCACTAGACATTCCAGCAAATGCAAACACCTGCAATTACGGATTTTTCCATGGGTTTCTCGAGCATGTATTCCAAAATTATCCGGACCCCGGTTTTATACGTTCAACATGCACCAAACTCACAGAAAGATTCTCGACCGAGATGCCCGGAGTCAGGAGCTCCTGCTACCACGCTGCGGGACACGGACTGATGATCTCCCATAACAGAGAATATTCGCCGCAAGGACTGGGGAACGCAGGATGTTTTTCTCGACCTCCCAATGGCTCGATGTGAAATCGTCGCCAACGCAGACGAAAAACACACTACTCAATGCCAGAAAGGAGTATATGATTCTTTTATCGGGATGGGTCTCGGGCATGAATACGGATTGTCATTCGATGCCGACTCGTTCTCGCGAGACTGCGGAGAGGAACCGGGTGAGCGAAAGACTGCTTGCTACTCCATGGCTGCATCAAAAGTTGGATCAAAAACACGCGATCCTGAACACGTTCTTGCCAAGGCAAACGCTGCGACCTCACAGCCAGAATATCAGAAGATACTCTTTGAGTCGGGAATAGCGGCAATCACACAGGATGGATTCCGGGAAAAAGATTTCTCCCGCATCTTTGCCGGATGCCGCACATTGTCCCGTGCTTTTTTGGGACCCTGCGTTGATAGTATCGTTAAAGGAATAGTCAACGTCGACCTGGATATGGATCAAACGCAAGAGACCGCTCGTGGTTTTTGCTCCTCATCGCTGATAGAGGAAGAACGTATGAGCGAAGCGTGTTTCCATGCGATTCTTTATCATGTGAAGCGTCTGTATTCTCCAGCGCATACCGCTACCGTCTGCCGGATGTTCCCCAAGCCATTCCAAGAGTGCCAATTGGGGTCATGAAAAACAACGGCTGATTATTTGGGGGCATCTTTATCCGTCGCGACTTGGCAGAGATCTCGCATATCTGTAGGAAAGAGTGCGCAATGGGCGAGCTGATCGGAGGGCGAATAGAATCGTCGCAATTTTTTCGCGACCATGCCCCAGCACGCACGCTGAAGGTCCGCGTCCATATCCTGCTCACAAAAGGAAACGGGAAGATCGATCTCACGGCCTGCGAGACTGTTTTCTGCGAGCACATGCGCTACCGCGCGGATACATACCTTCCGATATTCAGAGATAATCCCATTGCATACGATGAGAAGTTCATGGAGCCCGGCGGGGACGCGCATATATGCCGTCATGAATCCGCCAACTCCCCGACGGAACGCCGTTTCGGCAGACGAAGTGCCAAAATGAGAACGCACGAGTCTCTCAATAGCGCGCATGTCAGGTCCGACGACTTGCGAAAGCTTTCGGGATACTTCGAGCATGCATATCTCCCGTACATCGGGACGCATATCGCGGCAAAAACTAAATGGATTAGTTGAGTCGAGTGAGAGGCCGAATCGCATGTCGGACGCCCAATCGGTAACTACGTTCAGCACACCCTCTTTGCAACTGAGACGATCGGCGCTCTCGATGCCACTGATTGATTCACAGAAGGCGATAGGTTCCTCAATTATTCTATCGACATCCCCCGCGGAACTATTCGGCACTTCTTCAATGGCTGAAAGCACAAGCCCATGCCCCACCGCATGGAAACATGCATCTTTGATGTCGGGGATTATCGGCTGAAGACGCTCTATTAACGCACGACATGTCTGTACAACGAAGGACGGGTCATGATTATCCTGAAAGAGGTGCCCCAAAAAGCCGTGGTAAAACCCAAGACTACATGCAGCTGTTTCGGGAGGAAAATCAATTCCCTTGAGATTGTAGATCCCGCGGGATACTTCAAAATACGCCATGTCGCCGACTTGATGGGCGTGGCGGTGACACCCGGACGCAACGAATACGTCCGATGCTTCGTAGGCGCGCCCAAAAGCCTTCATCGCGGAGCGGATGCCTCGTCCCTGCATCTCTTTTTTTATTACACCGTACAGACAATCTATCTCTTGAGAAGTCTGAGCACACGCGTCAATACCCCTCGAGATGACCTGCTCATGCAACGTGCCTTTCAGAAAAAAGATGAGGGTACCGAGAACAAGCGCTCCCAGAAGCAACGCGGAACGTTGCGTCCACCCAGCGTTCCATGCACGATTGAGCGACAGCCGGCCCTGCATGCTTACGATTGTACCATCGGACACATCTCGCGAAGCGTCGGGTCATCGAGACCTCGGCAAAACGTCTTCCAGACATGCTCTTGCGATCCATCGAAATGAGAGTTGTACGCATCCCGAAGACCCGCGAGCGCCGCCTTTTGGAACCTTACCGGCATTTCATTCATGTACCGGGCGGCATCTCCCATCGTGCCCGTGTCGAGCATTTTTCTCATCGCAATCCCGAAAACTGTAGACACGCAAAGGTCTCTCGCGAGAGTCTCTGATGATGCACGGTCACACGCATACACGCCAAAGAGAGGGGCAGTGTCGGAATGGTAGCGTTTCGCAAGCTGGGAATAGCAAGAAGCGGCATATTGCTCTGGAAGCGCGCGACACAGCTCGAACGGTCGACCGGGAAAAATATTCTGCTCCGGATCGACGAGCGCCTGCTTCGGAAGACCGGTATTCGTGTCTCCCCCTCCCATCGCATTCCCCACTTCGCTGAATACACCGCGATAGCAATTGGAGAGATCGGATTCGGGCCCGCCCTTGAGTGAATCGCAGAACGCGAGCGAGTCATGCACATTTCCCGTCGACTCGAAGGCCGTGTGCCCTGCGCCGTGGTAGCACGGACCGTTATTTAAATTGCGCGCGCGCATCGCTCCACATAAGCGCCAGAGTGTCTTCTGATCGCCCGTAGCGGCTACCTCCGCTTCGACGCCGTGCAGAAATCCTCCGAGGCACATTCGTCCCTTGTTCGCAGAAAATAGAGATTCGAGGTCTTCGCCTTGTATTCGATACGCCTCATGGCCAATGAGATGCAGGACGAGGTGGCAATCATCGACGCCGATTGTTTTCTGATCGAGCGCTCCCGGCGACCGCATCGACGGCGAATGCCGCCCCACGTTCCCCCACAATTCCCGGCATTTCCCGCAGAAGTGCCGCAGTGACACGTGTTTCCCTTCGAGCGACATCAGCCGCGTACTGATCGGGGGTATCTTCAAACGCCAGAAGGAAAGCCGCGGCACTTACGGCGATCGCAAAAAGCGCCGCTCCGATTGCTATTTGTTTGAATCTCTGCATTGTGTTTGGAGAGCGGATGGCAACAATCCGCAAAAGACCCCGCGCTCCTTGCTTCCACTGCCGAAGATGAACTCCGCTCTTTGCGAGAGCTTTGCCATGCATCCGTCGACCATATCGCTCGCCCGTGCGCAAAGCGCAAGCGCCTCGGAGGCGCGACTTCGATCCTCTTCCAAGACCGCCTGTGCGGATGCGGCAAAACAGGTGATTCTCCGGTCACCCGGAAATCCGTTACACGCTTTGGCTGCCTTCGCAGGATCGTCGAGGGACGTACGGCCAACAATCGCCGACGCCGACTCATAACATGCATCTTCCTCGCGCGCATTTGGCTGATCGGAACAGAACGCGCCCGCAGCCCCCGCGAGTATTTCCGAACGAAAATAGGGCCAGCTCTCACGAAGACACGCGCCCTCATACTCATCTTTCGTAAAACGCGCGCAAAACGCTCGGACCGTGGTTGTGCCCGGCTTTAGAGACATTCGCTCTATCATGAGAAAATCATCCGGTTCGAGCGGCTGATAAATCTGCATGAAAACGCCCTCGTGGCAGACGCGGTGCATGTCGTCCGGCGTCGTGCGGTTGCACATATCAAGGGCGGCGGGAAGGTCGGCGTCGGTAATGAAATCGTAGAGGTGACCGAGCCCATGGTAGCAAATAGCACGATCCAAATCTGATGGCGCCCAGTTTGCACGGGGCTCACACGCGCGCGAAAAGTCGGGGACCAGTTTTTCCCGTGTCGCATCGTCGAGAACCTCGGCGCGAAAACGACCTCCGACAACTCCATGGATGTAGCCGTTCGAACACAGTCCATCCGGAGGATTCAAAGAGATCCCCTCGATCCACGCGTTTGGGTTCTCGTCTACAACGCGCTCGCCTATTTTGTGCGCGAGAACATGACAGAATTGATACTCGGGATCTTCCGCACGTATCGTCCGTACGATATCGAAGAGTCGTGGAACAGAATATGCTGGATAGAGAAGCGGAACTTCCCGTTCGTAACACACTGCGGCATCCGGCTCATCGACGCACCGATCAATAATCTGGAGCGCTTCTGCTCTCATATCAGGCGATGCATAGATGTATACGAGGGTCATCACGAGCACGAGTGCTCCGCCCGCAGTGCTTCGCCATGCCGAGTTCATATGGCAGAGCGCATTTCACGTGTAATGCGCTCGGTGGCGTTCATGGAATAGGCACTGCAGTAGTCGAGGTACAATCCCGTGAGCCCGGCGCGCACCGCATGTGCGTCTCCTTTTTTCCCTGAACCTCCTAAAAAGAGTGAGTTGGCCACCGTCGACTTGCAAAACAACTGGTACCGAGAGTCTCCCGACGAGTGCTCGCACAGCTGAGCGGCGCGTCTACCGTCGAAATCCACCACGGGCCCAATAATATTCCCGACCCCCTCAAAACACATGCGGACTCGGCCTTCTTTCCCGAGGGAAGAGCAGAGTGCGCCGATCCGCGCGAATCGTGCCTCGCTCTCGGCAAGATCTTGTTTCAAGACCTGATTCCACCACTGCGGTTGCCAATATGCGCATGCATCTGTGTACTCGTCGGAGAGTTGATTGCATGGGTACAGCACATCCCCCTCTAAAACAGCGCGCGTAATCCCATCGCGCCCGAGCATCGTTTGGAAGTTGTATTCCATAAATACGCCGCCATAACAGCCCCCGATCGGATCGAAGTGGGGAAGCCCGCGGCAGGTAGCGAGTGCCCTCTCGAGGTCAGCATGTTCGTAGCCGAGGTAGGCAAGAATGCCATGCCCGATGCCATGCGAACAAGAAAGCTGGGAAGTCGTCAGCACGCTGAAGCACCCCTCGTCGAGCGCCGAGACAGACTCGAGTCCGCGATCGGCGATCGCACGGCCAAGAAATTCGTGGAAACACCCGAAGGAGAAGCGATCGTCGCACACCGGAAGACCGGCAATCCCTTCTACCGTGTAGAGCGCCGCGCCGAAAGCATGCACGCTCTCGTGTTGAGATTGCGGAGTTGCTGTGGCGACGGATTCCGCAAACACTGTATAGGCAGATTTTCCTCCGATTTCATGAATCCGGCTTTCCCAATACCGCTCCGCCTCCGGGACGCGCATCGGAGCGCCCGCGTTAGCCGATGTCGTACCTTGTGCGCCTTCAACGAGCCACCACAGAAGTATGATGGCGATGAGCACGAGAAGTGTGACGGCACGGGTCGCGGTCATAGCCTGTAGGATGCATTCGGATCGTCGCATGCGTCCCGATATGCTTCCGGAACTCTCTCGCACCATTCGCGTCGAGTGTTGCCTTCCATGTAGACACCGATGTCTTTTGAAAGCTCGTGGTAGCAGGCATCGCGGAGTTGCTCCGGAGTATTCGAGCAAAAGCGGAACGAAGCCGAGGGGTCGTTCTCGCCACCCCAAAAGACCGACGCGAGCGCCTGCGCGATGCATGCGTTTTTCCCGTCGTCGGCGGGTGAATGCAAGCACCATAAAGCCGCCGTTGTATACGTTGCGTCATCAAACTGGTCCACCCTCCGTATGTCGCGCGCGCCAGCAATCGGCACGAATTCTTTGCCAAAACCACCAAAGCACGCGTCGCGTAGGCGCATATTCGTCTTTGGGATTGCATCGCAATAGCTGAACGCCTTCGGAAACGTGGCGGGATCAGGAATCCCGAGATCTGTACCCGCAAGCTGGAGGAGGCGCGGTGTCAGATACGAGAAACAAAAAACCTTGGCACCATCGGGTATGAGCGCAGTCGAGCACGGTGAGAGCGGCTTTGTGTCGTCAAGATATCGCGCGCGGGCCTCGAGCCAGCGCTCTTCGTCGTGCCCGCCACCGCCCATCAATTCCATTACCGACCCTCCGACACACTGGTCGGAATCTTCGCTGTTGTAGAGAGGCAGTCCTGCCCGCGCACAAAATGCAACAGTTTTCTGCAAGTCGTACCCATAGTATGCGAAGACGCCGTGGCCCAGCCCGTGATAGCACATGGTATACGCACCCGAACCCCCGGGCGCCTTCTTGCAGGCTTCTTGAATCATCCCGATTGTCTCAGATCCATCACCGAATTCGGTTAAAGCGCCGATGACGATCGAATGCGAACAGGCGTTCCGGAACTCCTCTGTGCAGTCTGTAATTCCTTCTACGCCCTTTTGCTTGTAGAGTTCGTCTCCAACAGTGTGGGCAAGGAGATGCAGATCGGTATTCGCCGGGAGTTGTGCGCGCTGGAGGACCTCGAACGCGTACGATGCGCTCTTACCTCTAGCGAGCTCACGGAATCTCTCCGAAAGATCTTTGAAATCCTTCGCACCGCGCGCGATTGTTCGTGCTTCGAGATATTGATCGCTCGGGAGGGAAAAAAAGACGGCCCCAAAGATCGCAATGAATACGAGAAAAAGAACCGACAGGGCCGTACTCCTTCGCATGGGCCCCATTGTAGTCGAACGCTACCGTCCGAACAACCCGCTGAAAAAATCCGTGAATCCCGAGAAAAGATACATGAACGCCGAGATACGTTGGTAACCGGCGGGATATACATATTCACCCTTAACGATGAATACGTCCGGCCCTTTCTCTGATCCTTTCGCGACCTCGACGATAACGGGGTTCGCCAGAATATAGGGGTCGTGTCGGATACCGGTAATCTGCCACGAAACGCGGCCTCGAGGTTCACCGCCTCCTATGACAAATTGATTGTTCTTTACTTCTTCTTTCACGTAGAGGTCCGGCATCGCTGTACCGATCGGCTTCAGCTGATAGCGGAAATTCTTGTTGAGCGCTTCAAAATACGATGGTAGCCTCACGATGGCCTCGCCCTTCACATTGAGCACAACGATCCCGTCGTAGATATTTTTCACGTCGGGCGATTCGACGAACGAATGGAAGAGGAGCTTATTTGCAGGATCGAGCGGGTGGTCGATAACGAACGAGCCGGATGTCTTGGAGATACTTCCCCCAACTCTGAGGCCCTGCGCACTGTTTGCGATCGAAGTACTCGCGGTAATCGTCGTCTGATAACTGCCCTGGTAATAGCCTTGAGAGTAGTACGTGGTCTGGCTGTAGTAGGCGGTCTGGCTGTAGTAGGTGGTCTGGCTGTAGTAGGTGCCCTCGCTGTAGTAGCTGGCCTGGCTGTACGCCGACGCGCTTGCAGAAAATCCAAAAAAAATGACGAGTGCCGCCCCGATGCGCACCGTACGTGAGTCAGAATTTATTCGCATAGCGGTTCAAAGTAGCAAACGCCCCTATTAAACTCCTCACCGGGCCCCTTCCACACTTCAACGATTAAAGGATACTTAAGAATGTACGGGTCGTGCCGGATGCCGGTCACTTGCCACGAGATGCTACCGCCCGGCGTGCCGCCGGCAATGGTGAAGCGGTTCTCTTTAATCTCCTCCCGTACATGAAGGTCCGGCATTGCTCCGTCGAGTGCGAAGAATTGATAGCGGAAACTCTTGTTGAGCGCTAAAAAATAGTCCGGAAGCTGGATCGTTGCTACTCCGTTTTCATCGAGTATCGCAATGCCATCGTAGAGATTTTTTACATCCGGAGACTCTACAAAGGAATGGAAAAGAAGTTTGTTTGCGGGGTCGAGGGGGTGGTCTATCCGGAATGTGCCGCTCCCCTTCACCAGAGAGCCCGCGACTGTCACATTCTGTGTTATCTTGACGTTACCGGTAAACTGGAGCGCGAGTGCCGCGGCGGGAACGCATAGTGCTAGTGTGAGAAACGCGAGGTAGAGAATTGAGGTGCTTTTTTTCATACTATCGGGTGTAGCATTCAGGGCAAATGTATTCGCCCTTGTCCACGATCTGGCCCGGGCCTTTCTCGACTTCGGGAACGATTGGATTGTCGACAATAAAAGGATCGTGCCGGATACCCGTGATTTGCCATGAGACGCGTCCGCCAGGCACGCCACCCGCAATTCTAAAGACGGGTTTGCCGAATAGACCAAAAAATCGCGGCTGAACTTCTTTCGAGAGATGTAGCTTCGGCATCGACTGCCCTATAGCTGTCGCGAGATACCGGAAATCTTTATTGAGCGTGAGAAAGTAGGCAGGGAGTTCGACAACGGCCTTGCCGTCCCTGTCGAGCGTGGCGATGCCATCGTAGATATTTTTTACATCGGGAGATTCCACGAACGAATGATAGAGAAGTTTGTTCTTCGGGTCGAGCGGATGGTCGATGAGAAATGAACCCGAGCCTTTCGCGAGCGAACCAAGAATACTTAACTGCCCCGTTACGACCGTCGTCGTCGCTCTATTACTAATGGTGAGCGTGGGTGGTTGTTGGCCGTGCGTCATGAACGGCAACGCGAGTGCGACAGGCAACAGCGCAATGGGAACAAAGCGGAAATACGAAATCGGACGGATCATATGCTATTTACACATGCACTATAACACAACTCTCCTGCACTGGGCGCAATAGCAACAATAGCAATGAGTGCGCGCACCCACAAAAGACGGAGAGTGTTTCCTGCGCATTTCCTGCGCATACGTACGCTAGAGTAGGAAGAGGTATACTGCGCACCATGTCGAGTCTGCAGAAAAAAGCGCCGCTGATAGTAATCGTGGTACTCGTTGTGACGCTCGGCGCATACGCATACTCTCGTTCGTATGTGGACGACTCTCGTTACGTACCCACGGCTTCGGAACCTGCCGGACACGGCATCGTGGGGAACGCGAAATCAGATACCGATGCATACGACGTGCGTATTACCTACATCAATGATGGTTTCGGTCCTGCGGACATCACTATCAAGCAGGGAGAGCGGGTTCGCTTCCTCAATAATTCGGACGTCGGGATATGGCCCGCATCGGGAGTGCACCCGACGCACTCGCTCTACCCCGAGAAAGAACCAACCGATTGCCTCGGAAGCTCGTTCGATTCATGCCAAGAGGTGAAGCCTGGAGAGTTCTTCGATTTCACTTTTTACTACACAGGCAGATGGACTTTCCACGACCACGTGCATGCGTATCACACCGGCTCGATTACCGTCACGCAGAATCTATAAACCGGCTTCTTCGAGACCGCGGAGCGTTGCGCCGGTTTCTGACTCCTCGGCTCGGAAGTGAACATGGATACCTGTTCACTTCTCTCGCTCTACGTCGCCAGTAATTATGTGGAGACATCGAACTTGCACCCATCAGGCCTTTTTTGCTCGAATAGCAGATGTTCGAGATCGTAACTCGAACATTTTATTCGGCAGGGGT
>ORMF012448688.1_pt1 | contig 24614 bp, 22 predicted proteins | sample 1779871 | NCBI WGS metagenome assembly ORMF01 (sample SAMEA104232316, study PRJEB22302) | groundwater metagenome | biome: forest; feature: aquifer; material: groundwater | place: USA | collected 2011-08-07 | depth 5.4 m | reverse complement strand
GTCGTAGGCCCGACCTTCAGGTCGGGCGAAACACCTGACGACTTGACAGGTCGATCGCCCAAATCTCAGCTCATCCGCGGGCGAGATGTTACGCACAATTTACAGCCGCGCGGTGGCCGTACTGACAGAATCCAGCCTCTGTGCACGCCAGCACGCAGGATTGTCGACTGGGTTAGACCAGCCGACTCTAGAGGAAGGTTCCCATGTTCGCAGTTCGTTTGTCCCATGCCGACCACGTCAGACTCTATTCAATCCGTGCCGTCGGGGCCTCTGGATGGGAAGTCCGGCTGGAGGAGGACGAGAAACTGCAGCGGCTCGATCACTATCGCGACTGGCATCGTGTCGAGCGCACGCTCGCGCTCTTCGAGCGTGAAGTACTGCAGCTGCGAGAGCAGGGCTGGAGCGCGAGCTAAACCGCAGCAAGACGTCAGACCGAATCTGAAGCCAGCGCCGACGCTTCAGTCCGCGAACCTGTACCCGAGCCCGACAACGGTTTCGATCTGGTGGCCTGCGGACCCCAGTTTTCCGCGCAAACGACCCACGTGCACGTCCACCGATCGAGTCTCCACCAGCCGGTCGTAGCCCCACACACGCTCGAGCAGCCGATCGCGTGAGACAACGCGATTCTTGTTTTGCACGAGGTATCGCAGAAGCTCGAATTCGCGCCGCGTGAGACGAATCGACTCTCCGTCAACCGCTACCGACATGCCGTCGAAGTCCGCCGTGAGGTGAGCGCCGCGGTACTCCGACGCTGACCGCCCTTCCCCGGCGACAGTCGCGTTCCGTCGCAGCGCAGCTCGGACTCGCGCCATGAGCTCACGGAGGCTGAATGGCTTGGTCACGTAGTCGTCCGCGCCGAGCTCGAGTCCCGCGACGCGGTCGTTTTCGCCCGTCCGCGCCGTGAGCATGATGATCGGGACATGACGTGCATCGGAGCAGGCGCGAAGAATGCGGCAGACTTCCTGTCCGCTCAACACCGGCAAGTTGAGGTCCAGGATGATCAGGTCAGGAGGGTGCGCGGCCACCGCTTTCAGCGCGGCATCACCGCTGTGCACGACCTCCGCCTCAGCATCTCCACCGCGCTCGAGCGCGTGCTTGATGAGACCTGCAATGTCGTGCTCGTCTTCAACGATCAACACGCGGTGCTTGGGCATGACGTCTGAGTACACTAACGTCTGCGCATTTCGCCGCGGTATCGGAAACGTTAAATCTGGGTTACGTGACCGAGGGCTTCGATGTTATTCTGCGGATGGCTGCCTCAGCCGACACGAACATGCGGACCTGTCCCCGCTCATTTGCGACGACCGCGTGGCCTGCCAGCAGCCTGCTCGTCATGGTGATCGTCGTTCTCGCCTCGATGCCGGCTCGCGCGCAGTTCCTGCCGTTCCCGGCCAGCAAGGGGCACATCCTCGAGGGCAACTGGCAATCGTGTCGAGAGCGCGATGGCCGCTACGAGGAGCGCGTCTACGATCACATCGTGAACAGCATCGGGCTGTTTGAAGTCCACATGGGGCCGCGCCGCGAGTTCGCCATCTTCAGGGGCGTCCAGGACGAACACCGCCCGCATGCCTCGGACCAGAACCTGCTGAAGCCGCTCAACGTGGAAATGGAGAGCAACCGGGCGAAACATCGTTGGGAAATCCCCTCGTTGAACCTGGTGTTTTCGGTCACGCTCGGGGGCGGGTCGCGAACCGACTGCGAGAGCTGGTACATCCAACTCGAGCAGGTGGAGAAGACGTCGCAGTAGGCAACGTGGACCCTGTAGACCCCGTAGACCCTGTAAACCCTGTCTTGTGAGCGAGATCTGCGCTGGGCGCATCGTCCTTTTCTACCTGTTCGACGTTTCGGAGACGATTGATCTCCAGGCCGTTCCCGCGCTCGTAGGCGGTCCAGCCGTTGCCGCGAAGCTCGCGCCTAAATCTCCCACGCCCGCCTACGTCCAGTACGACAAGCCGCCGCTGTCTTTCGATGGTGACGTCATCGGCATCGGCGAGGTTGAGGGTTTCCGGCCTCGGTTTCGGGCGTACGACTACGGCGTCATTTCGATTGCGTTGGCGCGATCCTTCCGCGGCGACTGGAGTGATCTCGTGTCGTCCGGACAGACACTGATCGAGAACGCGGAGTTCGAGCTGCGGGCGGAGCAACTCTGCCGCGTTGTCGTCGAGCGACTGCGGCCGGCGCTCAAGGGCAACCGCGAGGCATATCTCACAGAAGACTACCTGGTGTACGCGATCAGCGAGCTCGACCGGCCCCAGTCGGCGGACGAGCTGCTGGCCGGCCATGGCACCGACATCGCCCAGATGCTGCGCGGTGAGCGACAGCCGCTCAGTCAGCAGGAGCGGGACAAGGTCCTCAGCCATCACATCTCGTACCTGGCGGACGATCTGGTCGTGCCCACGTGGAACGCGGCCTTCATTTACGACACGCCGGCGGGGGCGCAGGCGGCTCTCGAAATCATCGAGTTCGCCAATTCTCAGCTCTTGCAGTTCCGGTATTACGACCAGCGCCTCGACAATGAGTTGACGGCCATTTACGCGCGCATTCAGCGGCCCCGTCCGTACGACCAGTGGATCGGATCGCGATATACACGCGCCGCGCGTCAGGTGCACGCGCTGTTCATCGACGTCAATGAGTTGACCGATCGCACCGAGAACGCGCTGAAGTTCATCGGCGACATCTATTCGGCGCGGCTCTTCACGCTGGTCGCGGAGCGCCTGGGCCTGGCGACGTGGAAGGCAGACGTCGAGGCGAAGCTCGAGACGCTCGACGACATCTACCGGTTCGCGGTCGAGCAGTCGTCGATGTCGCGCGGCCAGTTTCTTGAGCTCACGATCGTGCTGATCCTCATCCTCGAGTTATTGTTGATTTTCCTCGGTGTGATGTCATAGACGCGTCCGGCGGAGAACGACCACGCCGGACGCACCGTGTGCAAGTATCCCCGCCTCAGTGATGTCCGCGGTCGTCGTCGTTCCGGTCATCATCGTGCTGATCGTCATGATCGCGGCTCTTGGGCGACGCCATCAGGTACAGCTGACCGCCTTCGACCTCTTCTCCCGCAATGGCGTGGTGGTCCTGCATGTCCGCCAGGAAGTACCGCCGGCCATGTTCATACCAATGTGCGGACCGGACGAGGCTGGTCACGTCGATGATGCCCGAGCTCTCCTCGTCCTGATTGAACGGAGCGGTGGGTGTACCAAACCGGACCGGATCGGAGTGGGCGATCTCAACCGCCGTCTTCGTCGTCGGATTCACGCGCCAGATTTTGGCGACATACGCGTTGTTACCAGGATCCTCCTCGATCAGGACGTTGCCGTCGCCGTCGACCGTGATGTTGTCGAACATCGCCACGATGCTCGTGGAGGGCGGCACCGGAACGGCACCGGGCCCCATGCCGACGGCTCGATCGACGATGAGCTCGATCGTTCCGCCTGTGGGGTTCGAAAGGCTGTTGAGCGTGAGCTTGTACACGCGCGACGACTGGTTATTCGGCGCGGCGGTTGTGCCCAGGTTTGCGCCGGTGGTCACGAAGTAGAAGACGCGGGGATTCTGGGTGTCCCAGGCGTTGTCCTCGGGACGTGCGAATTCCGTGATGCCGGCCGCGACACTATTGGTCTGCAACTGAGCGCCTGTGAGTCCGGAGACATCCCCGAGGCCCTGCAGGACGAACGCGCCATTGATGGCCCCGTTGTTCTCGCGTGTGACTGCGCCGCCGCCGTAGCTAGCGCCTCCGTTGGTGACCTTGACGCCGAAGAGCGAGCCTCCCACGAGTCCGGCACGCTCCACGGGATTGCCCGTGCGCTGTTTCTGACCGATGTAGACGTACACCTGTCCCGGCGTGCTGTCATCGGTGCCGATGACGATCGTCTTGTCTCCGGCGTCGGGATGCGCCACGCTGTTCTCCCACGAGAATCGGCCGAGGTGTGAGAGCTGATACGAGTCGCCCTTGCCATTCCCCGTCAGGACATGTCCGAAGGCGCGTCCTTCGTTGCCGATTTCCTCTCCGTCCATGAAGATGCGGCCGTTGAAACCCTTGCCGGTCCTGGGGTTGTAGAACGCCTCGAAGGCCGGAAGGTCAGCCGAGCACAGCCGGCCGAGCTGAGATTGGGCGAGGGTCGCGGGCACGTGCTGGCCACTCACCGTATCCCAGGCGAAAATGCGCTGGATGAGATCCTGCCCGCGCCTGACCTCCAGCGAATTCAGATGGATGGTCCATTGCGACACGAACGCCCCGTTCTGTCCGTGCGCGCGCAGGGCACCAGACCCCGCTGGAAGCTCGTGGTTGATGAACACCGTCATATACGACTTGTCGGCGACATAGTGGCCATTCCGAAAACGGCCTGCGACGGCCCCCAATCCATCCGGAATCCCCACCATCCGGTAGGTGCCTTTCTTGTCGAAGTCGCCTGTTGTGATGAGCGAGGCCACGGCCCATCCAGGAGCTGGAACGATGTACGGGGTTTGTGAGCTGCTCGGACCTTGGAACGTCTGCGCGCTGGCGTTTTGCGCCGTCGACAATGTCGCGGCAGCCGCAAGGAGCGCGATGAGAGAAACGGAACGTGCACATTGAAGTCGCATGCGGAACTCCTCCTTGGAATGTGAGAAGCCCACTGTAGGCAGCCGATGCGACGAAGCAACGACAGAGGCATCACAGAGCGGTTAACACTGACAGTGCATTCGGTCGCATGTCGGCGGTTGACGGCTCGGCGGCGAACAGGTAGACGCACCGGAAATAAGGAACAGGGAGTCGAGATAGAAAGGAGTCGAGACCCGATTTAACACATATGTAACGAACCCGAAGTACCCATGACACACACGGCGAATACTCTCGCCCCACACTGAAACACATGGATTGACCCGTTTGGTTGGTCCTGAATAGGAGGGGTCCTTGAGACGCGCTGTTTCGCTACCGATTCTATGGATGGGGATGGCGATTGTGGCCTGTTCGGCCGGGTCGGCGTGGGCGCAGGTCACGCCGGCGGCGGGCTACACGCCGCCCGACGACACGCCGGTGATTCGTGTCGGCATGACCCTGTTCCCGACGTACGCGTTTCAGAGGGATCCTAAGATCACTGACGCCGACGGCAACAGCGTCAGCAAGAACGCGTTCGACATTACCCGTGCCTACATCAACATCACAGGCAACATCTCGCACCTCGTCGCCTTCCGTATCACGCCGGACATCACGCGAGAATCCGGCCTGTTCAACGCGGCGACTGGGTCGACTGTTACGAGCGACAGCCTGGTCTATCGCATCAAATACGCGTACGGGCAGTTCAACCTCGACGACTGGACGACGAGAGGCTCGTGGGCGCGAGTCGGCATCCAGCAGACGCCGTGGGTCGATTTCGAAGAAGGCATCTATCGCTACCGGTTCCAGGGGACGGTGTTCGCCGAGCGCATCCCGCTACCCACGACCATGACATCGGCGGACGCTGGCGCCTCTTTCCATTACAACTTCCCCTCCAACTACGGCGATATCCACGTGGGGGTCTACAACGGCGAGAACTATCAGAGAGTCGAGGTCAACAACCAGAAGGCGCTGGAGTTCCGCGGCACGGTCAGACCGTTCGCGACGGGCATGCCGGTCCTGCGGGGCTTTCGTGCGCATCTCGTGTACTACAACGACAACTACGCCCGCAACGACGAGCGTCAGCGCGTCATGGGCAATGTGACCTTCGAGCATCAGTACCTGAACGCCGGGTTCGACTACCTTAGTGCCAAGGATCAGACGCTCGCGACGGCCGCGGATGTGTCGAGCCATGGGTACTCAATCTGGGCGACACCGCGACTGCCGAAGTCAACGGGGGCGTCGTGGGAAGGGCTGTTGCGGTACGACCACTGGATACCGAATACCTCCGCCGCACTCTCAACGACGACGTCGCCGGACCTGACAACCGTGACGTTCAAGTCGCAGGAGCAGAACCGTGTCATTGCGGGCGTGGCGTACTGGTTCCCGCACCAGGGCAACGTGTCGACCGCGTTGTTGCTCGACTACGACGGTCAGATCTTCAAAAACATCACAACCGCGCCCACGAAGAGCATCGTAGTGCACGGGCTGATTAACTTTTGAGCGGAGGATTCAAGACAATGAGATCGATACATAAGACGCTTGCCGTCCTGGCGTGTGCGACGGCGCTCGTGGCCGGTGTCGCGGCGCAGAACGTGCAAATCAACGGAGCGGGCGCGACGTTCCCGTATCCCATCTACTCGAAGTGGTTCGACGAGTACCACAAGGCCCATCCGAACGTGCAGATCAACTATCAGTCGATCGGCTCAGGCGGTGGCATCCGGCAGGTCACGAACCAGACGGTGTTCTTTGGGGCCACCGACGGCCCGATGACGAACGATCAGTTGCTGGCGGCTCCGTCGAAGATTCTGCATTTCCCGACGGTACTGGGTGCCGTCGTCCCCGTGTATAACATTGCAGGTGTGAATGCGGAGCTGAAGTTCACCGGGCCGCTGCTCGCCGATATCTTTCTCGGCAAAGTCACGAAGTGGAACGATCCGGCCATCGTCAAAGTGAACACCGGGGTCAATCTTCCGTCAACAGACATCACCGTGGTCCACCGCTCGGACGGTTCGGGGACGAGCTATATCTGGGTGGACTATCTGTCGAAGGTGTCCGCGGAATGGAAGAAGAGAGTCGGCGTCGCGACGGCGGTCAACTGGCCAGTCGGCCTCGGCGGCAAGGGGAACGAAGGTGTCGCCGGTCTCGTGACGCAGACGCCTGGCTCAATTGGCTACGTGGAACTGATCTACGCGCTACAGAACAAGGTCAGCTACGGTCAGGTGCAGAACATGGCAGGCGAGTTCGTCAAGGCCGCTGAAGTGTCCGTGACCGCCGCGGCCGCCAATGCCGCCAAGAAGATGCCCGAGGATTTTCGCGTCTCCATTACGAACGCGGAAGGGACGGGCGTCTATCCGATTTCGTCGTTCACCTGGCTGCTGCTCTACGAAACCCCCAAGGACAAGGCGCAGGGCAAAATCATGCTGGACTTCATGAAATGGATGCTCGCTGACGGCCAGAAGTTTGCCGGTCAGCTCGGGTACGCGCCGCTGCCCGAAGCCGTGGTGAAGCTCGAAATGGCTGCGCTTCAGAAGATCAAGGTGTCCTAGGATGCGTTCTCGGGATCTCGGATTCAGGATAGGGACGGGCGCATTTGCGCTCGTCCTCGTCCTCATTGTCGTGGCCATTGGTGTCGAGCTCACCCGACAGTCGATGCTGTCCATCGAGAAGTTCGGGTTCAACTTCTGGCGTACGCAGACGTGGGACCCTGTGGCCGGAGACTTCGGCGCGTTGCCGTTCATTTGGGGCACGCTCTATTCATCGGTGCTGGCGCTGACCTTGGCCACACCGGTTTCCATCGGCATCGCCGTGTTCATCTCGGAACTGAGTCCCGCTCGTATTCGCCAACCACTCGTGTTTCTTACCGAGCTCCTGGCCGCGATTCCATCGATCGTCTATGGCCTCTGGGGTATCTTTGTCCTCGTCCCACTCATCCGGTCGTTGGAAACGTGGCTGCCCTCGTCCCTCAGGGCCTTGCCTTTGTTCAGTGGCCCCCCGGTCGGCGTAGGTATGCTCTCCGCCGGCGTGATCCTCGCGATCATGGTCATCCCCTTCACATCGTCGGTGGCTCGGGAGGTGCTCAAGTCCGTGCCGATCGCACAACGTGAGGGCGCGTATGCGCTGGGCGCGACACGTTTCGAGGCCATTCGAGCAGCTCTCTTCTTTGCGCGAACGGGCATCGTCGGCGCCATCATGCTTGGATTCGGTCGCGCTCTTGGCGAGACGATGGCGGTGACGATGGTGATCGGGAACAACCCGCAAATCTCGGCGTCCTTGTTCGCGCCCCAGTACACCATGGCTGCGGTGCTGGCCAACGAGTTTACCGAAGCTGATACCGAGCTGTACCTCGATGCGCTCATCGAGATCGGGCTCGTGCTGTTCATCATCACCCTTGTGATCAACGGATTGTCTCGACTTTTGATCTGGAGCATGGCGCGGTCTACAACGCGCGCACAGGCGGTCGCACCCGCCGTAGAGGCTGCTGCATGAGCCACCGGACCGCCGTGCGGAAGGCGATTTCGTGGTTGTTCGTCGCGTTCTGCGCCCTCTCCGTTCTTCTGGCGCTGGTGCCGTTGGCGTTTGTGCTCTTTTTCGTTGTCAGCCAGGGCATTCAGGCGCTCAATCTCGAATTCTTCACGCACATGCCCAAGCCGGTCGGCGAGCCCGGCGGCGGGATGGCCAATGCCATCGTCGGCACGCTCATACTCACGAGCCTGGGGTCTCTGCTGGCGATTCCGGTCGGGATCATGAGCGGTGTGTACATGTCGGAGTATGCGGGAACCCGATTGGCATCGGTCGTGCGATTCGCGGCCGACACCCTCAACGGTGTGCCGTCGATCGTGATCGGCGTGTTCGTCTACGGGTTTGCCGTCCTTCCGTTCAAGCAGTTCAGCGCCCTTGCGGGCGGTATTGCACTCGGGATCATGATGATCCCGATCATCGCGAGGACGACGGAGGAGCTTCTGCTGCTGATTCCCGGTTCCATGCGGGAAGGCGCGCTCGCGTTGGGCGCCACACGGGCGAGGGCGGTCTTCACGGTGGTCCTTCCCGCGGCCCTTCCAGGCATCGTCACCGGCGTGCTTCTCGCACTGGCACGAATCGCCGGCGAAACGGCGCCGCTGCTCTTCACGTCCTTCAATAATCGATTCTTCACCACCAAGCTCACCCAGCCCATCGCGTCCCTGACGGTCCAAGTGTTCACCTATGCCATCTCGCCGTATCAAGACTGGCACCGGCAGGCGTGGGCCGGTGCGCTGGTGCTGGTGCTGCTGGGGTTCCTCTGTTCACTGCTCGCCAGGGTCGCCACGAGACGCCTCGAAGGCCTTCACTCCCGATGAAGACCATGTCCATGTTCTCGCCGGCGCTAACCTTTGTGCCGCCACCGACTGACAAAGGGCGCATCGACGACCATCCCATCACGATCGACGTGAAGGCGTTGTCGTTCTTCTACGACCAGAAGAAGGCGCTCGAGGACATTACGATCGAGCTTCGGGCCAACGTGGTGACGGCGTTCATCGGTCCGTCCGGCTGTGGCAAGAGCACGTTCCTGCGCACGTTGAACCGCATGAACGACGTAATCCCCGGGACTCGAGTCGAAGGGCGGATCAGTATCGGCGGCCGCGATATCTACGGCGCCGGTGTCGATGTCGTGGAGCTGCGCAGGAGCGTGGGAATGGTCTTCCAGAAGTCGAACCCGTTCCCGAAGTCGATCTTCGACAACGTCGCCTACGGCGTTCGCATCAACGGGATGGCGGCTGGGCGGTCGCAGCTCGCTGAAGTGGTCGAGAAGAGCCTGCGTGGCGCGGCACTGTGGGACGAGGTCAAGGATCGGTTGCACGAGTCCGCACTGGCGCTGTCGGGCGGCCAGCAGCAGCGCCTGTGCATTGCGCGAGCGCTTGCGGTCGAGCCGGACGTGCTGCTGATGGACGAGCCGGCATCGGCGTTGGACCCGATTGCCACGCAGCGGATCGAGGAGCTGATCTATCACTTGAAAAGCACGTATACGGTCGTGATCGTGACGCACAACATGCAGCAGGCTGCGCGCGTCTCCGATGTGACCGCCTTCTTCTGGCTGGGACGGCTCGTCGAGGTGGGCCGCACCGACGCCGTGTTCACGAGCCCGCGCGAGAAGCTGACGGAAGACTACGTTACCGGCCGCTTCGGATGATCGGACGGGAACTTCAATGACACAAGACACGCGCCACTTCGCTGAGGAACTGGAGGAGCTCAAGCAGCGGGTGCTCGTCATGGGCGGCCTGGCCGAGGAGCGCCTGCGCGCGGCGATGCACGCGCTCGTTGAACGCGACCACGCACTCATCGCCGACGTGATTCGCGGAGACGACCAGGTCAACGCACTGCATCTCGAAATCGATGATCGGTGCTTCAAGTTGCTCGCGCTGTATCAACCGATGGCGGTCGACCTTCGAACGATTGTTTCAGCCGTGAAGATCAACAACGACCTCGAACGGGTTGGAGATCTCGCGGTGAATATCAGCGAGGCCTCGGAGCGCTATCTGGCGCATGCGCCCGTCAAGCCGCTCATCGATTTGCCGCGGATGGGCGACATGGCGCAGCTCATGCTCCGAGAGGCGCTCGACGCGTTCGTCTCGCGCGACGTCACGGCGGCCGAGATGGTCCTCGCCCAGGACGATATGCTCGACGGCCTCAAAAATCAGATCTTTCGGGAACTGCTCGTGTACATGCTCGGTGACCCACGCAAGATCGAACCCGCCGTCGAGCTGATTCTGATTGCGCGCCATCTCGAGCGCGTGGGTGACCACGCCACCAACATTGCCGAGGACGTGATCTTCATCGTGGAGGCGCGCGACGTTCGGCATCATGCGATCGACCAGGCAAGCTGAGCGGCGACCTCCCAGCGGGCGGTCGCGGACGCCGTGTGGAAGTTGCTCTCATGATGCCGCGGTCCGCTAGTCCGACTGTTCCGGAATCGGCCGCATCGGCGGATCTCCACGCCCACCATCTCTACATCAATCGCGAGCTGAGCTGGCTGGAGTTCAATCAGCGCGTGCTCGACCAGGCGATGAGCGAAGCCCACCCGCTGCTCGAGCGCGTGAAGTTTCTGGCCATCGTCTGCTCGAATCTCGACGAGTTCTTCATGGTGCGGGTGGCGGCCTTGCTTCGGAAGGTCCGCGCAAATGTCGAACAGTTGTCGATCGACGGGATGACCGTGCCGGCGTTGCTGTTCGAGATTCGGCGTCGCTCGGCTGTGATGATGACCGACACGGCGACCTGCTGGAATGCGCGATTGCGCCAGGCGCTTGCCGAACAGGGCGTCCGGATTCTCGAGCCGGACGACTACACCGCCGAAACCCAACGATACTTGGCTGCGTACTTTCGCACGCAGATCTATCCCTTGCTGACACCCTTGGCGTTCGATCCGGGTCATCCGTTCCCCGTGATCTCGAACTGCAGCCAGAACTTCGCGGTGGTCGTCCGGCAGGGCCGGCGGACCAGGTTCGCGCGCGTCAAGATCCCACCGCCGCTGCCGCGTTTCATTGCCGTCCCACACAGTCGTTCTGGCCGCGCGGCCGGAGAGCACACGTTCGCGTTCCTCGAGGACGTCGTGCGAGCCAATCTAGGCGACCTGTTTCCCGGGATGGAGATCGCCGGGGCTCATCTCTTCCGCGTGATTCGTGACACGGACGTCGACGTCCCGGAGGAGGGCCCGGACGACCTGCTCGAGTCGATGGATCGCACGCTCAAACAGCTCAGGCAGGCGCCGCCGGCGCTCCTGCAGGTGGAGGAGACGATGCCGGAGCGTGTGCTCAACACGCTCGTTGAGAACTTCGAGGTCGAAGACGACATCGTGATGCGAACCGTGCACCGACTGGACTACTCGGATTGGATGGCGCTCCACCGCCTGCCCCTTGGCCACCTGAAGGACGCGCCATTCGTGCCGCGCGTCCTGTGGGGCGCGCGACGCGACGCGAGCATCTTCGACCAAATCCGTGAACAGGATTGCCTGGTGCACCATCCCTTCGATTCGTTCGCGGCGGTCGAGGGATTCCTCCACCAGGCATCGGCGGATCCACTGGTCCTGGCGGTCAAGATGACGCTGTACAGAATCGGGGCGAACTCGCCGCTGATCGACACACTGATCGCGGCGGCCGACGCGGGCAAGCAGGTGGCGGTGCTGGTTGAGCTCAAGGCGCGGTTCGACGAGCGGAACAACATCCAGTGGGCCACGCGCCTCGAGGATGCGGGCGTGCATGTCGTCTACGGGGTGGAGAATCTCAAGACACACTGCAAGCTGTGCCTGGTCGTCCGGAAGGAGGCCGATGGTGTGCGGCGCTACGTCCACATTGGCACGGGTAACTACAACCGCATCACGTCACAGGTCTACACGGATCTGGGGATCTTTACTGCTGACGCGGGTGTGCTCGACGACGTTCTCGAGGTGTTCAACTCGCTGACAGGCTATTCGCGGAGGAAGGACTACAACCATCTGCTTGTTGCGCCCGTCAGCCTTCGTGCGCGGTTGACGACCCTCATTGAGCGCGAGATCGAGCATGCACGGGCTGGCCACGCCGCCCGTCTCATCGTGAAGAACAACGCCGTGACGGACCCCGCGATCATCCGGCTCCTCTACCGGGCTTCACAGGCGGGAGTCAACATCGGCCTCATCGTCCGTGGCGCCTGCTGCCTGCGGCCAGGCGTTCCTGGCGTCAGCGATCGCATTCATGTGCGCTCAGTCGTGGGACGGTTCCTCGAGCACTCGCGCATGTACTACTTCGAGAACGGGGGAGAATCCGAAGTGTACATCGGCAGCGCCGACCTGATGGAGCGCAATCTCGATCGCCGCGTCGAGACGCTGTGTCCTGTCCGATCGCGTCCAGTCGCTGCGCACCTCCGCGAGCTCGTGCTCGATGTCTACTTGCGGGACAACGAACGGGCGTATGTGCTCGTCGACCGCGCGTATCACCGCATTGAGCGTGGCGAATCGGAACCCGCGATCGATGCGCAGCAGGCCCTGCTTCAGTGGCATGCGGGGGCGTCGAACGGCGAGGAGGGCTTCAGAGCCGGGTAGCCTCAATGAACGGATTCGGTGCAGAAGTTACAGTCCTGACCCAGACATGACACTGGGTTGTCACACTCGGCCTCCAGCATGGAGACATGTCGATGGAGGTGCCGATGTCTCGCGCAAATTTCCGGCTGGCGCTCATGACCATTCAGATGGAGTACGTGGAGAGGCCGGACCTGAAGCTGACGCTGGCTCAGACCGCTGACTTGTGGATGCTGCCGATCGAGATCTGCTGCGCCGCGGTCGCCGCGTTGGTTGCAACCCGATTTCTCGCTGAGGGACCAGACGGGGCGTACGTTCGCCGGGGTACGGCGCCCGTTCAGGTTGAGTACGTCGACCCTCTGACGTGGGCCGTGGGTCGGGTCGGCGGGTCCATCCCGTTTCCGGTTTAGCTCAAGATCGGCTGCTAGTGCTCTGGGCCACGCGCGGCCTGAAACCACTGACTCGTCGTCGCGGCTCCTACTCCTCGGATGGGCGCTAACATTTTGCTTGTTGTTGACCCGATCGATGCCGGGATGTTGCAACGCGAGCACACAGTCTTAGCTATGGAAGATATGAAGAAGGCGAGGACGACTCCGGATCGCCGCTTCGAAGACTGGAGCATCGCGGTGGAGACAGGCGTGAACATTCTCTTGCAGTGTGACGCATCCTGGACGAGCCGCGCGCTGCGGGATTCGCGGTTGCGATACCCTCTTCAGACCTTGAGCCCGGGCAAGCCGTTTACGCTCCCGGCTGGTGGAACCCGCACGCTCGTTCTCGATCACGTCGAGGCCCTAGACGTTGAGGAGCAGACGCAACTGCTGCGGTGGATGGAGGACGCCGGTAACCGGGCTCAAATCGTGTCCATCTCCTCGGTGTCGCTGCACGCACTCGTCCAGTTCGACGAGTTTCTCGACGCTCTCTATTACCGTCTGAATACCGTGCTGATCGAGGCGACGCCAGTGCCGGTCACGGATTGGTGACGACGATCGGTCGTCGTGTAGGTGCCTGCTGAAAGATGGACCCCAACGTCTCCAAGTCGTCTCCTCCGTTCGCGGCGGGCGACTCCTGGTAGAGCAGCTCGACGCGTGCCGGTTTGACTACAGATTTCGAGAGTCCGGAGCGAGTGACGGTGAGGAATCATCCGTCGCAGATTGGCTCGTGGAAGCGGGACCCGCCGGCGTAGGCCTTTGCCGCTCTCAGTCGATCGGCTCAGCGGGCGCTATCAGACGTCCGCTACAAGCAGCCGGACGGCTGCGGCCGCGGCGAGCAGTATCGCCAGAAGCACGCCTACCACCCAGGGATCCCAGCGATCGGTTCGTGGCGTGGGGTAGAGCAGGGTACCTTCTGATCTCTTCTTTGAGGCGATCAGAGCGATCGCGCTGCGGTCAGGCCGCGCCGAGATCGCTCGGGAAGGTACCAGGGGGTCGCGGGAAGTACAAGAACGAAGCGGGAGCCGAGAGGTAAATTGTTTGTAACGGCGACTCGCGCTAGCCCACCTTCACTCGGCGGATCACGGCCGAATCAGCTGGAATGTCGAGCTGCGGTTCGTGACGCCGGATGTAGCAACCGTCGGCGGTCCGCTGCAGGAATCCGGTTCCGTCGAGCGTGCGAAGCGCGCTGTCGCACAGTTCACTCGAGAGATTCCACAGGCGCTGCGCCTGGAAGAACGTCAGCTTCAAATCGGGCATCTCCGCATACTCCATCTTGATGAGCTGCACCGCGTCGTCAACCTGTGTCGGCATGTATCTCTCCTCGCCGTTGTTTCGTGATCCCCTGGGCCTGCTTGCGGATGGCATGACAGCCTCCTTGCCCTGATAATGGACCGGGAAGATGACGGCCGCGTGTCGGGCCGATGCCGCGGGGGTTAAGAACAAGGAGGCGAGTCATGTCTTCACGAGCCAACACGATCGCTGGTCTGTTTGCAGTTGCCAGCCTCTGCGCGGGCACTGTGCTTGCGCAGCAGGTGACGAGGGAAACGGTCCCGGGCATCACCAACCTGGCGCGCCTCGAGACCACCGTCGCGTGTGCAGGCGCCACGACGGCAGATGCGGTGCCCGCGATCAAGAAAATGGGGTTCGTCTCGATCATCAACCTGCGCGTGGCAACCGAGGCCGGCGCGGAGGTTGAGAAGGAGGAAGCGGCTGTCAAGGCGGCGGGCCTCAGGTACTTCCACGTGCCCTTCAACGGGATGCCCAATCCCGAAGCGGCCGAGAAGTTCCTGGACGCGATCACGACGAAAGGCGCGGAACCGGCGTTCGTGCATTGCGCGGGAGGCAATCGAGCCGCCACGATGTGGCTGATCAAGCGGCTGGCGGTTGATCACTGGGATGTTGATCGCGCCACCAAGGAAGCCGTGGCACTGGGTCAGACGAGCGCGACTCTTCGCCAGTTCGCCATTGACTACGGGCAGTCGCACAAGCGGTAGCTCGCTGTGTTCCGCCCCTACGACAACGCGATTGCCCGGCTATCGCGACGCGAGCTCCTGCGGATTCTGGGCGCCGCTGGTGCATCCGCGATCGTCCAGCCCTTTTCTGTCAGCGAGGCTCTGGCGCAGGCCACCTTTGACGAGGACCCGTTCTCTCTGGGAGTGGCGTCCGGAGATCCACTGCCTGACGGCATCGTCCTCTGGACCCGTCTCGCTCCAATGCCGCTCGACGGCGGCGGGATGCCGATGTCGAATGTCCAGGTCGGGTGGGAGCTGGCGTCCGATCCGGGATTCAGAACGATAGTTCAGAAGGCGACGACCGTGGCCAGGCCGGAGCTGGGACATAGCGTCCATGTCGAAGTGTCGGGCCTGGAGCCTGGGCGGGAGTACTGGTACCGCTTCCAGATCGGCGGAGCCGTCAGCCCAACTGGGCGCACGAAGACGGCGCCCAAGGTTGGAGCCACCGTCGACCAGCTTCGCTTTGCAGTTTGCGGGTGCAATTACTACGAGGCGGGCTATTTCACGGCGTACCGTCGCATGGCCGAGGAGCAATTCGACTTCGTCATCCACACCGGCGACTACATCTACGAGGGGCCTGCTGGAACGAGAGGCGTGCGGCAGCACCGGGGTGGCGAGGCGTTCACGGTTGTGGACTATCGCCAGCGCTACGCCCAGTACAAGATGGACCCGGACCTGGCGGCGGCGCACGCATCCGCGCCGTTCGTCGTCACGTGGGACGATCACGAGGTCTCTAACAACTATGCCGGAGCGATCGATGATCGGAACACGCCGCCCGCGCTGTTTCTGTTACGCCGGGCCGCGGCGTACCAGGCATATTACGAGGCAATGCCGCTCCGCGCGTCGTCGATCCCGACTGGTCCGGGGATGCGGCTCTTCCGGCGGCTCCAGTTCGGCCGCTTGGTCGACCTCAACGTCCTCGACACGCGGCAATGGCGCAGCGATCAAGCCTGTGGCGACGGCGCTCACACGAATTGCATCGAAGCGCTGGACCCGGCGCGGACCATGCTGGGCGCCGAGCAGGAGCGGTGGCTGTTCAAGAATCTCGCGACGCCGCAAGGGACCTGGACGGTCCTCGGCCAGCAGGTGCCGACCTTCGCGCACGATCTCGTCAGCGTCAACCCCAACGGCCGTTTCTGGATGGACGTGTGGGACGGCTATCCCGCTGCTCGGCGGCGGCTGTACTCGCGCCTGCAGGAAACGCACGCGCCAAATCCCATCCTCCTGTCCGGCGACGTGCACATGCACTATGGGGCGGACCTCAAGCTTGATTTCGCCGATCCTCGCTCGGCCACGGTCGGCGTTGAATTCACGAACACATCCATCAGTTCGGGCGGCGATGGCAGCGACGTCTCTGCAGACTGGGAGAAGATGAAGCCCGACAATCCCCACATCAAGTATCACAGCGCGCGGCGCGGGTACATTGCCTGCACGGCCACGCCAAAGACGATGACCGCGGATTTTAAGATTCTGGACAAGGTAACGGTGGCGGATCGGCCGTCGCGAATTGGCGGCACGCTTGTCGTGGAGGCGGGACGCCCAGGGATCGCCTCCTGAGCGGCTGCCGAGTGCCGCACTATCTGTCGTCGGACCGGCAGCTCTTTCAGTCCCTTTCACGGTCCGCTCCAAACCCCCTGCCCGTTTCTCTAGGAATCTCGAACGCATCCAGGTGAGGACGACGAGAGCATCGTCGGCGAAGGGACTAGAGATTGGGGGGTAGGGGTTCCGGGGTATTCCTCATCCAGGACGGCCTGAGCGGAGGCAAATTGAGCCAACAATTGCCCGGAGTGTGTTGCTGCACACGAAAACTTTACTTACCCGAAACCCGTTTGACACAACCTGATGACAAGCGCCACTTACGCTTTGACTTGTTTAACAGGGTGAACGCTCTGTTCGGCGTGGGGCCGGACCGACACGATAGGAGCTTACGATGCGGACGCAGCAATGGTTGGCCGTCTTACTGCTGCTGCTGGCCGGGCCTACCAGGCTCGCCTTTGCGCAAACCGATTCGGGTCGCATCAGCGGTACGGTTCGCGACCAAACCAGCGCCTGGGTCGCCGAAGCAACGGTGACGGTGAAGAACGAGAAGACGGGGGAGACACGATCGACGACGACGAATCGGGACGGTTTCTTCGCGGTCTCCTCGCTGAAGCCCACAATGTACACGGTGACGGTGACCAAACAGGGCTTCGCGCCGATCGAATACAAGGAGATGCCGGTCGCGGTGGGTCAGGAGCTGGCGCTGGACTTCGAGTTCAGGCTGGCTGGCCTCGCGGAAACGGTCACCGTAGTCGGGACGGCGCCCATCGTCGACATCAGCTCGGCCAAGATCGGCGTGAACGTCAGCGAGCGCGAAGTACAGGGCTTGCCGATCAACGGCCGCCAGATGTCGCAGCTCATGCTGCAGGCGCCCGGCTCCCAGAACGCGGGAGAAGGCCGATGGGGGGACATTCGATTCTCCGGCCGGGCCGTCGAGCAGAATGTCATCAAGTATGACGGCGTCGAAGCCTCCGGGATCATCGACTCTGCACCAGGCGTGGCGAACGGCGAAAATCAAAGTCTCTTCAAGTTGCAGGCGAGCTTGGAGAACGTGCAGGAGTTCCGCGTCGAGTCGAGCGGTTATCCTGCCGAGTTCGGTACCGGCACGGGCGGGCAGGTCAGCGTTGTCACGAAGTCGGGCGGCAACAGGTTCACCGGGTCGCTGTTCGAATACCTGCGCAGCGACAAGATGGACGCCGCAAACTACTTCGACTCCCAGCGCAAGGACGACGGGAGCATCCTATTTGCCGCGGGCAGTTCGCCGACCGTTCCCAAGTCGGCGCTGAAGTTGAATCAGTTCGGCGCCTCCACCGGCGGACCGCTGGTGAAGGATCGCGTGTTCTTCTTCGGCAGCTACGAAGGCTACCGGCTGAACGCCGGCAGAAACCTGATCCAGGCCGTGCCGAGCGACGCAGCATGGGCGACGACCACCGTGCCGGCGGTCCTGGCTCTGCGGCCGGCGTTTGCGGCTTCCGGCTCGCATGTTCTGGTGGGTACGTCAACGGATCCTCTTTTCGACATCCTCCAGTGGCAGGGCACGCAAGAGGTCAATGAAAACGCTTTCGGCGCCCGCGTGGACTTCAAGATCAACGACGCCTGGTTGTCGTATGTTCGTGTGTTTCACGACCAGGCCAAGAGTTTCAATCCCGAGGACGTCAGCGGCCGGCGTTTCCACATGACCATCGACTCGACCAATGCGATTTACAACCTGCAGGGAGTTATGCGCGGGGGGCTGATCAACGAGTTCAAAGTCGGGTACAACGCCGCGCCGAGCACGGAGGATGCGGAGACATCGTCCCTCGTACAAGGCATCGCGATCAGCCTGGCGGGGCAGGTGGCCAACGCCGGCATCGCCGGGCAGGGCGCGAATACGGGGAAGGCGTCCCCAGGCGCCCTCGTCCGGGTGAACAGCGCCTCGAACGGCCGCGGGGCTCCATACGACCCGTACTCGCTGACCTTCGCCGACAATCTGAGCAAGGTCATCGGCACCCACTACTTCAAGACGGGCGCCGACGTCCGGCTGATTCGAATGACCACCGATCAGCTGGGCGGGATCACCTACACCTTCAACAGCGTTCAGCAGTTCATGGCAAACTCGCCGGCGTCGATTCAATATTTCGGTGATATGAGCGAACCGAGCCCCTTCAACAACGGGGCCACCGGGTTGAAGCACATCAGGCAGGACTACTACGTTGGCTACGCGCAAGATGAGTGGCGCGCGAACAGCAAGCTCACCCTCAACTACGGCCTCCGATACGACTACTACAAACCATTGCGGGAAGCAGACAACCGGATCGTCAAGTTCAATATCCTCACCGGGAGGATCGATCCGAACACGACGCCTTTCTATACGTCGAAGAAGAACAACTTGCAGCCGCGACTGTCGGCAACCTATGCCGTGACGCCGCGTACGGTTGTGAAGGGCGGCTTCGGCATCTTCGTAGGCCCTGGACAGACCGAGGACCAGATTCAGCCGATCGAAGCCGATCGCATCAACACCACGGCCACGAGCGGGGCATTTCTCGCCTACCCGGTTGATCCGGGGGCGGTCCGCGCCAACTTCACGTCTCAACCGAACAATCGGCAGTTCCAGCCCCGTGCGTACTCGGACGACTACATCCTTCCGGAGAAGGTGTACCAGTACTCGGGGTCGCTTCAGAAGGAAATCGGCGGCCGGACGTCGGCATCGATTGCGTACGTCGGCAGCAAAGGCCGGAACCTCTTCCTGCGGAGCATCGCGAACCGGACCATCGGTGTGCAAACCCAACCTGGAACAACGGCTGCGCTTCAGATTCGGGAATTCGACATTCTTACGTGCTCTGACGGAACCACCCGCGACGGCACGGTGACGCCGATCACGTCGAGCCTGTGCGGCAACGGCTTGTCGATCGCCAGCCTCCAGAAGCCGTTCGCGGAGGTTGATTACAAGACGAGCGGCGGGGACGATACGTACAACTCGATGCAGCTGGCGCTGACCCGAAGGGCAGCCGCCGGGTGGTCGTTGAACGCCCAGTACACGCTGGCCTCCAGCAAGGGCACCACGGGCGGCTCCAACGAGGCGGCCACTGCGGGCAACAACGCGCGCGCGATTTCCGATTGGGAGTACGATCGCGGCTACAACAACTTCGACGTGCGCCACACGTTCAATGCGAGCGCGCTCTATACGATCCCGGGCAGTGGGCTCTTGAAGGGTGGATGGTCGCTTGGCGGCATTGCACAGGCCAGGAGCGGCCTGCCGGTTGAAGTGCTCATCACCCGCGCGGACATCATCTATCGCGACGACACCACCGGAAACTATTTCACGTCCGCAGCGGCCGGCCGCACAGCCGTGATCAACACGCCGTTTGGCGGCTCGTCGCGGTCGCGGCGCCGCCCGGACCTGGTGCCCGGCGTCGATCCCTACATCCAGAGCGGCGGGCTGCTGTTCCTTAACCCGGCGGCATTCGCTGTGCCGATACCCGGAACCTTCGGCAACCTCACGCGTAATTCGATCCACGGGCCGACCTTCTGGCAGGTCGATGCGGTCGTTTCCAAGCGGATGGGTCTCGGGGGAGGGCGCAACGCCGAGTTCCGCCTGGAGGTGTTCAATCTCCTCAACCATTCGAATCTGGCCGGCGTGACGGGGGGGCTGCCAGCCGGGCTGCCCACCAACACCACCAGCACGCCTGCTGCGAACACGATTCAGCCGGGGCAGGCTTTCTCGTCAACTACGACTGGCCTCGGCACGTTCGGCAAGGCGACGTCCACTGTAGGCTCGACGGTTGGCATCGGGACGAACCGTCAGGTCCAGTTGGCCTTCCGGCTCAGTTTCTAACCCGCATCACCGATTCCGCTAGTTCGCTCCACCAAAGGGCCGAGCCGAACGCTCGGCCCTTTTCGTAAGTGCCCTGTCGCGCGCTAGGAGCGTGCCAAATTTTCTCCGGGGCCCACGGGCACGATTCAGAACTCTTGTCGATGAGAGCCATCTTCTACGCAGCCGGGCCGCACGTGAGGCAGGGGCGCAAGCTGCGGCACGTTCGGAACGTGGATGTCGCTCCAACCATTCTCGACATTCTGGGGTTTTCGCCGGTGCCCACCATCGATGGGCGTTCCCTGGTTGAAATCCTCCACGACAAGCCCTGAGCCAGGCCTTGAGGCCTCTCGTGATTTCGTGGCGAGGTCCGGTTTGTGAGATGCGTTCCCGGCGCCGAACGCTGAGCGTTACACGGATAATCCCGGCTGAATGACGCCGTCCTTCGGAACGATGACGAACCCGTTCCGGATGAAGTAGCCGTCGCCGTCGGCGTCCCGAACGTTCTCGGCGTTCACCAGTCGTGCGCCATCACCGATCCGAGCGTTCTTGTCCACGATGACGCGGTCGAGCACCACGTCACGTCCGATGCCAAGGCGCGGAAGTGGGCCGCGCGTCGGAGTGTCTCCATCTGCCTCGTAGAAGTCGGCGCCCAGCAGCACCGATCCGCGAATGGACGCCCCCCGCCGGATGTGCGTGCGGATGCCGACAATGGAGCCCTCGATCGAACAGCGATCGATGAAACACCCTTCGGCGATGATGACGTCGCGCACGGAGCACTCGCTCAGGCGCGCCCCGGGCAGGAAGCGCGGGTGCGTGAAAATCGGCCGGTTGGGATCGTAGAACTTGAACGGCGCCCCGGGGCGTGTGAGCCGAATGTTGGCGTCGTAGAAGGACTGGATCGTGCCGACATCGGCCCAGTAGCCGCGGAACAGGTGCGCATTTACTCTGTACTGCCCGAGCGCCGAAGGAATCACCTCTTTCCCGAAGTCCCTGGCCTGATCCGCCGCGAGCATGTCGAGCAACACATCGCGCGAGAACACATAGACGCCCATCGACGCGATGAACGGCTTGTCCGGCGTATGGCCCGCGAGGATCGATCCTGCCGGGATGCTTTGGCCGATCTGGGCCAGTCGATCGGTGTGGGGCTTCTCCTCGAACGCGACGATCTGACCGCTTCCGTCGAATCGGAAGATGCCCATGCCGGAGGCGTCGGCCGCGGTCACAGGCTGGGCGGCTATGGTGACGTCCGCCTTGCGATCGATGTGCGCGTCGACCAGTTCGCTGTAGTCCATGCGGTACAGATGATCGCCGGCCAGAATCAGGTAGTAGTCGGTATCGTAGCGGACGAAGTGGCGCGCCGCCTGTCGCACGGCGTCGGCCGTGCCTTGGAACCAGTGAGGATTGTCCGGCGTCTGCTCGGCCGCGAGAATCTCGACGAACCCCTGGCTGAAGAGATCCATGCGATAGGATTGCGAGATGTGGCGATTGAGGGACGCCGAATTGAACTGCGTGAGCACGAAGATCCGGCGGATGTCCGCGTGCAGACAGTTGGTGATCGGAATATCGATCAGCCGGTACTTGCCGCCGATCGGCACGGCCGGCTTGGACCGATGCTGCGTGAGCGGGAACAGACGAGTGCCCTGTCCTCCGCCAAGGATGATGGCCAGTACTTCGTTGTTCACGGGCATGATGCACGGCATAGTACACCGGCCGGACTGGTGTGACGGGGGCCAACGGCGCCCGACATCTGGTGCGGGTGTAACGACCGTGTAAACGGATCTGTTATCATTCACGGGCTTTGCCGCCGGTCAGCATCCCGGCAGTACCGACACGACCGATAGGGGAGGCTTGGTGGCATTCCGTCTGATTCCACGCGAGGAGAAGTTCTTCACCGATTTTCAGGCCCTTGCCGACGAACTTCAGCGTGGCGCCCGATTGCTCGAAGAGATGCTGGCGCCAGAGCACCCCGTCTGGGACAAGGCGGACGAGATCAAGGAGGTCGAGCACAAATGCGACTTCCTGACCCACGAAATCATCCAGCGTCTGAACCGCACCTTCGTCACCCCGCTCGATCGCGAAGACATCCACGCGCTGGCCCGCTCGCTCGACGATGTCATGGACGCCATCGATGCATCGGCCTCGCGCATCCGGCTCTATCGGCTGGACAAAGTCCGCTTCGGCGCCCGCGAGCTGGCGCATGTCATTACCGCATCCACACAGCAGATCCGGCCCGCGCTCGAATCAATGGAGCAGCACAAAGGCGTGATCAACTACGCCGTTGAAATCAACCGTCTCGAGAACGAAGCCGACCGCATGCATCAGCATGCGGTGATCCGACTGTTTGATGAGGAGCAGAATCCACTGCTTGTCATCAAGTGGAAGGAAGCGCTCGACTTCCTCGAGGACGCGACCGATCGGTGTGAGGACGTCGCCAACGTGCTCGAAGGCGTGGCGGTGAAGCACGGATAGCGCGCCCATGTTCCTTACGGTCGCCGGGCTGATCGTCATCGCCTTGGCGTTCGACTTCATCAACGGGTTCCACGACGCGGCAAACTCCATCGCGACGGTCGTGTCGACGCGCGTGCTCTCGCCGGGCAAGGCGGTCATCTGGGCCGCGTTCTTCAATTTCGTCGCCGCCTTCACCTTCGGCACGGCGGTCGCCAGGACCGTCGGATCGGGGATGATCGACACGAAGATCGTGACCTTCGCTGTGATCTGTGCCGGCCTGATTGGCGCCATCGTGTGGGATCTGATCACGTGGTACTCCGGGCTCCCTACGAGCTCGTCGCACGCGCTCATCGGCGGCTACGCCGGCGCAGCGGTCGCCAAAGCGGGTATCGCGGCCATCATCCCAGGCGGCTGGACCAAGACCCTCATCTTCATCGTGCTGTCACCGCTCATCGGCCTGGTCCTGGGGCTCGTGATCATGACGTCCATCTACTGGCTCTTCCGATGGACACCTCCCTCGCGCGTGGACCAGTTGTTCCGGAAGCTGCAGCTACTATCCGCCGCGGCCTTCAGCTTGAACCATGGCGCGAACGACGCGCAGAAGACCATGGGCATCATCGCCGGCGTCCTCTACACGGCCGGCTACGTCGAGTCTTTCAGGATCGATACCTGGGTCGTGCTTGCCGCCCACGGCGCCATTGCCGCGGGCACGCTGGCCGGCGGATGGCGCATCATCCACACGATGGGATCAAAAATCACGAAACTGCAACCCGTGGGCGGGTTCGCGGCGGAAACGTCCGCGGCGGTTTCGCTGTTCATCGCCACACAGACAGGTGTTCCCGTCAGCACGACCCATGCGATCACCGGCGCCATTGTCGGCGTTGGCTCCACGCGTCGTCTGTCAGCGGTGCGCTGGGGGGTGGCAGGTCAGATCGTCTGGGCGTGGGTCATGACGATTCCCATGGCGTTTGCGATCGGCGCGGGGGCGTACATCGTGCTCCACTTCGCCGGCCTGCCATAGCCTGGCGGAAGGCCGACGTCAGATCGTGATCGTGAACCGTGCTCCTCTCCCGGGCAGATTCTCAGCCCGGACGCTGCCTCCGTGCAGTTCCACCAGGTGCTTGACGATGGCGAGCCCGAGACCAGTGCCGCCAGGATCGCGTCCCCGAGACTTGTCCACACGATAGAAGCGTTCGAAGATGCGCGACAGATCCTCATCCGGAATACCGGGTCCCTCGTCGGACACGGAGAGCGTCATCAGATCGCCGGCCCTGGCCGCTTCTATGGTGATGACGCTCTGCTCCGGCGCGTAGGTGCTGGCGTTGGCAATGAGGTTCCTCAGCGCATCGTGAAGCTTGGCGGGATCGACCCGGATGTTGTCAACTTCGTCCGCGACGACGAGGTCAGCCCTCTGGCGTCGCGCGGTGAGCGATGGCATCACGTCGGCCACGACGGATTGGATGAAGGCGCGCGTGTCGCACGGTACGATGTCGATGGTTTCCTGCCCGGCGTCGAGGCGGGTGAGACGGAGCAGATCCTTCACGAGCCGTTCCATCTGCAGCGACTGCTTCAGGATGATGCCCAGAAATCGCTGGTGCTCCTCCGGGCTCGCGTCGCCTTCTGACAACGCCTCCACGTATCCACGGATGGCGGTCAGCGGCGTGCGGAGCTCGTGCGACACATTGGCGACGAAGTCGCGCCGGATCTGATCCGCCCGTTTGAGCTCGGTGATGTCGTGCAGGACCAGCACGGCGCCGTGCGTCTCGGAGCCTTCCGCCGCGCCCCGGTCGCTTGCCGCAGG
>ORMF010770182.1_pt1 | contig 24622 bp, 14 predicted proteins | sample 1779871 | NCBI WGS metagenome assembly ORMF01 (sample SAMEA104232316, study PRJEB22302) | groundwater metagenome | biome: forest; feature: aquifer; material: groundwater | place: USA | collected 2011-08-07 | depth 5.4 m | reverse complement strand
GTCGTCGGAGATCTGTTCGGCGCTGGCAAGATGTTCCTGCCGCAGGTGGTCAAGAGCGCCCGCGCCATGAAGCGGGCCGTGGCCTACCTGCTGCCCTATATGGAAGAGGAGAAGCGGCGCACGGGTGAGGCGCCTCAGGCGCAGGGCAAGGTGCTCCTGGCGACAGTGAAGGGCGATGTCCATGATATTGGCAAGAACATCGTCGGCGTCGTGCTCGGCTGCAACAACTACGAATTGATCGACCTGGGCGTGATGGTGCGCGCGGACACCATCTTGAAGACCGCCGTGGACGAGAAAGTCGACATGATCGGGTTGAGCGGCCTCATTACGCCCTCGCTCGACGAGATGGTGTTCGTGGCGCGCGAGATGGAGCGCCGGGGCTTCACCACTCCGCTGCTCATCGGGGGCGCCACCACCAGTCCACAGCACACGGCGGTGAAGATCGCACCGGAGTACAGCGGGCCGGTGACACACGTGCTGGACGCCTCGCGTGCGGCCGACGTCGTCGGCCAGCTCCGAAGCTCCCAGCTGCGGCCGGCCTTCGACCAGACGAACCGCCTGGCACAGGAGCGCATCCGGCAGCAGCATGCAGCGCTCAAACGGCGCCCGCTCGTCCCCTATGCACGGGCGCTGAAGAACCGCAGCTCGATCGCCTGGACCGAGGCTGCCCTGCCGACGCCGTCGTTCACCGGGTCCCGCGTCATCGACGTGCCGCTGCAGGAGCTGCTCCCGTACATCGACTGGACCTTCTTCTTCGCCGCCTGGGAGCTGAAAGGGCGGTTCCCCGCCATCCTCGACCATCCGGACTATGGCGTGGCGGCGCGGGAGCTGTATGGACAGGCACGCGAGCTGCTCGACCGCATCGTGCGCGAGCGGCTCATCACGGCGCGCGGCGTCTACGGCTTCTGGCCCGCGAACAGCGACGGCGACGACATCGTGCTGTACGAGCCTAGCCGCGAAGACGCAAAGACGCAGAGAGCAGATTTGCAAAAGGATCCTCAGCGCCTCAGCGCCTCTGCGGCTCGTGAGAGTGAAGGCCGCCGAGAATTGTTGCGCTTCAGCCTGCTGCGCCAGCAGGAAGAGGCCGGCGACGGGCAGCCGAACCGCTCGCTTGCGGACTTCGTGGCACCAACGGACAGCGGCCGCGTGGACTACGTCGGAGCATTTGCCGTCACCGCTGGCATCGATGCCGACGACCTCTCCGCCGCCTTCGAACGTGACCACGACGACTATTCCGCCATCATTGTCAAAGCGCTGGCCGACCGGCTGGCGGAAGCATTCGCCGAGTATCTGCACGTCCGCGCGCGGCGGGAATGGGGCTACGGCGCCGACGAGCAACTGACGAACGAGGACCTTATCGCCGAGCGGTATCGCGGCATCCGGCCGGCGTTTGGGTACCCGGCCTGCCCCGACCATAGCGAGAAAGGGAAGCTCTTCGCGCTTCTTGACGCCGGGCGAGCCGGCATCGAGCTGACCGAATCGTACGCGATGTCACCAGCCGCGTCGGTGAGCGGCGTCTATCTCGCGCATCCCGAGGCGCGCTACTTCACTGTGGGACGGCTCGGCCGGGACCAGGTTGAGGACTATGCCAGGCGCAAGGGCGTCAGCATAGAGGAGGCCGAGCGCTGGCTCACGCCGAATCTCGGGTACAAGCCAGAACCCGCTTCCACACGCGCGTGAAAGGCCTCCGCCTCCCTTACCTGTTGCTGCCGGGCTCGGGGAGTTGCGCCTGTGCCAGACCTTGCCGAGCGGCGGCGGATCCGGGATCGAGCAGGAGGGCCTCAACGAATCGACGCGCTGCCTCCGCCCGGTTCTCAGATAGTGCGAGCAACCCGAGGTTCGCATACGCAGAGCTATCGCGAGGATTGAGCTCCAGCGCATTCCTGAACGCCTGCTTCGCAAGCTGAGATTCTCCGAGGTTGGCGTAAGCAGCGCCAAGCAAGTTGTGCGCCGGCGCCCGTTTAGGCTCTAGCGCAATCGTTCGATTCGCGAACTCCCTGGCGCCAGAAAAATCGCCTGTCAGAAGGTGCCATGCCGCCGCGTAGTACATCGTTCCTGGACGGTCCGGATAACGCTGTTGCAGCTTCTCCACCAGCGGAGCGAGCGCCATCGCCGATCCGGCGTCCGCGAACAGGGATGCCAGGTGTTCGAGGACCACTGGATCCTCAGGGGCGATGCGGTCGGCGTCGCGGGCGGCTGCGAGCGCCTCGTCAAAATCTCCAGTGGCCGCGAGCAATCGTGACCTGGCGAGGCGAGGGGCCGTCGCGTTTGGATCGGCGGCAATCAGGCCCGCGAGCAGCTGTAACCCGTGGTCGATTCGACCCGAGGCCACGGCAGCGGGAACAATGCCTTCCAACGCGGAAGCGTTGGCCGGGTCGCGGCGCAAGGCCGTCGCGTAGTCATCGTACGCGCTGACATAGGTGCCTACCTTCATCAGCATCGCACCTCGACCGCTCCATTCAGCCGCAGTTGCGGTCGCGAGCGCGCGTGCGATGACCTCCGGGCGACCGCCGTCGTCAAGAAGACTTCGCAACACGCTCGCCTTGTCAGTACCTTCACGGTTCAGCGCGCGTGGCCCTGAAAACTCCAATTGCATGCCGTCGTCGGTTTGAAGCGTCGCTCCGTTGGAGTATCCGCGGATCTGCTCCGGTCCTCCCACGAACAGTGAGAGGATGACAAACGGATCGGCGACGCCAACGTCGGCGAGGTCGGCGGCAATACCCGGACGGACCCAATGCGCGGCGATGTTTCGCAAATCCGGCCCGCGTGAATCGCCCGAGGCAGTGAGAAGCAGATCACCGTCTCCGAGAAGCCACATCGAGGCATTCGGAAAGACCGCAGTAAACGTGGCCAGCACGGAGCGCAGATCCTCCTGGCTCATGTCATACACGTGCACCCACTGACAGATGATCCCACCAGGCGTGAGATGGCCGCGCACGGCCTCGAAGAACTCTCGTGTAAACAGCGCCGCCACGCCGGCGATCCACGGATTCGAGGGCTCAGAAATGATGACGTCGTACTTGCGTGCCGTGAGCAGCAAGTGAGAGCGTCCATCGCCGAGAATCAGCCGGGTGCGCGGATCCTCGAGCGCCTGGCGGTTGTACAACTCGAAATACCGCGACGCCGCGACGACCTCCGGCGAGATTTCAATCACATCTGCCGCGCGGATCGGGTGCGCGAGCGCAGAGCCCAGTGTCACTCCGCTGCCCAGTCCGATTATCGCGACATCTCTGGGGCCGGGATGTAGTAACAGGGGCAAATGCGCGAGCAGCCGTTGCGTCAACATGTCGCCGGTGCTCGACGCGTCGACCTTTCCATCGATTGACAGCGAGATCGTCCCGCTCAGTTGCTTGACTGAAACCGTTGCGGATGCACCCTCACGGTAATAAAGGAGCGTCCCAGCTTTGAGCGCTGATTCGAGATCCACGTCCCGGGGCACACGATGGGCGTACTTGTACACGCCGCTGGCAAGAAGTTCCTGATCCCATGGGGGGCTCAGCAGCATCATGCCCAAGGCCACACCCGTCGGCACAAGGCCCAGGGCTCTGGCCGTCAGCGAGAGTCTGCCGCGCACGAGCACAACAGCTGCAGCGAGGACCATCACGCCGGCGACTACGCGCAGCGTCGTCTGTAGACCGAAGCTAGGGATCAGCCAGAAGCCAGCGGCTATCGACCCGCCGACGGAGGCAAAGGTGTTCACGGCGTACAGCCATCCTCCTCCCGTAGACACGGGCCGCCCTCGGCCGACGCCCATGTTCAACACCAGAGGAAACGTCACGCCGAAGCAGACCGCGGTCGGAAATACGAGCAGGGCGATGAGAGAGATTTGCCAAATCAGCTGCTGCCCCGGATCGGGTAGTCCGCCAGCCATCTGCTGCGCCACTCGACGGGGCACGTCAGCGCCAGTCATTCGGCACGCCCAATCGGCGGCCATCGCGGCGGCACACAGAGTGAGCACCACCCATTCAACGCGTCGTACTCGCCCGGCGATTCTCGCCCCAACGGCGCCTCCGACGGCGAGACCGGCTATCAGCAGGCCGACCGTGGCCGCAAAGGCGTAGGTCGTCGGCCCGAAGATCATCGCGAAGGCCCTGATGCTCGCTATCTCGAAAACCAGGGCCGCGAACCCGGTAAGGGCTAGTACCACCGCCGCAAGCCACGGCTGGGAGACACCACTGGACCATCCGCCGGGTTCTGTGGAGAGTTGTGGGGGGCGCCGCGCGTCTCGAGGCGGCGCGTCTGCCTCGTCAGGGTCGTCCGGCCACCACGTGGCCCGCCGCCTCGCCATGAACAGGACGGCCGCCACTGCCACACCGCTGGCCACCGCGCCTACCCACGTCGCCCGCGCCAAGCCGAGCGAGGGAATCAGCAGGAAACCGGTCGCCAGTGCGCCGATCGCCGCTCCGGCCGTGTTCGCAGCGTACAGTCCGCCGCCCAAGTTCCCGATCCGATCGGGATCAGTGACGAACCAACGGATAGCGATGGGGAACGTCGCGCCCAGGGCGGTCGCTGGGATGATGAGGAGTGTGAAGCAGACGGCGAGCCGAACGAGCCAGAAGATTCCCGTCGGGGAGCCATCCGCGTATGCGGCACTGAGCGTCGGCACGATCGCGCGCAACGCGAATGGAAGGCAGAGGGCGATGATTGCGACGACGCTCTCGAGCGCCACGTACGCGTATAGCGCTTGGTGACGCCGGAGCCTGGGAGCAACCCAGGCGCCCGCTAACGCGCCAGCTCCCAATCCCGCCATGAAGGCCCCTACGACGGTGCTCGTTGCAGCCGTCGTGTGGCCCATATACAACGCGAGAAGTCGCGTCCACGCTACTTGATAGACAAGCCCAGCGAAACCGGAGGCGGCGTAGGCGGCGAGGAACAGCCGCTCTCCGGTGCGAAGACGTGGTGAGGAAGGAGGCAGTCTCTTCGGCTGTTCACGCCGGCTCATTCAACCGGTATTCCACGTTCCTTCATCAGGCGGGCGAGAAGAGCGGCCGTTTCAGGCTGACTCAATGCGCGTCCGTTCTGATAGCTATAGGTTGCCTGCTGCCAGGGCGTCCACCCGCCGTCGCGGCCTTCGCGCTCGCTGTCGGAGGTCACGCCTTTGTTAGAAATCCTCTTGTTCTTGACGTCGAGTCTCGCGCCGGCGTTGACGAGAACCAGGACGACTTCGTTGTTGCCTCTGATTGCGGCGCCGTGGAGCGCGGTGTCCCCGTTGACGTTGATCGCGGCCGGATCGTTGCCCAGCGACATCAACATCTTGACCGCCTCCATCACCTCTTCTGGAGTTCCAGGCTCGTACCCCGGCGCATAGATGTCGACACCGGCAGCCGCCATCAGCGGAGTGGTTCCATCTTCCTGCGTCAGCATTGGATCAGCGCCATGAGCGAGCAGCAGGCGCATCATTGGAAGATCGACGTATTTCGAGGCGAGCCAGAATGGCGTCACGCCGGAGTGCGTGTGCCCCCAGCGACCGAAATAGGCGCCCATTGGTTCTTTGGTCATCCGCGCATTCGGGTTTGCCCCGTGCTCCAAGAGCTTCTTGGCGAGCGTCACGCCGTCCATCGTGCCGGTCGGGACCGGGAACGGCACGCCGTGGCGGCCGGCTGGAGGCCTGCGCGTGAACTCCAACTGGTGCATGGCCGACCATCCCCAATTGGGCGGATGCGGGTTGGCGCCCTGCTCGAGCAGGAAGGCAGCCATTTCATACTGGGTGCTCGCGATGGCCAGGATCAACGCGCTGGCCCCGTTGGTGGACGTCTTGTTGTCCAGCGCCTCGTTCACGTTGGAACCCGCCGCCAGCAGCGCGCGCGCGGTGTCCATACGACCCGCCCGAACCGCAAACAAGAACGACGTAAAGCGCCCACTGCCGGTGGACCGGGCCTGAAGGTCGGCTCCGCCTTCCAGCAATGCCTTCACGACGTCCGTGTGGCCCTCGGACGCCGCCCACATCAGCGCCGTCTGTCCCATCGAACGTTCGCGTGCGTTCACATCGACGCCCTTGCCGAGCAGTAGCCTCACGCCAGCGACGCTCCCGCTACGCGCCGCCGTCATCAGCGTCGTATCGCCTTCGGCCATTGTGACGTTCGGGTCCGCGCCTGCCCGCAGCAGCTTCTCGAGCACGGCTGCGTTGCCATTGGCGCACGCCAGCCACAGCGGGGTCGCCCCAAACGCGTTCGTCGCCTTCACATTGGCGCCGGCGGCAATGAGCAGGTCCACGGTTTCCAGGTCTTCGCGGTTGACCGCCCAATGCAGTGAGGTCGCGCCGTGAAGATCGGGCGTATCGACGTTACCCTGCTTGAGCAGGCTTCGCACCGCAGCCCTGTCACCTACTTTGACGGCGTCGACCAATGAACGCTTCGCGTCAGCCGCACCCATGCTGACCGCTGCCAGCAGTAGAACCATCGAGACTTGGAGTCGCCCGCGCATTGAATCGACCTCCTTAGACTGAGCGCCTATACGTGTTATCGATGCTGCAGCAGCCACTAGATGTCGAGCGGCGAGGGCGTGATCCGGCCCGTGCTATCGCCGAACTGCTCCGCCGGGACGCCAACCTTATCGAGCATTGCCAGCAGCAGGTTCGACATGGTCTGCGGTGGGTACACGACATGCCGGCCACCCTTGAGCTGGCCACTCGCGCCACCAACCAACACCAGCGGTAGCTCCACGTGCAGATGCTCGTTCGGGTTGCCCAAGCCGCCGCCGTACAGCATCAGCGAATGATCCAGGACGCTGCCGTCGCCGTCCGGCATTGAGCGCAGCTTGTCGAGGAATTCCACGAAGAGTGTCAGTTGTAACTGATTAATCTTCGCCAACTTCTCGATCTGCTCTATCCGGTTTCCGTGGTGCGAGACTCCGTGGTGAGACTCGGCGATCCCGATTTCTGGGAAGGTTCGGTTGTTCAACTCGCGATCCATCATGAAGGTGAATACGCGAGTGACATCCCCCTGGTACGCCAACGCCAGCAGATCGAACATCAGCCTCACATGGTCGCTGAACTGATGCGGAATCCCGACCGGACGTTCAAGCGACGTCGGTCGTCCCGATTCCTGGCCGGCCTTGGCTTCAGTGCGCTGAATCCGCCGTTCGACTTCGCGCACTGAATCGAGGTACTCGCCAATTCGGACGCGATCGCTTGCCCCAAGGCTCTTCTGCACGCGGGCGAGATCCGTGCTCACAAAATCAAGAATGCTTCGGTTCTGCCGAGCCGCTGCCACGCGCTGTTCTGGCGTGCCTCCGTCGCCAAAGAGCTCTTCGAAGACCACACGCGGGTTGATCTCGCCGCGATTCGGCTCACTGGGCCCACGCCACGACATCGATTGCATGTAGACGCAGCTGTAGCCGTTTTCGCAGTTCCCGACGAGATTGTCGAAGTCTGCCGCGCTGACCTCGATCGACGGAAGCGCGGTCTCCTGTCCAAGGACCCGGGCCGCAAGTTGATCGATCGTCACCCCGGATTGAATGTCCGAGCTTTCGGTCTTCTTCGGGTGGACACCGTTCAGCCACGTCACCGAGGCGCGTGTGTGATCGCCGTTCCCATCGCCCATCCCCTCGCCCATCGGATGGGACAGTCCGCTGATCACGACGCTCTGGTTCCGAAACGGCTCCAGCGGGGTGAGCACCTGCGACCACTCGAAGCTCGTCCCCTCGCCCTTGGGTTTCCAAAGGTCCACGTTGGCGTTCTTCGCCACGCCGTTTGGAATGTAGACACAGCCCAAGCGGCGAATCGGATTGGCCGCAGTCTTCGCCGTCGCGGTCGCTGCCGGCACCATCGCCTCGAGCAGCGGCAACGCGACAGTCACACCCATCCCACGGAGTACCGTCCGTCGTGGTAACGCCATCTTTGTGATGAACATGACCTCTTATTAATCTCCTTGTTTAACCGTGCAGATCTCCGAAAGCGCTCGGCCTACTTCGTCGCCAAGGCCCTCATCTGGAATGGGTCGCTGCGAACAATTCCGAGAACGAGTGCTGAAAATCGATTGTCCTGAGCCTCCGCCTCGCGGACGATCCTGCGGATCGCCGGGGCGTCGTAATACTCGGGTCCGCGGCCCAATGCGTACGTGAGCAGCTTCCCGCTCATCGTGTGCACGAACCGATCGGAATGGTCCAGAAGCGCCTTCCGCAATCCAACGATCCCGCTGAACTTCGTGCCGTCGGGCAGGCTCCCCGACGCGTCGATCGGCTGCCACGATTCATCGACGTCCCGCCATTTGCCAACGAGATCGAAATTCTCGAGGGACAACCCCAGCGGATCCATCACATTGTGACAACTCGCACAGACGGGATTTGCCCGATGCTGGGCCATGCGCTCGCGCATGCTGGGTGCGACGTCCCCCGGTTCCTTTCGATCCTTCAAGTCGGGGACGTTCGCAGGCGGATCTGGCGGCGGCGTTCCAAGGATGTTCGACAGAATCCACTTGCCGCGCAGCACGGGGGACGTCCGCGTCGGGCTCGCATTCACGGCCAGAAACGTCCCCTGACCGAGAAGCCCCTTCCGCTTCTCATCGGTCAGCATGACGCGCCGGAAGTGGGATCCATAGACGTGCGGAATCCCATAATGCCGGGCCAGCCGCTCGTTCACGAACGTGTAATCCGCATCCAGCAGATTGACGACGCTTCGGTCCTCGCGGAGGATGCTCTCGAAGAGCAGCTCTGTTTCCCGCCGGAACGCACGTCGAAGGTCTTCGTCGAAGTTGGGGTCGATCGCCGAGTTGGCAGCGATGGCAGGCACATTCCGCAATGACAGCCATTGCCCAGCGAAGTTGTTCACGAGAGCCCGGGAGCGTTCATCCGCCAGCATTCGGCGCACCTGACCGGCCAGCACGTCAGGATTTCTGAGCCTTCCTTTGATGGCGAGGTCCAGGAGCTCGTCGTCCGGAATGCTGCTCCAGATGAAGAACGACAGACGGGACGCCAACGTCGTATCACTGACCCGATAGCTCGTGCCCTTGCCAACGTTCGACGGCTCACGTTCGATGCGGAACAGGAATTCCGGACTGATCAGGACGGCCTGGAGTGCCCGTTCGATGCCGACGTCGAATCCGCCTGCGGCGCGTTCCCGGTTGTACACGGTCAGGAGCGGCTGAACGTCCTGGTCGGTGACAGCTCGCCGATAGGCTCGTCGAGTCAGCGTCGACAAAATCGTCTTGGCACAAGCGGCTTCCTTCGAAGGCTCCGTCGGGCGGCAGACGAAAATACGCCGGCGGCTGGCTGAATCGCCGGTCCCCTTTGTGTTGAACGGACCGGAGATCTCGATGTTCCTGACGTATGCCCCTTTTTGAGTGGTATACCCCTGAGCGGGCGGATTGGCGCGGAGGAACGGTTCCACGAAGTTCTCGAGCAACGCCGGAGTTCTGCTAACGAACGTCGCGACGACTTCCCGTTCTCCCGCCTTGACCGGAAGAGTCACGCGCCAATCGTCGTCGATCGTCGCTCGATTCGATCCCCCCATACCGCCACCGCGCGGCTTGCCCACCTCTCGACCGGCCAACGTGAACGTCCCAATTCGCTGGCCATCGAGGCTGATCGCGAGAGTCTGCGGCTCGTCGTATTCCGGAACTGTCGTGGAAATGCCGGATCGCAGAAGCCTGACCCCAATCGTATAGTCGCCGTCGACGGGGAAGTTGTACCGAACAACTGCACCACCTCGCGTGCCGAACGGCAGGTCTTCCAGCTGATGGTCTTGCCGCGCATCCTCCACAATCCGAAATGTGTCAAAGATCGGAACGACCACGGTTCCCAATGCGACGCGGGTAATCCTCTGCGCCGCAACCAGATACCGGTCCAGTAGTCGAGGCGACATCCGCTGGACACCAGCGATGTTGTCGAAGCCGTAGCTCGAGCCATCCGCCGGAAGCAGCGCCTCAACATCGACATCGATGTCGAGCAGGTCGCGGATCGAGTTCCGGTACTCGATGCGGTTCAGACGATGAATGGCCTCTGTTCGGCCCGGATTAGGCTTGGCTATTGCCGCGCGATCGAGTTCCGTCTCGAGAAACGATGCCAGCGTGTCGTACCCGGCTTTGTCTGGGCGGGGCCGTCCGATAGGAGGCATCACGCCGGTCCGCAGCTTCGTGACGACTTTTTCCCATGTGGCCGCGTGGTCACCGATGCGAGTGACATCCAGGGTGTCGAGCGCGAGCCCCGCCGTTTTCGCCCGCTGGTTGTGGCAGGTGACACAGTAGCGAGTGATGACAGCCTGTTGGTCGGAAGCGGTCGTGGAAACAGCGCCGGAGGGCTGTTGGCGTTGGCCGATCGGTCGTGCATCCCCGTTGGACACAGCCAACAGGAGCAGCACGCAACCGACAATCAGAGCAGACACACGTATCATCACTTCCCCGGCCTCCTGCCGAACGGCTTTGCTAAAATGTACGTCCTGTTGAGGATGTCCCGCAATAACCAAAACAGGTCATATCACGCACCCGCACAGCGGTGGGCACCATGAGGCAATAGGACGAACAAAAAGCGAATATTCGTTGATACTGGAGCTTGAGGACGATTGGACCGCTATGCGACTCGTTACGAGAATTTTGTACTCGTTGTGCCCCGCATAGCGGTCCTAGGCGCGCGAAGCGCGCCAGAACGACGCTGTCTAACCAGCCGAGGACTCTGCTGGGATATCAAGGGCAGAGCCCTTGGCTGGTTACCTGAGATGGATGATACCGCGTCTTAGCGCCACATTCATCGCGGCTGTGCGGTCATGTACGCCGAGCTTGGCCAGAATGTTCTTCACATGCACCTGGGTCGTATCCTCGGCAATCCCAAGCTCAGCAGCGATCTCCTTATTGCGAAGACCCCGCGCAATAAGCTCCATGACCTGGGTTTCCCGCGCCGTCAACCGTGGGGCTGCGGCGTGCTTCGCCATGCGCTTCTTGAGGTCCGCGCTAAGGGGCTGCTCGCCGGCATGTACCTCGCGAATCACGCGAATGAGCGCATCTGAAAGCGAGTCTTTCAAAAGATATGCGGCCGCGCCGGCACGAAGCGCCCGGTGAATGTCTTCTTCGCCTTGATGCACCGTCAGGACAATGATGCGAGCCTCAGGATCTTCGCCACGAATTGCCTCGATAGCCGTAATGCCACTGGTCGCGCCGAGCTGAAGGTCCATCAAGATGACATCGGGCTTGCATTCACGGGCGCGCTTGACCGCCTCGGGCGCCGTCACAGCCGACGCGATGACCTCCATGTCAGGCTCTCGCCCGATGATCAGGGCAATTCCATCGCGGATGATGTGATGGTCATCGACGCACAAGACCCGAATCTTGCGGCCACCGTCAATTGGCTCGTCGCCGACAAACTCGTCCACGGAATCGTACCTATCGGCCGTCAAATCCAAGCGCACCGCTACTTCTTCGGAGTGGACGAGTACGTGATTGCCTTGAGGGCATCAGCCGCGAGCGGCAGGTCAATGGGACCGGGCGGAGCCTGTCCAACGGAGAGAATGAACGCGAGTATCTCGACGGACTCGCGATCGCTGAGGGTTCCGGGAGCAGTTTGCGGCATCGTTGTCCGGATACGCTCGACGAGATCCGCGAGCGTCGAGCCGTTCCATGAGCTGTCAAAGTCGCCACCGGTAAGCGAGGGAGCCATTTCGCCCGCCGTCAACTTCGTCCCATGACACGACGCGCACTGGAGTCCATAAAGGCGCTGCCCGCTAGTGGCTTGAGCCGCCGTGTAGACCCCGTCAAACTGAGTTCTCGCCTGCCGGGCGTTGACCCCGCCACTGGCTAGCGAGCTGAGACCCAGGATGAGAAACGCGAACTGCTGAAACCGCACTGTCACAGCTTATGCCCCTCGATCACCGAACACACAGCAAAACTATTCGAATTTTCAGCGATGGTAATCACCTGGGTAAATACCCAAATCCTATTAGGGGGTGTCTTCCACACCCTGGCCAGCCGTCGGGACAGCAAGTTCGATGTCGGTGCCTTGTCCGAAGGCCGAGCGGACAGTGAGGTGGGCCCCGAGATCCTCCGCCCGCTCTCTCATGCTGATCAGCCCGTAATGGCCGTCCACATCACATGTGGCGGGATCGAACCCGTTGCCGTCATCGCAAACGCGAAGCCTCACGGAGTTCTCGCTAAACTGCAGCTCCATCGCCACTCGCGTCGCCTTGGCATGACGCACAGCATTGACGACGGCTTCCTGGCCGATGCGCAGTAGCTGCTCACTCGCCCGCGTGGAAAGTTTGCGCGACGCACCCGTGACGGAGCATTCGAACTTCAGCGGCTCACCATCACACGCGCGTTCCCCGGCCTCCCGCAAGGCGTCAGCAAGATCACGGGTGGCACTCGCCGGGTCACGAAGCGCCCAGATCGACTGGCGGGCTTCGCGAATGTATTCTTCGACGCGTTTCCGCAAGCGAACGATGCGGTTCTTGACCGGAATTTCGGATGGGTCGACGTCTGCGGCAAGCGCATCGCATTGCAGCGCCACACCGACGAGACTCTGAAGGAGCGTGTCATGAATTTCCCGGCTCAGGCGAACGCGCTCGGCCATGACGAGGGCAAACTGCTGCCGAACACGCCGCAGATGCAGGTACCAAATGGCCCAGGCGGTCAGCAGACCCGCTAGCACGCCAGCAATCAAGAACGCGCGGGTTTCGTAGAACATCGGCCGAATCGCAAAGGCCCACTCCGCCCCAGGCTCTGCCCACTCGCCATCAGGCGTCGCCGCGACAACCTGAAATCGGTATTGGCCGGGCGGCAGATTCGTATAGTGGGCTTGGCGCTGGGGCCCCGCCTCGGTCCAGCTGCTGTCAAAGCCTTCCAGGCGATATCTGAATATCGTCTTCCGCGGCGATGTCAGTTCCGGCATCGTGTAATCGATTCTGAGCCTCGCCGTTCTCGACGGCAGGGACATCTGCGTTCCTGGTGGCAGCTCCGTACCGTCTGCGACGATGCCTTCTATTCGCACGTTCGCCGGCATCTTCTTCTCGCGTCTCGCGGATGGATCGAGAACGGTGATACCGGTCGCCATTGCAAACCAGAGTCGCCCATCGGACGCCCGCGCGGCTCGGCGACTGCCACCGATCCAGAGCGGGAGTGTTTCCAAACCGTCCGACGCGTCGTATAGGCTGTCGTATAGCCGATGGGGAACGTGATGGGGCGGGGTGGCTGCCGCTTTGTCGAATTCCCGTCGATTCAGTCGAGCGAATCCTGATGCCGTGGCCAGCCACAGACCTTGCGCTTCGTCCTCGATGATCGCTCTTATCAAGGGCGGGCGATCGGGATTGGGTCTCCGCACCGTCTCTAGCCGTCCGTTGGCAAATCGAGTCAATCCCTGGCTCGCCCCGAGCCAGATGACCCCCTGTCTGTCTTCATAAATCGCCAGATAATCGCCAGCCGTTAACCCATCTTTCGCACCATACGACGTCAACGTGCCGTCCTGCCCAAGCATGGCGACCCGTCCGTCCATCGCAAACGCTATCCAGAGACGGCCATGGCTGTCCGTGTACAGGGATGCAACTTTCACGTGCTTGAGATCTTCCGGAAGCTCGAGAGGCGTCAGACGCTGCCGAGTCCATCGCAGCAACCCGTCATTCGCGTCGTACACCCACAGTCCGCCTTGCAGGTCCGATGACAGAGCCTCGATGCGACGTGGGTGCGATCCGGTCCACGAGATCTTCGACCAATGTCCATCGACGAATCGCAGCAGCTCCTGCGTCGTCGCCACCCACAGCGAGCCACGCTCGTCAACATGCAGCGCCCGTACTTGCACCTTCCTGCGTTCGCTCTGAAGCTGTTGATCCCGCGTGAAGAATCGCACAAGCTCATCAGCGGTTGCGACCCAGGTGCTGCCGTCCGGAGTGACATCGAGCCCGCTCACAATGCCTAAATGGGTCATCGACACGAGCCGGCGCGGCGTCAGGCGGTTGAGGCCGCCAAACGTGCCAACCCAAATGTTATGATCTCGATCTTCGAGCAGCGCGGTCACGCCGTATCCGAGCAGACCGGCAAAGCCCGTGTTGTACACCGCCGGGTTTGACGACGTGGGATCCCCGCGTACGGCCCACAGGCCTTGGCCCAAAGTGCCGACCCACAGCGTGCCTTTGCTGTCGACCATCAGCTCACTGCCACGCCCCTGAAGCAGCGGCACGGCCCCGTTCTCCTCGAGCCCGAGCTGTCTCACGCCGATGAGCGGATCTGTCACCCACACTCGGGACTTCGCATCCTCTGTAAGTGCCCCAGCCGGAGACGCCGTCGCACCGAGCAGATGGAACCGATCCTCTTCTTCATCTCGCCGGAAAACGCCTGCATCGGTGGCGACAATCAGGCCCGTGTGACCCGGCGCATACGCGGACGACACCGCTCCCTCGGGCAGCCCTCGTCCCGCTTCCCACCTCCGCCACTGTCCCTTCACTAGGCGCGACACTCCGCCTAACCCGGCGGCCCAGATCGTGCCGGTCCGGTCCTCGACGAGAACGGTGACGCTGCCCGGAGGGAGGCCGTCGCGTTCGCCATAGTTCGTGACCTGGTCGTTCCGAAGATGCGCGACTTCGCCATCGCTGAAGCCGACCCACACACTTCCATCGCTCGCGGCGAGCAGCGTTTGTACGGGCACCTCCGGAAGGCTTGGCTTCTGAACTCTGGTAAATCGCACTCCATCGAAGCGAATCAGACCACCGTCACTAGCGAGTAGAAGGTCTCCCTCGGCGGTCTGGATAATCGCGCCGATGAGCCCTTCGGGCAGGCCATCATCCGTACCCCATGACGCGACGCTATAGTCGGTGAAGACGCTGCGGACTTCCTGCGCACGGGCCGGCACTGCCGACGCCAGGAAGAAGAGGAGTAAGACGAGAATTCGTTCGGTCACGTCAGCACCCTTCGGAAGCTGCCGCCGGTCTCGAGCACACCACTAGTGCGTTTTTCACTCACGAGCCGCAGAGACACAAAGGCGCAGAGTCTGGTTTGGCTTGGTTTCCTTCGCGTCTTTGCGTCTCTGTGGCTATGTGGAAGTGAAAACAGCTGTAAAGGATCAACGGCTCGGCCAGGACACCAGCGGGCATTGACGGGCTCTTGGGGAGGGGACTTCCAAGGCGGGGTCAGGGTGGCGAACCGCTCGCCGCGGCTCGCCACTGTCGCGATCGCGAGCGAAGGAAATGCCATTGCTCGCGATCGCGTTTGGGCCCGCAACGATCAGTTCAGCGCAAGTGCCACCAACTCAGCCGCCACACCTCCGCCTCCAACGGCCACCGCTATGTACTGCTTGCCCTCGTGCATGTATGTCATCGGCGAACCGGTTGTGTTCGCGGGCAGCAGGATTTCGGCCACGATTGCGCCGGTTTGCTTGTCGTACGCGCGGAATATCCCGCCCCTTCCCGCAGGGGTCGTATCCAACGGACCGGGATTACCCGCAAAGAGCAGGGTCTTCGTCGCGAGCACGCCGATAATTCCCGCACGTCCCGTACGGGGAACGGTAATCCCCTTTAGCGCCGCATGGTTCTTGACATTTTCTGGGGTATCCCCGTTGGGAATCATCCACAGATGCTCCCCGGTGTTCATGTCGATCGCCGTGATGCGCCCCCACGGTGGTTTCACGAGGGGCAGACCCTGCGGTCCTTTGAGATTCCCTCCAAGGCGAATGAAATCCATGTCGGATATCTTCGGATCGTTGCTCAACGCGATGATGTACGACGGCTCAGTCTTCGAGGGCACATAGAGGATGCCCGTCTCAGGATCGACAGTGGCACCCGTCCAGTTGCCTCCGCCCGAACTCGACGGCAGCTGCACGAGGCCCTTTTTTCCGTTCTCACCGGCTCGAGGCGGCGGACTGAAGAGCGGGCCTATCGTGTAGTCCGACAGTAGCTTCAGTGCCTCGGCCTTCAACTCTGGCGTGAAGTCGATGACGTCATCAACAGTGAAGCCCTGTCGATCGAAGGGCGCGGGCTTGGTAGGGGCCGGCTGGGTTGGCGAATACCATTCGCCCGGTATGTTGCCTCTGATGACAGGGCGCTCGACGATAGGCCATAGCGGTGCGCCGGTCATCCGGTTGAAGGCGAAGACCCAGGACTGCTTTGTGGCGACCGCCACGGCAGGGATTCTCTTCCCGTCAAGGGTGACGTCGAGTAGAACTGGTGGGCCGGGCAGATCGAAATCCCAAATGTCGTGATGCGAAAACTGGTAATGCCAGATGCGCTTTCCCGTCTTGGCATCCAGGCACACGAGGCTATTGGCGTAGAGATTGTTTCCAGGCCTGTGACCACCGTAGTAGTCGCCCGTCGCCGATTCTACCGGGACGTAGACGCGACCTAGCGCTTCGTCGCCCGTGATCGGCGCCCAAGCTCCCGCGTTACCGGTATAGGCCCACGAATCCTTTTCCCAAGTCTCGTTGCCCGGCTCGCCAGGCTCGGGGATGGTGTGGAATATCCACAGACGCTTCCCCGTTTCAGGATCGTACCCACGGATAAAGCCCGGTGCATTTGTCCGACTGGCCGCTGCGCTGCCGGAGGTATGGGCGGCCCCAACAACAACGACCCCGCTCACGACCAGCGGCCCCGAATTCAGGCCGATGTCGCCGGTGATCGGATCGACGGGCCGATCGAGGCCCTGCTTGAGATCGACGATGCCATTGTTGCCAAACTTCTGCCTTGGAATGCCTGTCTTGGCATCGAGACCAATCAACAGATAGCCAGGCGTGACCAGATAGACAGTCCCTTCGCCACGACTGTTGCGCCAGTACCCAACGCCCCGGCCAGAACCGCGACGCGGAGCCTCTTCGCCGCGCTTGCCTTCATTGATTCTGTACATCCAGAGGGTTTCACCGGTGCCCGCATCGATGGCGACAACATCCCGCTGCGTTCCAACCGGCGTGTACAGGACGCCGCCGACCATCAGCGGCGTCGTCTGCCAGCCGTAATCGACACTAGGACCGAAATTGTTGGTCTTGAAGCGCCAGGCGATCCGGAGACTTTTGACGTTCTCCTTGTTGATCTGATCGAGCGCCGAGTATTTGGTGCTTCCCGCGTCGCCGCTGTGGGAAATCCACTCACCCTTCGGTGCTCCGGTTTGCGCAAGCAGCGGCGGCCCCAAGGCAGCGGCGACCAGCGCGACGACACACATCCTTAGCCCCGTTCTCATCGACCGAACCCTCCATCTGGAGTGCGCATGAAATCGACCGAATCCGATCGTGCCCTCAGCATTGCATTTGCGCAACGCCGTGGAGACAAAACAGGCCAGCGACCTGAGCCCGTTCGAAAACCCCGAGTAACTGGCGTCGTGCAACCGCTAGAGAGCCTACGAGAGTTCCGATTTAACAATCGGCGCCGGCAAGCCGATCAGGTCGACGTTCCACCGGGCACCTCCGGCCCACGGAGGAAATTGTCCCTAACGAACGACCGGTTTTTCCGTAAACAGAATCTGTTTCAACGCTTCGATGTCCGGGACCAGCTCCTTCTCTCCTACTGGTGCCCTATTCGCATAAAGGATGAAGGCGAGGATGTCCGAGTAAGTCTGCAAATCCAAGCTTCCAGGCTTGTTGCGCGGCATCGATTGTGAGATCACCTGAAAGACGTCCGACAGGTGCTCTTGATCGAAGCGGAATTTGAACGCGGTGCCGATCAGAGGCGGTTCACCCTCGTCGCCACCTCTCAGATTGTCAAGGTGACAATGGCCGCAATTGTCGTAGTACTTCTGTTCGCCCCGGAGCGCCTGTGCTTCCGTGAACACGCCATCCCAGATCGTTTTCTGGGGCTCCTGTGCCGAAAGCGCTGGCGCCAACAACGAGTTGGTTCCGGCTGAGGCCAGGTACGCTGCCGCAGCAGCGGGAATCGCCGCCGCCACTACGAGCGAGAGCACTGTCGAACGCCCAGACTTCATCTTCAACTTGCCACCTCTGAAAAAAAGCACCGGTCGCTGCAGCGACCGGTGCTACGAGTATCAGGAGCCCCGGAAACGCCGACCCTTATTTCTATTTCTTCTCCTGCTGTCCGGGGGGCTCTACCTTCTTCTCCGCACGTCGCCCCATTCCGCGTTTGCTCGCATGGTGACGCAGGTCGTCCCAGGTGCGAAGCTTGATGGCGATTCCCTGCCCTTCGTGGTGCTTGCGCAGCAGCGCCTCGGCCGCGGGCTGGGCACCGGCACTAAGCGTAGGGAGGGCCATCGCCAATGGCGTCCATCCCTTCCCGTCAACCCCTTCGTGGAAATTCTCGGCGTCAATATTGGCGCCCTTGCTCACCAGGAAGTCGATTACGCCCAGGTTGCCAATGTACGAGGCGCCGTGAAGGGCCGTGTTGCCTTCTTCATTGAACGCATTCACATCGTTGCCTAGCTCCCAAGCGAGCTGAGTTGCCGCGAGCCCGTCGGAGAAGGACCCGCTGTCTTCCTCGACGAAGCTGACTTCATTCCCGGCCGCCAGGATGAGCGGCGTGGAATCGTATGCATTTCGGCCATTCACATCCGCTCCGTTGACGGCAAGTAATCGCATCAGATCGGCATCGAAGCTCTTCGCCGCGATGAGAATCGGAGTGGCCCCGACCATGACAAAGCGCCCGCGCTCCTGATCCCCACGAATCGGCTTCTTCATGCGGGCGTTCACATCCGCGCCGGCGGCGATCAGGGCTTTGGCCATGTCGATGGCAGTCAGCTTGCCCTTGACGACCGGATTCGGGAGTCGCCAGCCACTGAGGCCCCGCGTGCGGGCAATCTGGTGGAGTGGCGCCCACCCTGTGTCATCCGCATTAGGATCCGCGCCGTGCTCGACGAGAATGACGCCGCCTTCCCAGTTCGCGTTGAACGCGGCGACGACGACCGCCGTCATGCCGTCTTCGGACTTTTCGTTCGGATTAGCCCCGGCCTCGAGAAGCATGCGCAGCGTGTCATTCGCGCCGTTACGGGCGGCGAACATCACCGCTGTGTACTGATCGATACGCGGCCGCAGTTTGCCGCCATATTGAGGGTCCTGGGCGAACTTATTGGAGCCGCATTCCACGGTGTCGACGCTCACGCAACCGGCATCCTTGGCGAACTGCCGGAACTTGGGACCGCTCGCGTGCAGGTCAAGCTTCGATCCCGCTTCGATGAGGACCTTCACAGCCGCCGTGTTGTTGCGCGTCGCCGCCCACATGAGCGCCGTCTGCCCACGCGATTCTTCCATGGCGTTCGGATTGGCCCCCCGCGCGAGCAGCAACCGCAAAATCTCTGGGTTGCCCTGGTTCGCTGCCGTCATCAGGGGCGTTTCGCCACCGGGTCGACCCGCATTGACGTCCGCACCGGCCTTCAGCAATCGCTCAATGATCTGCGCATTTCCCGTTTCACAGGCAAGCGAGAGGGGTGTGACACCGTAGCGGTTCGTCGTGTTGGGGTTTGCGCCCGCCTTCAGTAGGATCTCTACGGCCGCGGCGTCGTTGTTGTACGCCGCCCAATGTAGCGGCGTCGTACCGTCAACCTCCCGAGCATTGACATCAGCGCGCTGCTTGATCAGGGCGCGCATGGCCGTCGCGTTCTGGCTCTTCACAGCATCAGCGAGCGAGACGCTGTTTTCCGCCGCAGCGACGTTCAGGAGCGCCAACAAAGGCACGGCTATCAGCCATACCCGGCCGGTGTCACGCATCGAGACCTCCAACTAAAGTGAATGTTGTCTTCCGCAAAAACCGGGGGCGCTGGTCTTTCGACCGCGCCCCCTCATCGTCCGGCCCCGCCTACAGATCCGTGAGGCGGCCGGTGGAGTCGCCCAGCTTCTCGTAGTGGACGTCGGCCTTGTCAAGCAGCGCCAATCCGAAGTTCATCATTGGCGTATCGTGCGTAACCTTGATGGTGCGGCCACCCTTCATCTTGCCGCGCGCGCCCCCGACAGCAACCACGGGGAGGTCGTGCGGACTGTGCTGGTCGCCGTCGCCCATGCCCGAGCCGATCATGAACAGCGAGTTGTCCAGCATGGAGCCCTGCACGTCCGGCGTGTTGTGCAGCTTCTCCAGCAGCTTTGCAAAGAGCGACACCTGATAGGCGTTGATGCGCGAGTTCAGGTCCATGCGCTCCGGTCGGCTCTGGTGGTGCGATACGTCGTGATGTCCCTGGTTGACGCCCACCTGCGGATAGGTGCGAGCGCTCGTTTCTCGCGAGAGCTGGAACGCCACACTTCGCGTGATGTCCGCGCGGTAGGCGAGATAGGTCATCTCGATCATCAGATTGAAGTATTCCTCGTCCGCAGGAATACCCATCGGCTTCGCAAGATCGGCCTCAGGCGAATTGGCCACCTGCTTCTCGATGCGCCCGAGACGACCCTCGACGTCCCTGATGCTATCGAGATACTCCGTCACCATCTGGCGGTCATTCGGACCGAGGAGGCGCTTGAACGTCGCTATCTCGGACCGCACGGAGTCGAGCAAGCTCTTATCGGTGCCTAGCTGCTTGAGCCGAACGTCACGGGAAGTCCCGTCTCCGAAGAGACGCTCGAAGACGATCCGCGGCTGATTTTCCATGGGAAGAGGTGTTGTTGGGTTCTTCCATGAAAACGTGCTCATGTACGCGCAGCTGTAGCCGTTGTCGCAGTTTCCGACAAGATAGCTCGGCTCGAGCGCAATCTGGAGCGATTCAAGCGGCGTGTCCTTGCCCCAACGCTGTGCCATGTGCTGGTCCAGCGTGGTGGTCAGCCTGATATCGACGCCCTCGGTGCGCTTCGGCTTCACACCAGCGATCCACACCGCGTGAGCGCGCGTGTGCGGACCGGCACCGTTCTCGTGCACTTCGTTGTTCGCGAGGCCGCTGACCTCGACCACATAGTTCTTGAAGGGCTCGAGCGGCTTCAGAATCTTCGACATCTCGGTGATCGGACGCACCCCGTTGGGAGTCCCCAGCCCATTCCCGGCGATGTGGAAGTCGACCATCGTGCAGCCATTGGCGAGGTAGAAGAAGCCCGTCCGCAACGGCGGTTCGGCAGCAGCCGACATTGCCGGGACCATGGCATCGAGGAACGGCAGACTCAGCGTGATGCCCGCCCCCCGAATAAATGTCCGTCTCGGCAAGGCCGTTTTCGTGATGATCATCTCTCGTACTCCTTTCAGACCTGCAGGTCCGAACAGCTACACGTTTCCGGGTAATTTCGCTGCCACCGTCCGACGCGACTGGAACGGAAGGCTCTTCACAATCCCAATGACAATCGATGAAAACCGATAGTTCCCGTCGCCTGCTTGCCGTGTGACAGCGCGAATCGCTGGCATGTCGTAATACTCCGTCCCTCGTCCGAGCCCGTACGTCAACAGGCGCTCAGCGAGGGTGAGGATGAAGCGCTCAGGATGCTGCGCGAGCGCCCGTTGGAACTCTGCGCCGTTGCCGAACTTCGTTCCGTCCGGCAATACGCCAGACGCGTCGATTGGCCTGCCCTCCTCGAGATCCCGCCACTTTCCGACGGCATCAAAGTTCTCCAAGGCGAAGCCCGCGGGATCGATCATCGAATGGCAAGTCGCGCAGACAGGGTTCGCACGATGCTTAGCCATGCGTTCGCGGACGGACGAGTCCGCCTCTTTCTTACCCTTTTCCCGCTCCTCAAAGGGCGGAACGTTGGGCGGCGGCGGCGGCGGCGGCGTTCCCAGAATGTTCGTCAGGATGTATTTCCCGCGAATCACCGGAGACGTCCGAACGGCATGGGACGTAATCAGCAAGACGCTGCCGTGGCCAAGAATGCCCCGGCGTCGCTCGTTGGGGTATGTCACGCGCCGGAACTGGCTCCCGGTCACGTTCGGAATGTCATAGTGTTTCGCCAGCCGCTCGTTGACGAAGGTGTAGTCCGCGGTGAGCAGATCCATCGCACTTCGATCTTCTCGGACGACGCTGTCGAAGAAAAGCTCCGTCTCGGTCACCATCGCTGCCCGGAGACTATCGTCGAAGTCAGGAAAGAGGAACTGCTGCGGCTGCTGGAACGCGACATTACGAAGCAGCAGCCACTGCCCCGCAAAATTCTTCGTCAACGCGACCGAGCGGGGATCGGCGAGCATCCGCCGGACGTGGTGATCGAGGACTTTCGAATCGCGAAGCTTGTTCTGGGTCGCGGCGTCCAACAGCTCGTCGTCGGGAATGCTGCTCCACAGGAAAAACGAGAGCCGCGAGGCCAGGTCCACGTCGCTGATGCGGTAATTCGCATCCGCCGCGGCGTTCACTGGATCTTCCTCCACCCGGAACAGGAACTTCGGACTGACGAGTACGCGACGTATCGCCATCTCGATGCCCTTCTCGAAGTTCCCTTCTTCACGTCCCTGCTTATAGAAGGTGAGCAGCATCTGAACATCGTCGTCTGTCGCTTTGCCACGGTAGGCGCGGCGGGCAACCTTCGAGATGATCGTCTTCGCACACCCGAGCTCTTCAGCGGCCGTCGCCGGGCGGCACGTAAACAGCCGGCGCCGACTCGGCGTCTCGCCAATTCCGGTGGGCTGGTACGGTCCGGTGATTTCAATGGCTCCAACCGCCGGCTGATAGGGCGCGGCCGCTTGCAGAACGACCGACACACTCGCCCACATCGGCCTCTCATTGCGCAGGCGATGACCCTCAACTTCATTGGCCCGTGGAAGCGCCACGAACGTCACGCCGACCTTGCGTGGTCCGCCCTTTACCGGAATACGAACCACCCATCCGCCAGGGGTTCTCGACCCATAATCGCGCGGCGGCAGGCTCCACTCTTTGGCCACTTCGTCGTCGATCAGAAACTGCAGCTGGTGAGTGTCGTCAAATCCCCCCGATCCGTCGCAATCGCCTTCTTGGAAGGACAAGCCACAGAGCAGCTCGATCTTGAAGTTGTACTCGCCATCCTGAGGGAAATTGTGGTCGACGACAAGGCCCCCGCGCGTGCCGAGTGGAAGACCTTTTACGTGCTGATATTGCAGCGCGTCACGCGACGTTCGATAGACATCCCCACTCATGCTGAGCGGCGGGGTCCCAACGGCGACGATCGCGATGCGCTGCGCGGCTGCGAGGTACCGCTCCATCTGCATCTCGTTCATCTTCAGCGCGCCGGCCATGTTGTCGAAACCATAGCTGCCCGTGTCCGCCGGTAGCACTTCCGTGAGGTCGAGGTCCACTGCCATCAGATCGCGAACCGCATTGCGATACTCGACGCGGTTCAGTCGATGCAGTCCTTCCGGGCGTCCAGGATTCGGGTGTGCGGCGGCTGACCGATCGAGCTCCTTTTCAAGCCACGACAGTACGCCGTTATAGGTGGCAGGGTCCGGACGCGGTTGCCCCGCGGGCGGCATCAGCCCAGCGCGCAGCTTGCGGGTCACTTTCTCCCATAGCGGCGCGTTCTCGCCAACCCGCTCGAGATCCAATCCCGCCAACACCAGACTGCCAGACGCCAGTCTGTCGTTGTGGCACTTGACGCAGTAGCGATCGAGCACGGCACTCTGTGCGGACGCCGTCGCAGGCCCCGCAGACGCCGCCGCCTGCTTCTGCGGTGACGCGCCGACACTCATCGAGGCCATGACCAGAAACAACCCCGCTACGAGCACAATCGCACGCTTCATCAGTCCCTCTCCGTGACTATTTTTTCTTTCCCGCTTCCCACCCGGGAAGATTATAGCCCTGGTGGCGTGAAAAGCCAGCCAAAAACGGACACAAAGGGCTCCCCAGGCGCGTACAGGAAGTCCTGTCCGGCCTAGAATTACGCCTAGTCTAGTAGAGTGGCCACGAGGGCGCCATACCAGAACCTAGTTACTACTCCGTTACTACTCCCGAACCCGCCCCGTATTTCCACACCACAAACGCAACAGCAGAGCTGGCCATGTGCCGCCCCCGGGCACCCAGGACCACCTCATCGCGCCACGGGAGGAAGCGCACCCGGGCGTGTATTCACCTCGATGTAGATGACCGGAACTGTGCCCTTGTTCTGCGCGTGATGCATCGCCCCCTCTGGCACGTGCACCACGTCGCCGGGCTTGTAATCGTTCGCAACCGTCCCGCGCCACTCGGTCAGGATCCCCTGCACCGGAATGATCAGCGCTGAGCGCCCCGCGTGGCTATGGTCGTCGGTGATCGTGCCGGGGTTAATGGTCACCCGCACGCACGTGACATTGGCTGCCAAGCTGACTTCGGCCAAGTCGACCCTGCACGCCGGCTCAATCTTGTCGGCCACCCTCGGTTTGTTCTGGGCGTCGACCTGTCCAACGGTGAGGAGGACAGCAAACGCCAGCCCGCATAACCCTGTTCGAATCATGATTTCTCCTGCGTCTGACGCGCCGACTGGACACATCTGTGCGGTCATGGAGATCCACCTGGATTAGCCAAAACAGCCGCTCGATGGCAGCGCGCCCTCACAGTAGGCGTCGGTGCCTCAGTTACCCCAAGTTAATTGGGATGAAATACAACTAATAGGGATGAAACGGATGAGACAACGGACAATCAGTCCTTGACCCGGTCGATTAAGGGCCACCTGTCATTCCACAACAACGCCTTTTGGGGCGGGACTCATCAGGTGGTAGATCAGGCCCGAGGGTCAACGCGCTCTCATCAAACGATGCCCCGCGGTCCAGGGTGGTCGAGCCCACCCGCCTCAGCGGGAGGCAGCGGACCTATGCCATAATTGACGCCTACTATTGGACTGCGATACGCGGAGCCGCAGACGGCGCGCGTTTGCGCAATCACATTCCACGAGAAAATTGCTGAGTATGCATCCCAGCCAATCCTCGCATGCCGCATGCTGGCGGGCG
>ORMF011080875.1_pt1 | contig 24631 bp, 17 predicted proteins | sample 1779871 | NCBI WGS metagenome assembly ORMF01 (sample SAMEA104232316, study PRJEB22302) | groundwater metagenome | biome: forest; feature: aquifer; material: groundwater | place: USA | collected 2011-08-07 | depth 5.4 m | reverse complement strand
GTCGAAGACAATCGAGTGATTGCCAACATCGGCGGCAAGAACGCCGGCATCGTCGCCTTCAACGCGGCCACTGGCGCCGCGCTGTGGACAGCGACCAATCATCAGGCGAGCTACTCCTCACCTGCCGCCGCGACGTTCGGTGGGAAGCGATACGCCGTGTTTTTCACGCGAGATGGGCTCGTCGGCGTTGAAACGGCCAGCGGCGCTATCGGCTTCCAGCGTCCGTGGCGCGCGCGCATGAACGCGTCGGTCAATGCCGCCACACCGTTGGTGGTTGGCGACCAGATATTCATCTCGGCAGAGTACGGTCCAGGCGCCGGACTGTTGCGCGTGCAGGGCGCGACGGTGACGCCAATTTGGAGCTCCGACGATGCGCTGTCGAATCATTACGCCACGAGCGTGCACGTGGATGGCCATTTGTACGGGTTCCACGGGCGGCAGGAGTTTGGCCCGGCGTTGCGGGCGATAGAGCTGAAAAGCGGCGCCGTGAAGTGGAGCCTCGATCGCTTCGGGGGCGGCAGCATTACCCGCGCCGGGAAACAGCTCGTCGTGATCCATGAGGGTGGTGAGCTCCTGCTGGCGCTCGCCAACCCGGCGCAGTTCAAGCCGACGGCGCGCGTCCGCGTCCTTCCGGCGACCGTTCGTGCGCTTCCCGCGCTCGCGAACGGCGTGCTCTACGTCCGCAACGACACTACCTTGGTGGCCTTGGATCTCCGCGCACCCTGAAGTGTCCGTGCGACGAAGGCGGAGCCCTGCGCCTTCGGCCGTTCCGTCTTGGCACGGGCCATGAGGCAGTCCGGCAAAGGCCGCCCCGACAGCGCCGCCAACCGGTCGCGGTTCATGGAACGGGCGCGCATGGCGCTCATGAGCCTCTTGACATAGACTTTTCGCACAAATCCCCCTGCTCGGACCGTGCACCTCATGAAACACCTGGTTACCCTCGTCCTCGTGATCGCCTCGTTCAGCATTCCCGGCGGCGCGTTCGCCGCCGGACAGCCGGCGCAGCAGCCATCCGACGACCCCGTCACCCTTGCGACGCTGCGGGGCGCTCCAGCGCCGCCGATGGCGCCAGCCGTGATCACGCGCGACGACAAACGGCGCGCCACCGTCCGAGCAATTCCCCTGGGTCAGCCGTTGCGCCTCGACGGCGTGCTCGACGAGGCCGTCTACCAGGAGGTGCAGTCCATCAGTGATTTCATCCAATCGCTCCCAAAGGAAGGAACCGAGCCAACCGAGCGCACCGAGATATGGGTGATGTTCGACAAGACGCACATCTACATCGGCGGCCGCGTGTGGGACTCGGCCCCTCCCGAGCGGTGGGTGGCGAACGACATGCGGCGCGACAGCAATCGGTTGGGGGAGCAGGATCACCTAGCCGTCATGCTCGACACGTTTTACGACCGGCGCAACGGCATGGTGTTCGGCACGAGCCCGCTCGGCGCCAGATTCGACTCCGCCATCACGAACGAAGGCAATCCCAGCAACGAGTGGAACCCCGTGTGGGACGCGCGCAGCGGCCGCTTTGAGGGCGGTTGGACGGTGGAGATGGCGATCCCCTTCAAGGCGCTCCGCTACAAATCGGACGCGTCGCCGGTGTGGGGCATCCAGTTCCGCCGCACCCTCAAGCGGAAGAACGAGTTCATGTTTCTCACGCCGGTGCCCGCGTCGGCCGGTGGACGCGCCGGCATGCTGCGCATCTCGCTGGCGGCCACATTGGTCGGCCTCGAGCTGCCGGAGGCGGCCACCAACCTCGAGATCAAGCCGTACGCGATCTCGCGCGTAGAGACCGATCGCCTGAGAACCCCGGCCGTGAACAACGACGCAGACGCCGATTTCGGCGTGGACGCGAAGTACGCCATCACGGCGAATCTGACGGCCGACCTCACCTACAACACCGACTTTGCGCAGGTGGAGGTCGACGAGCAGCAAGTCAACCTCACCCGCTTTCCGCTGAACTTTCCCGAGAAGCGCGACTTCTTTCTCGAGGGGCGCGGCATCTTCGACTTATTCGGCCGCCCCGGCGGCAGCGGTATGGTGGGGGCGGACACGCCGGCGCTCTTCTACAGCCGGCGGATCGGCCTGAACGCGGGGCGCGTGATTCCGATCAGCGGCGGCGGCCGTGTCACCGGCAAGGCCGGAAAGTTCGCGATTGGCGCGCTCAACATCCAGACGGCTGACGACGCCGTATCGAAGACCCCCTCCACGAATTTCACCGTCCTGCGGATCAAGCGTGACGTACTACGGCGAAGCAGCATCGGCCTGATTGCCACGAATCGGTCGGCATCGGCGGTGGCGTCAGGTTCGAGCCAGACCTACGGTGTGGACAGCGCGTTCTCCTTCTATCAGGACCTTCACATGGGCGGGTACTGGGCGCAGACGGGCACGCCTGGCCGGAATGGCGATGATGTGAGCTATAACGGGCGGCTGGAGTATGTCGGCGACCGCTATGGTGCGCTCGTCGAGCAGCTGGCGGTGGGCGGCAATTTCAACCCGGAAGTGGGGTTTCTCCGGCGCTCCGATTTCCGGCGTTCGTCCGTCTCCGGGCGGTTCAGCCCGCGCCTTCGCTCTCACCCCATCCTGCGGAGGCTGATGTGGGAAGGGAGGGTGGACTATCTGGCCAGTGGTGCCGGCGACCTCGAGACGCGGCACCAGATCGGCCGTTTCGATGTCGAGATGAACAACAGCGACCGGTTCACGGTGGAAGGGACACGCAACTACGAGCTGCTCGTGCGGCCCTTCGTGGTCGCGACCGGCGTTTCGATTCCCACTGGCAGCTACAACTTCGATGACGTGACAGTGAGCTACACCCTGGGGCAGCAGCGCCGCGCGACTGGCATGGTGTCGATGCAGCGGGGCGGGTTCTATAACGGGACGATCACCACCTTGGGTTACACCGGCGGGCGCGTATCACTGACCAAGCACTTGTCGTTCGACCCGTCCATCTCAATGAACCGGGTCGAGCTGCCGTCTAGGCACTTCACCACGCGATTGCTCCGCTCGCGCATCGACTACGCGTTTTCGCCGTGGATGTTCACGTCGGCGCTGCTCCAGTTCAACTCGAGCGATCGGACCTTCAGCAGCAACCTGCGGTTTCGGTGGGAGTACCGCCCAGGCAGCGAGTTCTTCGCCGTCTATACCGACGAACGTGACACGCTAGGCGGCGGGTTCCCGTTCCTCAAGAACCGCGCGTTCGTCGTCAAGATCAACCGGCTGCTGATGTTCTAGTGGGCCGTCGCCGGCCCGCCTCAGGCGGACGAACCGTCCGACGGTCGTACTGACGCGCCAGCCCTGCGCGGTCAACGCGGCCGCCAGCTTCGCCGCTTGCCGCCCTATCATCGTCGATCACCTTCGCAATCTCATGACAAGCTAATTCGTGCCCGGGTCCTTAAAAGTCAAATTGGACACCGAATTTGAACAAACGTCCGCCCAGGATCTGATTTGGCTGCAGCCATGCCGAACCGTACCGAGTGGTCATCGCCAGGATGGGGCTAGCGTTGAAGACATTATAGACGTCGAATATCCCTTGCGCGCGCATTCGCCCGACTCGGAAGAGTCGGGTTAGGCGGGCATCGAGCTGGGAGATCCGGTTTTCGAACTGCGTGTTTGGTTCGATCACTTCCACTGTGGCGGTGCCGGTACACACGACCCTGGTCCCACATTGCCCCAGATTGCGACCGAGCGTCGGTGCAATCTCGGCATTGCGAGCCACATAGCTCGCCGTGATGGGGATCCCGGGCAGGTACTGAAACGTCGCGCTCGCCTGAAGGTCCCAGGGCAGCGGATACGCCCCGCTGAACTTCACTTGGGTCTGACCCGAGAACGGCAGGATAACCCTGCAGAACCGTTTCTGCGGAGAATCGACGACCACCGAGCAGTCGTCGGTCACGGTGCGCCCGGTACTTATGCCCCCGGACAGCAGCCCCCGCTGGCGGAACCGCGCAGAGAGGACCAGATCGAGGCCGCCGTATACCTCCGTTTGCTTCCCAAACGTCGACGCGGGGACCACCACATTGCGGACCTGTCCGAATCTCTCGGGCTTGATGTCATAAAGCCCGCACATCCGGTTCCCGCCACCGCCGGGCAGCCGCGCATCCACTGGCGCGGCGACACAGAACGAATCATAATCCGCTGGTGTCACCGCCACATTGTCCGTGACGGTGAAGTTGCCGTACCAGCGGCGGAAATAGCTGACATTCAGTCCCACGCCGGGCCGCAGCTCGTACTGGAAAGACGCCGAACCCTGCCAGTTGTACCCGCGCGCGCCCCAGCCCGTCAGCACCTCAGGCGACCAAGTCGTGGTGATGATCGTTTTCCCAAAGTTGGCATTCGAGAGCGGCCCCAACTCGCTCGGTTGCGGAATGTAATCGCCATTGTCAGTCCACGTCCGGGTGGCGCTGCTCACCGTCGCATTCACTGGGGCGCTCGCGATGGCGACGGTGGAACCCTCACCGGCCAGATACCGGCCCAGCGACACCTTGAGTGCCGCCTTGCCGTTGCCAAAAAGGTCGTAAGCGGCGCCCAATCGCGGCGAGAGATCCTGCCAGTTCGGCACGTTGTCGACCCGCGCGAACTCCCGCGCGGGCACGAACGGGCCAGCTGGCAGAGACGTGGCGGGAACATACGCCCTGAAGTAATCGAACCGCACGCCGAGGTTGAGCGTCAGATTCCCCATGTCCCACTGATCCTGAGCATAGACCCCCAGAGCCGGCAGCAGACGGACCTGACTGAGATACGGCGTCGCATATTGGGTGACCGAAACGGGCACGCCGCCGTTGAACGTGTACGACACGTCCTGGTTGAGGGCTTGCTCCTGGTCCTGCTTTCCCTCCTGCATCTGGAACCCGACCTTGAAGGCGTGCGACCCCGTGACGTAGGACAGCGAGAACCGTTGGTGCGACATCACGGTCGCTCTGACGCCGTAGCTCCCCGAAGCGTTGAACGTGCTGCTGGCTCTGTACGCCAATCCCGTGGAGAGCTCCGTTACCGCGATGTGCTCCGGCCTTACATTCACCGCCGGGCTGAATCGGACGCGGAGCGAGTGAAATGCCCCGCCCGCTTGAAGGAGGAGGCGGTTGGTGGCCGGGTACGTCCACACGAGTTGCGCCAGGTTGTCGGGAGACCAGAAGACTCTCGGGGTGGCTTCAGGCGAACGACCAGGCCCGAGTTGGCTGTGACAGTTGCAGGCATATTGATTGTAGTTGGCGATGCTGATCTTGTGCTTCGGCCCGGCCTGCCAGGTCAGGCGAAGATTGTTGTCCCGGAAGTAGGCATCTCTGTAGGCCGGCCGGCTCAAGTCGGGCGTGTAGAACCACGAATCCTGGGTCAGGTTAAAAAACCCTCCCGCAATTCCTCCTACCGCCTGAACGGCCCCCCACCATCGGTGGGCCGTATAGAACCACAGCCTGTCCTTCTTAAGAGGGCCGCCCAGGCCGATTCCCCGGTCATAGATTTTCTCGGTCGGGGTCTCGAGAGGCAAGCCTCGGGCGCGCAGCGTGTCAGTGAGATTCGCCCGCTGCAGGTCGCCGTTGGTGTAATTGATCAGGGAGTACACGGTGAACGTGTTGCCGCCCTCCCTGGGCACGAAATTCACCTGGACACCACCGGTCTCACTTTCGGCGGATGTGCCGTCCGTCTGCAACGTGACTTCCTGAACGCTCACCTGGTTTGCCTGGAAGTTTTTGCTCCCGCCGCCGGCACTGCCCGACAGGGAATTGAACCCCATGCCGTCCAGCAGCAGCTTTAGGTCGCTGTCGCGACCGCCGTGGATGCTGAACGACCCATTCTCGCCGCGATTACCACCGACATCCTGGTTGGTGGGCGAAACGACGGCGCCCACGACGAGGGAGCCGAAGGCTGAGATATTCTTGCCGCCGGTCGGGAGCGTATCCAGTACGTCGCGCGAGAGGACGGTCTGCGATAGCACGTTCTGGGTGTCCACCACAGCGCTCGCCCCTGAGACTATGACGGTCTCCTCGAGGGCCCCGACCTTCAGCTCGGCATTCGCCGGCGCGGTGAACGCCGTCGTCAACTCGATCCCTTCACGCTTAAACGTGCTGAAGCCGGCTAACGTGAAGGTGACGGTGTAGACACCCGGCCGCAAATCCATGATCTTATACTGGCCCTGGTCGTCCGTGAAGACAGTGCGGACTTTTTCGATCAGCGCCGGACTGGCGGCCTCCACCGTAACACCCGGCAACACCGCGCCCGTCGCATCTTTCACCACCCCCGCGATGGCGCCACTGGTGACGGACTGCGGCGTCACAGCCGATGGCAACAGCAGGAGTCCCGATACCATCACGAGCCTTGCGATCTTGGGTCCTCGCATGCTTGGTCTCCTTGTGTGACGAGTGGGTCTAACTACAGGCGCCAGATGTCTAGCAGAGTGCTGAAACCAGGATTTCCATTTTGGTTGCCCGGATTGGAGCCCTTATACACCCGTCCCTTCTCCGCACGGCCGGATTTCTTCGTTGCAGGATCTTCCAGCCTCCAATCCCCGTCGGCTCAGACCGCCTCGACGGCGGTACCCTCTATCCTGCCAGCAGGGGCAGCGCCCAGATCCCGGCGCACTATATCGCCGAAGAGCGCGCCGGTGGAGATGGCCCTCCGCCAAGAGCAACAACCAATAGCAGCGCGCATGCTTGACGAGCTCCGCCCGTCTTCACGAGCCGTTGCTGCAGACTCGTCAACGACCAGCTCTTGATCCGCTGCGGCAGGCTGACTCGGCGCTGGAGGTTGCCCAGGTTGTAGGCCAGTGCACTCAGTTGGAGCCGCCGTTGCTCAATCCGGCGCCATAAATGGCGGATGGCGCGCCCGGCAGGATTCGAACCTGCGGCGTTTGGCTCCGGAGGCCCCAGCGTCTCGATAAAGGCGAACACCGACCTAGGCGTTTACCCGATTCACCCGGAGATCTTCGATCGGCTCTACAGCGACTGGTCGACGCTGGTGAAGTTCCAGCGCACGCGTGGTGTGCTGCGCTTGATGGCGGCGGTGATCCATAGCCTGTGGGAGAAGGGCGACCGCAACCCGCTGATCCTGCCGTCGACAGTGCCGATCGACGATGCTCGCGTGCAGTCCGAGTTGACACGCTATCTCTCAGACAACTGGGCTCCCATCATCGAGAAGGACGTCGACGGACCAAACTCGCTGCGCTTGAAGATCGACGCCGAGCAACCGAACCTCGGCAAGCTGCACGCGACGCGGCGCGTGGCGCGCACCATCTACCTAGGATCGGCGCCCACAACTGCTACTGCACATCGCGGCCTCGAGGATCGCCGAGTCAAACTCGATTGCGTGATGCCGGGCGAGTCGGCGGCCGCGTTCGGCGATGCGCTGCGACGGCTCGCCGCGGCGGCAACCTATCTCTATCAGGATGGTCCGCGGTTCTGGTACGCGACCCAGCCGACAGTCACGAAACTCGCCGAAGACCGCGCCGAGCGGCTCAACCGCGAGCCCGACAAAGTGGCAAAGGAGCTGGACGATCGGCTGCGGGCCGACCTACGCAAGACCGGCGACTTCTCCCGCATTCACCCGCTGCCACGTTCGGGTGCCGACGTGCCGGACGATCTAGACGCGCGGCTGGTCGTGTTGCCCGCGGAGCAGTCGTACAGCAAGGAATCAGGCAGCGCGGCCGAGACAGCGGCGCGGGCTATTCTCGAGTCGCGCGGAAACACGTCGCGCCTCTACCGCAACACGCTGGTCTTCCTTGCGGCGGACAAGGTGCGCTTGCAGGACCTCGATGAGGCGGTGCGCCGATTCCTGGCGTGGAAGTTGATTCTCGAGGAAAAAAAGGCACTCAACCTCGACCCGCATCAGGAACAACATGCCGAAAACCAGAAGCAGGCTGCGGACGGAGCTGTGACGGCGCGATTGCCGGAGACCTACCAGTGGCTCCTGGTGCCGGAGCAGGCAAACCCGCAAGCACCGATCACCTGGCAGGCGATCCGGTTGTCCGCCGGCGACGCGCTGGCCGCGCGCGCGAGTAAAAGGCTCCGGAGCGACGAGTCGCTGGTGACCTCGCTCGGATCAACGATCCTGCGCAAGCATCTGGATGACGTGCCGCTCTGGCGCGGCGATCACGTCGCCGTGAAGCAGCTCGTGGAGGATTTCGCACGGTACCTCCATCTGCCGCGGCTCGCCGGACCAGAGGTGTTGGTGCAGGCGATTCGCGATGGGCTGGAGCTACTCACTTGGCAGACGGACGCGTTCGCCTACGCTGAGAGTCATGACGAAGGCGCGGCACGCTACCGGGGACTGCGCGGCGGACAAGTGGTGTCGCTATCCGCCGAGAGTACGGGAGTACTGGTGAAGCCTGATCCGGCGCGGCTGCAGATGGATGCTGAGGCGGCCAAGGCCACGACAGGCAGGCCGACCATTGGGCTCACGTCAGGTCCAGAGGGCGAAACGGGTCAAAGGGCGGGAGCAGATTCCGCGAAACGGCCCGTGCCCGCGCAGCCCAGGCGGTTTCACGGGACAGTGATACTGGACCCGACGCGTGTGGGCCGAGATTCCAGCCGGATCGCCGAAGAGGTCATCGCGCACCTGGTTGGTCTCGTCGGTTCGACCGTGAACGTGACGCTCGAGATTGAGGCGGAGATCCCGGCCGGTGCCCCAGACAATGTCGTTCGCACGGTCACCGAGAACAGCCGGACGCTGAAGTTCACGAGCCAGGGGTTCGAGACGGAGTGAGTCGTGGGCGATGACGTTCCGCACACTTGGAACAATGAGCAGTGGGTCATTGATCGGCTCGTCGAATCGGTTTCAGTGGGCGACACCGTTGCTAAGGAGCGATTCGGTCAGCGGTTGCTGGATGGAATCGATAACGACGGCTGGTCGTCCTGGAGATTTGTCGAGGAGGGTTTCTTCGTTCCGTTCGCCGATCTCGACCCCGCGAACATCCTGGGAGAGGACCTGGATCGCCTCTGCGAAGAGCGGGTCGTGTCTCGCGACAGGGAGCCTCGCATCATGGAAGGCGCACCGCTAGAGGGAAAGAGTTCGAACGATGGCGCGAGATTGTCATCGATAGAGCCTTCGCCCCAGAGTGTGCGACATCTTGGACAATCCTCGAATTTAAGGACGATCATGGGCGCGCGGTGTACGTCGCAGGCACCAGCCGAGAGGATTCAGGCCAACCCAAAGGGCAGGATCCCTTTCGTTCATTGCTGCATACTCGACGTATTCAGAATCCGTGAATGGATTGAAGACTCGGGGATTCGTTGGCCGAAAAGACTACCAGACACGGTCATCAGAGGTTTTCGGAGAGAAGTAATCGGCGGCCGCCGTTCCGAAGGCCTGGCTGAATTGTGCGCCACTTTCGCTCTGACATCACCGGGGATTTTGCCGACGTCCTTCTGTTCCGCAAAGACTTGTTAACGGCACGCGAGCGTGCACGACGTGCTATCCACGTGCGCGTAACCCGTCCTCCGGCATTTGGCCAGCGGAGCCGCGAAGATAGAAGATAGAAGCGTTTCGCATTTAGTTGGTGCCAGCGCCTTGCCCCATGGCCGTACGCGCCTTGCCGGTACTGATCGGCCGGCGCGGGGACTATCCTGAGGCGCTTTCGATCCCCTGACCTTGAGAATTGCTCGATCTTTTGTGCTAAATTTAGTGGGAATCTTCATGTGCCAGCCTTACGCGGCCGAAGAGGATTCACTCGGCATGCCGAGTCCAAAGGCGTGCCAGTCGGCTCTTGTCGTGGTTCGAAGCGAAACGACCGCGCCACTTCTTAAGTGCGCTGGCGGTCCTGCCGGTGGCTGGAGAAATGCTGCTCAGAAGATCCGCCATCAGTTTGTCGTGGAAACCGCCCGTCATGATCTTCACCTCGCCAAGCGTCCCGTACAAGAGGCACTCAGCCCTTGTTGGCTTCCCTTTTCGCCGTGTGTCGAGAGAGTGAGCCTTCGCTCGACTGCGCGCCGCTTCCTACCGTAATAGCGGCACCAACGACAGGTTTAGCATGCTAGGTGCCCTGAGCTTGTGAGCCCGCGAAGAGTAGAACTCACAAGAATCGGCGGTTCGGTCAAGTTTACGGGCGAGATGACGAAGAAGCGGTTTATGAGCCTCTCACGATCATCGGACAACGGCACTATCGGCAGGCGCGAATCGTGCGGATGACGTCCGCCCGCGACTTCGCGACCACGTCCTAAGCGGTATGGCGGTACGTCTGTCGTACCTGGCTGCCAACGAAAGCCGATGGAACCACAGAATTCTCCATCCCACATCCACAGCGAATACGCGGGCAGCCTAGGAACCATGGAGCCGTCAGGCAATACGATCGGTGGCCCCTTCGCCTCTCGGTCGACTTGCTCTCGAAGGAAGCGATCCGGGTCCTCGTCGATTCGTGCGAGTTGGTCGAGCGCAGTCTGCGGTCGGAGGTTGTCGGGCGACCAACCGTGCTGCAAGGCATGCACATAGCCGGGAAGATATTTTGTCTCAGGCCAGACAAGATTCATTTGGCTGGTTGGCCATCGCAGAAGCTGCCTATCAAGTTATCAGGCTAGACGTGTCCGCCAGAGAACGAAGTTGCGTTTCCATCTTGGTCGCTAGTCCAGGGAATGGCTTCGCCTGAAGAAGGAGGGCGTCCACAGCGCTTCGAAGTGCGCGCAGGAGTTCGGCTCTGTTGAACCAGGTAACTAAAGCGGATTTCAGTTGTACCTAGTACGCGGTCATGGTACTCCTGGCGCGCGGGAGGTCGCCGATGGCCGCGTATTCGATGGACCTACGGCTCCGGGTGTTGCGCGATGCCGACGCAGGCATGCCGTCCGACGAGCTCGCTGACAAGTATTCGGTCAGCCGGGCGTGGGTCGACCGGCTGAAGCAGCGACGCCGCGAGACCGGCGAGATCGCGCCGCGCAAGCAGACGCGCTGGCGCCCGGCGATCCTCCACGCCCAACTGCCGCAGCTCGAGGCGCTGATCGGCAAGCAGCCGGATCGGACGCTGGCCGAATTGCAGGACGCCCTGCGCACGCCCGCGAGTCTCCCGACGCTGTGCCGTACGATCAAGAAGCTGGGCTTCCGGTTTAAAAAAACGGTACGCGCATCGGAACACGATCGCGCTGACATCGTGCTCGCGCGGACGGCCTGGCACGCCGCCGCACCGACGCTCGATCCCGCGCGCCTCGTGTTTCTCGATGAGAGGGGGGTCCGGACGGATCTGATTCGCCGCTATGGCCGTGGTCTCTACGGTGCCCGCGTCACCGACCACACGCCGGATGGCCGCTGGCACACGACCACGTTTATCGCCGCACTGCGCGTCACCGGCCTGACCCCCCCCCGCCGTGTTTGATGGGCCAATCGATGGCGCCAGCTTCTTCGCATACGTCGAGCAGGTCCTGACGCCGACGCTCGCCGCCGGCGACATCGTCATCATGGACAACCTGTCGTGTCACAAGAGCTCGGCGGTCCGCCGGGCGATTGAAGAGGTCGGCGCCTACCTCGGTTTCTGCCGACATACAGTCCCGATCTCAATCCGATTGAACTGGCGTTTGCGAAGCTGAAGGCGATTCTGCGGAAGGCCCGCTGTCGCACCCGAGAGGTCCTGTGGGACACGATCGGCCCCGCCGTGCCGCGCTACGAGCCGGCCGAGTGCCGCAATTACTTTCGACATTGCGGCTACTCGGCGGCTACGGCCTCATGAAATCAGCTTTAGACTAAACATCTTAACTACCTCGTAATGGTGCTCGATCCCACGCATCCGGCGCGAGCGCCGGTCCCTACGATGTCGAGCGCAACGACGCAGTTTCCGCGAATGCCTTTTCAAAATTCTAGCTGAGCACCAAACTTGAACAGACGGGCGGACAGAATCTCCGTCGGCTCCTGCCACCTCGGACCGTAGGTGGTATTCATCGAGAGGATGGAACTCGCATTCAGCATATTGTAGATGTCGAACATGGCCTGCATGCGGACCCGTCCCATTCGGAAGAGCCTCGCCAAGCGGACGTCGAGTTGGTTGACTCGCCCTTCAAACTGCGAGAAGGGCGCGATCAGCTCGACTGACGCCGTGCGGGCGCCACCGGCAAGGTTGCGGCCTAATGACGGAGCGATTTGAGCGGTCGGTACCGGATAGGTTGCGCCGATTGGGGCTCCGGGCAGAGCCTGGAAGTTTGCGCTGGCCTGGATATTCCAGGGCAGCGAGTAGAATCCAGCGATCTTGAACCGTACCTGGTACGGTGGTCGGACGTCACAAAATCTCAACTGTTGGGGTGAATCCACCACAAAGCAGTTGCTCGTTGCCGAGGTCGTCGTGCCGATATTCGCGCTCGTGTTCATCGAGTTTCCGATGTTCACGCCCCCTCCCACTTGCGCGCCGCGGGGGAGCCGCGCGTTGAAGTTGAGATCGATGCCGTTGTAAATCTCAGTCTGCGTTCCGAACGTCGACGCGAAGGTCACGAGGTTGTTGACCCGACCGAACTTCGCGGGCGTGATGTCGTAGAGGCCGCAAATCTGATTGCCGCTACCAGGCAAGCGCGAATCCGAGGGCGTGGTGATGCAGTAATGGTCGAAATCCGCCGGAGTCCACTCGAGGTTGTCGGTCACCGTGAAGTTGCCGTACCACGTCCGAAAATAGCCGCCGCTCACGGCCACGCCTGGCCTCAGCTCGTGCTCGATCGTCGCCGAAGTCTGCCAGCCGAAGCCGCGATGCCCCCACCCGTTCAGGGTCTCAGGGTCATAGCGCGTCGTGACGTTGGTTTTCCCGAAGTTGAGATTCGATATCTGCTGACATTCGCCGTTAGCGAGGGGATTGCGCAGGTCGCAGTCGGGGACGAAATTACGGTTCGCGTCAGTCCAGGCTCGGTTGACCTGATTGACCGACGTAATCACGGGGTCGGCGGCCTGGGCAATCGAGATGCCCTCACCGGCCGTGTAGCGACCGAGGCTTACCTTGATCGCCGTCTGGCCAGTGCCAAACACGTCGTAGGACGCCCCGAACCGGGGAGCGAGATCCTTCCAGCAAGGGAGACAATCTACTTTGTCGAAACTGCGCGCATCTATGAAGCGGCCCGCCGGCTGCTGGCTGGCTGGAACGTACGCCTGCAAATACTCGAAACGCAGGCCGAAATTAAGCGTCAGCTGTCGTCTGATTCTCCACTGATCCTGAACGAAGAGGCCAAGTTCAGGCAGCAGGACCGCTTTGGTCGTGATCGGAGCCGCATACTGGGTGAGCTGAATGGGTACTCCGTTCGAGAACGTGTAGGTCACCGCCTGGTTGTTGCGGTTACTTCTGACTGGCGGGTTGCCCTCCATCAAGAAAAGCCCAGCCTTGAGGTTATGGGATCCGGTGACGTACGACATCGAGAATTTCTGGTTCGTGGCGCTGACGCCAGTACGTCCGAAACCGGCAGGGGCTCGGTATCTGAAGTTCTGCGATTGCTCCACGACGGAGATGGTGTCTGGCGTGACGCCCTCTAGCAAATACGTGTCATAGCTGAACTGCACGACTGTGACACCGGCCTCGAAAAGGACTCTCGACGTGGCCGGATACGTCCAGGCGGCCTGCCACAGGGAATCTGGGAGGCGGTCCTGGCCTGTTGCGGCTTCCCACGCAGTGCCGCTAGAGGCATTCTCGCGCCAGTTGTGCTGGTAGTCATAAAAAAAGGTGACCTTGTGCTTCTGCGAGGCCTGCCACGTCAGACGGAGATTGTGGGACTGATTACTCTCTATGGCGTCACCGGGCCGGCTCAGGTCCGGGGTGTAGCTCCAGTCGTCGAGGTTCGTGTCACGGTAAAGGTTTGCTACCCAGCGGGAATTCCCAAAACGCCGATGGGCAGAGTAGAACCACAACGCATCGCGTTTGATCGGGCCGCCCGCGCCTGCGTTCACGTCATACACCTTCCGCACACTGTCTACCGACCGGAGCCCACGGGCCTGCAAGTCCGCGGTCAGATTGTCACCCTGCAACTTATCGCCCGTGAGGCCGGTGAAAAAAAATCCACTGAATCGGTTCCCGCCGTCCTTCGGAATCACGTTCACATTGACGCCGCCGGTGGCGTACTCGGCCGAGCCGCCGGCCCCTAGCTCGATCACGATTTCCTGCGAGCTCGCAGGATTGAAGAAATACCCGCGGGCATTCGCTTTCCCGAACAACGAGTTGTAACGCATCCCGTCATGCATCAACTTCTGGTCTTCCTGTTTCCCGCCGTGGATCGACATCCGGACCGACGGCTCTCCCTTGGCGCCGCCGACGTCCTGGGTGTTTGGCGGACTGATGACTGCCGGCATCAGGGCGGCGAGGCCCAACAAACCTTTGGCCGTGGGAACGGTATCCAGAAGCTCCCGGGAAATGGTCCGCTGCTGGGTCACATTCTGAACGTCTACTACCGGACTCGCTCCCGATACCGTCACGGTCTCCTCGACGGTTCCGACTTGTAACTCAGCATTCACCGACGCCGTGAAGTTCGCGGTCAACTCGATGCCGTCGCGCCTCACCGTGCGGAAGCCGGGCAGCGTGAAGGTGAGGGTGTAGGGGCCCGGCCGCAAATCAATGAAGCGGTACTGCCCCTGCCCGTCGGTCACGGCGGTTCGTATCTTTTCGATGAGAGCCGGACTAGCAGCCTCCACCGTGACACCAGGCAGCACGGCGCCGGTCGTGTCACTCACTACGCCTGCCAAGCCGCTGGCACCGCTGCTTTGGGCTGATGTGACTGACGGCACGAGTAATAGACATACAACTACTACCGTGAGGCTCACGCTTCGATCCATGACGTCCTCCTTAACTCCAAATTGAAAATAGACGAGCGCTTCCTCCTCCCGTGATCTCGACGGCCCTCACCAACGGCGCGAGCCGAAGGTCACCGCGCGGGTAGTCCGAGCAAGCGCGCCGGGTTTTCTTTCATCATGCGGGCGAGCTCCTGCTCGGTAAAGCCGTGGCTGCCGATCGTCGACACGAACTTGGCCACACCGTCGAGCCCCGCATAGGTGTTCCGATCGGACCAGAATTCCGCCAGAATGCACGACTCCGGCCCGACCTTTCGCATCGCCTCCACCTGCTCAAGCTTCAACGCTTGTCGATAATCGATCTCGATGAACGCCCCAAGCTTCGCCGCTTCCTGCATTTGCGCGAGAGTCATGTGCACGGGCGCGTCCAGCGGATGTGTGACCACCATATGCTGCACGCCTTGCCTACGTCCTTCTCGAATCAACATGAGACCTTCCTCAGCGGCGGAGTGGCCCGTTGCGAGCACCAACCCTCGCTTGGCGATCACGGAGATGACTTCCTTGACCTCGGGCAACAGTTCCCCTTTGCGCGCGACGCTGACGAAGCGCCGATTCTGCTTCGAGGCGCGAACCGCGTTCTCCGAGTCGTGAGTGGGCATCCAGACGATGCGGCCCCAATTTCCTTTGATCTCGGTCATGTGCTCCACGGCCGCCACGTTGATTCCGCCCACCGTGAGGTTCAGGTCGATGCCCCCGAACACTTCCAGATCGGGGACCTCCTTGCGCACGATGAACGCCAGTCCCGCGGTCGGATCATAATGGCCCTTGAGCACGAAGCCGCGCATCCGGCGCGAACGCGCCAGCCTGGCGACGTCGAGCGCGTCGATCGGCCGCGGCGCGCTGTCGGGGTCGACATGTAGGTGGATGTCGATGGCTCCTTCGAGCGCTCGAGCAACGCCATCCTCTCCGCGCGATTGGCCATTGCTGGCCGCTGCGGCGGGTATCACCAGCGCACCGAGAGCCGTGAACCCTGCCACCATCAAGATTCCGAACGCCCAAGCTTTCCGTGCGCGGCTCATCATAGCAACTCCTGCGATGGTGCTCGAACCCGCCGAACGTGAGGTTCGCCGCAATGTTGTCAAACTGTGGCTGCTCGCATCATCGGCCGGGAGCAGCTCTGTAACGTCAATGTCGAGCGCCAAGAAATTCCGGATCGCGTTTCGGTATTCTGTCCGATTGAGCCGATGAAAGGCCTCCGTCCGGCTGGGATTAGGTGACGCCGCGGCCGCGCGATCGAGCGGCTACGACGCAAAGCTGTCGAGAGTGCTCTTATCCGGTCGCGGGCGGCCGACCGGCCGTATCAGCCCGCCCCGCAGCTTGCGGGTGCCTTTTCTCAGACCTCCACGTGCTCGCTGACGTCGCTCAAATCGAGCGTGTCGAGCGTGAGACCTGCCGCTTTGGTTATCTTATTGTGACAAGTGATGCAGTACCGACTGAGGAAAGCATGCTGTGGCGCAACCGCCGGGCCAACCAAGTTTGAGGGTTGAAGCTGCGTGCTGACCGCGCGAAGGGAGCCGGAGGCCGGTACCACCATTCCGGCTAGCACTAGAACTAAAACAACGGACGCAGCTCTCATCCAGCCCTCCTCCTTTGTTTTGAGCGCTACACATCCGTGGGAACGGGGCCTCGCTTCCGGACGCCTTCCAGCAGCGTGACGTCGAAGGGCTGGAGTTCGGAGACCACTTGCTCAGGAGGCATCCAGCCGAGGGCGTCCAACACTCGCGGGTGGCCGTAGTATCCCGTATAGGTGGCCTGAACGAGCAGGTCAAATGAGTCGCTGTCTTCTTGTTCGATTCGGTGAAGCAAGTCCTCGAGCGCGGCTTCGGACACATCGGTGGAGCCGCCCAGAATCTGTAGCTTCGTTAACAGTCCGACAACAGGGGCCCTGAGATGCGGCGCCGCCACGAGGGCATCGTCGATGAAGTTGACAACCCCCACGTCGCCCGCACCAGGCATCACACCATCGGCAGGGATGATCCGGTTCAGCACGGCCGTCAATACCGATCGCTCCTCCAGGGTCAAGACCTTCGTCACCAGCGTGGCCGGCACGGCCGTCTCTGGCGCGGTTGTGAGGGCCGACGCACCCGTCGTCGCCACCGAGGCCACGACCACCGCACCCTGGATGAATTGCCGCCGTGAGATGCCCCCCTGACCGTCTGCTGGGCCTCTGTCCGTTTCTTGATGCTCTGCCATGGTCAAGTTCTCCTGGTGTGCGAGTTCCATGCATGCGCGCGATCCGCGCGCTCTACGTCAGCAGCTTGGCGTTGGTCTTGATGTAATCAGCTGTTCGTAGCGCGATCGCTTGAATGGTGGAGGTCGGGACCGTCACGGCGGAGGTGGTAAAGACGCTGCCGTCGATGATGAAGAGATTCTTGACATCATGGGCGCGACCCCATTTGTCGACCACCGAGCGGTCCGGGTTCGTTCCCATGCGCGCTGTCCCGAGGTAGTGGCCCGGCGCGGCCCCGCGCCCACCACCCTCCGTATCGACCCCGGCCTCGAGAATCTTGATGGCTCCAGCGGTTTCCAACAACAGCTTCGCGCGCTCGATGGCATACGCAATCAGCTGTTTGTCATTGTCGCTTCGCTTGGTGATCAGTTTCGGCGCCGGAGTCCCAAAATCGTCGGTCAGCGTCGGGTGCAGCTCCACGCGATTGCCATCGTCAGCGAGCTCGCTGGCCAGAATCGAGGCAGTGACCGTACGGCGGTACCGCTCCGCAAACGCCGCGTGATGCGCCCGCCCCCACGCCACCGCGTTGCCGGTGCGAATGGGGCCTTTCTCGAGTGAGGCCGGGATGATCGTCACCTGAGATTCGGGAGGCGTTCCCAACACCACCGCGGTCGGTGCGCTGAACCCGCCGGCACTCAGCGTGAAGCCGCCCACACAGGCCCCGCGCGATTCGACGTCATAAAATTCATCGATGCTCACGCCACCGCCTTCCATCGTCGGTGAGGGATCCTCGTCCTCGAATAGACCAATGGCTCTTGCCTTGGGATGCCCCATAAGGCCCTTGCCGACCAGCCCGCTCCCATTGGCGAGTCCATTCGGAAACCGCGTCGATTTGGAATTGAGGAGTAGACGTGGGGTGCCGATGCCGTTGCACGCCACTACCACGATGCGCGCCTTCTGCTCGTGCAAACGGCCTTCGGCGTCGTAGTACAGGGCGCCGTCGGCCAGCCCCTTCTTATTGACGATGATCTCGCGGACCGTCGCCCTGGTCTGCAGGACGACCCCGTTGCGGATGGCTTCCGGCCAGTGCACGAGGTCGGCCCGATTCTTGGCTTCCCGAACGTTGTCGGGTCTTCGCCCCTTGAACGGGACCGTAATCCGCGCGCTCTCGCCGGGCCACCAGTGCCAGCCAAGCTTGTCGGCCGCGGCCCTCAACTTATTTGAACTCCAGTTGAACCCGGGGACGGGCAACAGGTCCACGTTCTTCTTGGGGAGGTGGGGGTTGCCGGGCACACCGGCCACTCCCACCGTCTGGTCGTTGAGATCGTAGTAGGGTGCAAGATCCCAGTAGGTGATGGGCCAGTCTTCGCCCACCCCAGTCGTGCTGCGCAACAGGAAGTCGGAGAGTCGCAACCTCGCCCAGCCAGCACCGTAGTGGACCGTCGCGCCCCCCACGTGGTTCCCGAGAATAGGTTGCCAATACGATTCGGTGTAATCGTAGGGATAGCCGTTGCGAAAATAGTTGGCGCCGGGCTGTCTCTGAGCCTTCGTGAGCCGTTGCCAGTGTTCGTCAGCCTCGAGATTGTAGCTGTTTCTCGTGGTCTGGTGAAGGTCGCGAGGGTCTCGATCCCAGTCGCCTTGCTCCAAGCAGACGATCTTGATTCCGGGGACCTTGCTTAGAAACCAGGCGAAGGGTCCACCCGCGGCCCCGCTCCCGATAAGCAGGACATCTGCAACATCCTTGGACGCCATATCCTCTTCTCCGTGCCAATGCCATGCTCAGAGAGACGAAACCGTACTGCTCATTCGCAGGGCAGCGCAAGACAACTCTGGTGGACAATCCCGCGAGACTCTACGGGTTTTCGTAATTGAAATCCTGAGCGGGACCGAAGTTTCTCGGTCTTCCACCGCCACATCGACAGCGCTGTCGGCCACCGGACCGACGGGTCAGTCAGCCACTAACCGGACAGACCAGTCAGGAGGTCGGTACTATCACCCCACGCCGTTACCGGTACGTTGAACATCTCGAGAATGTTCCGATGAAGGTTCGCCAACGGCAGATCGGGATAGCGAATGTACCGCCCGCCTTTGATCTGGCCATCACCACCTCCGAGCACCAGAACGGGCACGTCCACATGCGAATGCGTATTGCCGTTGCTGATGCCCGATCCGTAAATCAGGACAGAATGATCGAGCAGCGAACCCTCACCGTCCGGCGTCGACCGCAGCTTCTCCAGGAAGTACGCGAACATGCTCAAGTGAAATGCGTTGATCTTCGCAACCTTCGCGAGCGAGACCTCTTCGGTATTGTGCGTCAGAGCGTGGTGCGGATCTGACACGCCAATTTCGGTGTAGGCACGGTCGCTGCCCTCGTAGCCCATCAGGAAGGTAAACACGCGCGTCAGATCACTCTGAAACGCCAGCAGCTGTAAATCCAATAGAAGCTTCGCGTGCTCGTCGAAGCGAACCGGGATGCCGGAAGGACGTTCCACCGCCAACAGCTCCCGGTCATTTTGTTCCTCGGCTCTCTGGATACGCCGTTCGACGTCCCGGATTGCCTCGAGATACTCGCCGAGCTTCCGGCGGTCGCTGGGGCCGAGCCCCGTCTGTATGCGACCGACTTCGGCGCTCAAAGAGTCGAGAAGACTCCGGTTTTCCTGTAGGCGTGCAAGGCGCGCAGCCGGATCCGTCCCACTGACATCGCCGAACAAGCGTTCGAAGACCGCTCGCGGATCGTTCTCCGTCGGCAGCGGCATCGTCTCTGTGCGCCAGGAGATCGTCCGGCTGTACGGGCAGGCGTAGCCAGCATCGCACGCGCCAATCCAGTCGTTCGAGCCGAGAGTCAGTTCGAGCGACGACAGCTGAGTCTGCTGCGAGAATTGCTGCGCCAGAACCTGATCGAGTGTCGTTCCGGCTCGCATATCGGGACCGTCGGTCTTCTTTGCGTGCGCTCCGCTCAAGAACGACGTGCCCGCACGCGAATGGTCGCCAACCCCTTCATTCCCTTTCGGGTCCGCCTCTCGGTTGGCGAGCCCGCCGAGCACAAGCATCTGATCTCGGAACGGCCTCAGCGGCTCCAGCGTCGGCGTCAACTCGAACGCGGGCCCTTCCATCTTGGGCCAGAAGCTTCTCAGCGCCATGCCGTTTGGTACGTAGACCGTGCCAAAGCGACGGACGGCTTTGCCACTCGTCTGGCCAAAAGCCGTCAGTGCGGGCACCATAGCGTCGAGAAACGGCAGCGCCACCGTCGCGCCGATGCTACGGAGGACCGTGCGGCGGGGAATGGCTTTGTGAGTGATAATCATTCTGCTCTCCTCATCCGAAACGGGGTGCTGTTGACGATCCCCAAGATCAACGAGGACCAACGGTAGTCGTCAGCGGCAGCCTGACGGACAATCTGCCGGACGGCCGGCATGTCGTCATGCTCGACGCCTCTGCCCAATGCGAACGTAAGCAGTTTCTTCGTGACGTTGGTCACGAATTCTTCTTGACGGCTCTCCAAGAGCTTCCGAAGATCCATCAACCCGTTAAACTTGATTCCATCCAGGACACCCGACACATCGAGGGGTCGCCCGCCGTCGCGATCTCGCCACCGCCCGATCCCGTCGAAGTTTTCCATCGCGAAGCCCAGCGGGTCGATGCGGGCATGACACGCCGCGCACGCGGGATTTCTTCGGTGTTGCTCCATACGCTGACGCATCGACTGGTATTTGACCGCCGGTTGCTCCTCCAGCGCGGGAACATTCGGCGGCGGCGCGGGAGGCGGGGCGCCAAGAATACTTTCGAGCACCCATTTGCCGCGCAGCACTGGAGACGTACGGTTGGAGTACGACGTGACGGTCAGAATACCGCCATGACCCAACAACCCCATCCGTTGGTCATCCGTCATTGTGACCCGACGCATGCGCCGCCCATAGATACCTGGGATACCGTAATGTCTGGCCAAACGCTCGTTGAGGAAAGTGTAGTTCGCCCGCAATAAATCGACGACGCTGTGATCCTCGCGCATCTGGCTCTCGACGAAAAGCTCCGTCTCGCGCTGGAACGCCTCGCGCAGTTCGTCGTCGAAGTCGGGATATTCATGCGGATCGGGTCGCACGCCCGACATATTGCGAAGCAGCAGCCACTGGGATACGAAATTCGTAACGAGCGTGGCGGAGCGTTTGTCGGTCAGCATCCGGCGGACGTGCCGACCCAATACCGCTGGGTTTGTCAGGTTCGTGGCGGCTGCGCTTTCGAGCAGGTCGTCATCTGGAATGCTGCTCCACAAGAAGAATGACACTCGCGATGCCAGTTCCAGATCGCTTACGCGATATGCAGACCCCGACGGGAGGTTGGTCGGGTCGCGTTCGATTCGGAAGAGAAACTGCGGGCTCACCAAGACCCTTTCAAGCGCCGACCGGATCCCACCCTCGAAGACGCCACTCCGACGGCGCCCGTCACGAAAGAAACTCAGCAGGTCTTGGATATCGGCGTCGGCGGGGGGGCGACGATACGCACGCCTGGCGAGAGTCGAAAGGATGGTCTTCGCGCAGGTCTCTTCATCTCTCTCGTCGGTGGGACGGCACACAAGAATCCGCTCTCGACTGAGAGGATCCCCGCCCGTGCCTACCACATTGTAGGGTCCTCCGATTTCCAGCTGGTCAATGAAAGCAAGGCCTTGCGTCTCATTTTGAAAGGTGTGGTGCACTGTGGGATAGCGCGGCTTCAGGCCTTCAGGCTGCAGAGTTTTTTGCGCGAACGCTACCGTGACGGTGCTCAGTCCCGCCTTCACGGGCACGCGCAGCTCCGCTGCGTCCGGCTCTTCCTTGTAGACCATCACGCTTCCAGCCGGGGTGGCGCTGAAACAACCGTCGCCCACCAGGCCTTGATCGAGACAGGGAACCCCACCGCCCACCACGAATTGCCCAACGCGGCGGCCATCGACGCGGACGTCAACTTCGTTCGGCCGGTGGAGGCCCCGAATAATGTCCTTATCGCTGACGTTCCTCAGGAAGCGGATTTTGAACGTATACTCGCCGTCCGCAGGGAAATGCCGGCGAACGGCAATGCCGCCGCGGGTCCCAAATGGCACGTCTTCGCTGACGCGATCCTCTTGCCGGTCGTTCTTCGCGGTCCTGTAGACCTGAACCTCCGGGCGCGCCGTGGGATCGCCCATTGCGAGACGGGCCACGTGGCGAGCCGCCGAAAGATATCGTTCCAGCAGCGCCGGAGATACCGTCAGCACATCAGCACTATTGTCAAAGCCGGAGCCCGCAATGTTGTCGGCGGGCAGCAACGAAGACGCCTCGACCTCGAGCGTCAACAGGTCCCGGATCACATTAGCGTATTCGGCGCGGTTCACCCTCCGAACGAGCGTTCGGCCCGGATTCAAATTGGCGGCAGCAGCGCGGTCGAGCGCTGCTTCCAGCCAAGAGGCCAAACTATCGTAGGTGGCGTTGTCGGGCCGCGGCGAGCCGGCAGGAGGCATCGCACCACTCCGCAGTTTCGCCACCACTTTTTCCCAGAGTTCAGAATTGTCGGCGACACGCTCGATGTCCAGGCTGTCGAGCATGAGGTTAGCGGTTTTGAGTCGTTCGTTGTGGCAGGTGATGCAATATCGCGCGAGTAGAGCTCGTTGTGGCGCGCCGGGCGAAGCGACTGAACTCGCACGCTGTTGCTGGAACCTGGAACGTGTCGACGGGGCGATTGGCGGAAACTCGCCGACGCTGTGCGAAAGCGCAGCTTGCGGGATGGCTGCCGACAGCACTCCCGCCGTAGCCAAACCGATTCCAAGGCGCAATAACATGGTCACTTCACTCATTCACTGACGCGTACGCGGCGTACTGGCTATTTCTTCACGATTTCGATTTCAGACGCGAGAACTGAGCCGTCCCACGATTTGTCCGCGTCGGTCTCACGCATACCTTTCACCCGGATCTTCGTCCCGACCTCGAGGTCGGCGCATGTACCGTTCACGTACTTCGTCGCCGGCGTTGTTGTCGCGTAGGCTCGCCCGTAGCTGGGGTTGGAGAGCCCGAAGTAGAGTGTTGGAAGCGGACAGGGCGCCTTTATCGAAGCAATCGGAGCGGCGTCCATATCGACATCGCCAACACCGCCCAACTGACGGAGGAGTGCCACAGTACTGGGATTAATCAGGATTCCGCCCCCGCCGCCGTAACCCTGCGCGACTGTCATCGGCGTCAACCCGAGCCGATTTCTGGCATTCACACGAGCGCCGCGGTCCACCAAAAACTGGACGACCGGATCGGCGCCAAAGTAGGCGGCTCCATGGAGCGCGGTCTCACCCTCCTGATTCGCCGCATTGACGTCGGCGCCCAGCTCCATTGCGAGCTGGGCGGCGTCGAGTGCTTCATCGTACGTGACGCTGCTGTTGCCGAGCGTCTGTCCATATCCCGCCGCTATCATCAACGTCGTCGTACCGTCGTCCGCAGTCGGCCGTGGATCGGCACCGGCGGCAAGGAGAGTCCGCATGACAGCCACGTCGGCGCCCTTGGCTGCCAGCACGATGGGTGTGGCGCCATCGTGTTTGAACTGCCCGCCACCACCGCGACCGAACGTCGGCGGTTCCTTCTTGAGCCGGGCATTTGGATTCGCGCCGTGGGCCAGCAGCACCTTCACCAATTCCAGCTTCCCAGGCCCGCGCGCCGCAAGCCATTGGTACTGTCTGGCGCCCAGCGCCCCGCTCAAAAGAGCCTCCCACGACCCGGCCGCCCAATGTAATGGCGTATACCCTGGACCATCATCGTTTGGGTTTGCGCCATGCTCGAGCAGGAGCGGAACGAGATCCCAATGGCCGCTGGCGATCGCCACCTGCAACACGCTGGCGCCGTCATCCATTCGGTCATTCACATCCGCTCCGTTGTCGATCAACACCCGCATCGCATCTGCCGCGCCCTCTCGAGCAGCAAACAGGATGGCGGAGAAGTCGTGGCCACTTTCCACATCACTTGGGCGTACCCTGTTCGCCAACGTGAGTGTCGATCGCACGTACGAGCTAGAGCTGGCATCGGCGATTATCGTACGCGCACGAACGTCCGCACCCCATTCGATGAGCGTGCGCACGACCTGTGCGTGGTTCTGAGAGGCCGCCCACATCAACGCCGTCTGGCCACTCTCTTTATCCTTGGCGTGAACGGCTCCGCGAGCCAGGAGAGCTTGAACCGCGCGCGCGTTTCCTGTGCGCGCACACGTCATGAGCAAGGTTTCGGTGGTCGGACGCGATACGTTCGCATTCGCTCCCGCTGCTAAGAGGGTCTCCACCATGACTGCACTGCCGTTGGTGCACGCCAGTGACAGCGGGACGATGCCGTAGACGTTCGCGGCGTTGACATTTGCGCCGGCGTCAATGAGCAGCTTCGCCATCTCCACGTCGTCCCAATGAGTTGCCCAGTGGAGCGCTGTCGCGCCGTCAGGTTGCGGAATGTTCACATCCGCATGCTTTTGGAGCAGGGAATGCACGGCCTCTTTGTCGCGATTCTTGGCCGCGTCCACCAGCCGAAGATCGTCACTGACCGCTGCCGTGCTCACTAGCGACAGCAGCAGAACCATCCAGCTCCCCACACTCCTGTTATTGACAGACATCGTGTTCTCCTCGTATTCCGTCATATTGCGCCGAATACTCAGGCGGGTGGACGATCATGGAGTTCTGTGTGCGTGCTTGACTGCTCGTTTCGATGGCCGACGATGCTCTTCCGTGAGGGGACCGTAGCATATCATGATAGGCCTATCCACACACGATGGGGACACTATCCC
>ORMF012344279.1_pt1 | contig 24645 bp, 27 predicted proteins | sample 1779871 | NCBI WGS metagenome assembly ORMF01 (sample SAMEA104232316, study PRJEB22302) | groundwater metagenome | biome: forest; feature: aquifer; material: groundwater | place: USA | collected 2011-08-07 | depth 5.4 m | reverse complement strand
GCGCCCCCGGCCGCGCGGGGCCCCTGCCGCAGCGCGCCGAGCATCGCGTCCGTCTCGACGAGGCGTCCGAGGCCCATGTGCCCGCTCGCAAGCCGCCCCTCTGCCGGGCCGACGAAGATGACGCCGCGCTCGCGCAGCAGTGCGACGTTCGCCTGCGTCGCGGCGTGCGCCCACATCTGCGCGTCCATCGCCGGCGCGACGAGCACCGGCGCCGCCGTCGCGAGCGCTGTCAGCGCGACCATGTCGTCGGCCATGCCGTGCGCCAGCCGGGCGAGCGTCGTCGCGCTCGCCGGCGCGATGATCATCGCCGAGGCGGCGCGCGCCAGCGCGACGTGCTCTTCGGCGAGCGGCGACTGCGGGTCGTACATGTCGGTGAACACGGGGCGGCCCGTGAGGCCGCGGAAGGTCAGCGGCGCGACGAACTTCTGCGCCGCGTCGGTGAGCACGACGTCGACCTGGGCGCCGGCCTGCGTGAGCTTGCTGGCCAGTTCCGCCGCCTTGTAGCCGGCGATGCTCCCGCAAACGCCAAGGACGATGCGCGAGCCGTGCAGGGGGTCGTCGTGTGCCATGTCAGTCGCGCCGCGCGTTCATTTCGTGGATCAGGCGGAGGCCCGTGAGCGTGAGGTTCTCGTCGACGGCGTCGAAGATATGCGTCTCCTTCGCCAGCCGGTTCGCCCAGCCGCCCGTGGCGATCACCCTCGCCTTGCCGCCCAGCTCCTTCTGAAAGCGCGCCACCATCCCCTCGATCAGGCCGACGTAGCCGTAGAGCGTGCCGGACTGGATGGCCGCCACGGTGTTCTTGCCTATAGCAGTCTTCGGCCGCTCCAGCTCCACGCGGTAGAGCTTTGCCGCCCGTTCGAACAGCGCTTCCGACGAAATGCCGATGCCGGGAGCGATGGCGCCGCCCAGGTAGTCGCCATCCGCCGATACGGCGTCGAACACCGTGGCGGTACCGAAATCGACGATGATCAGCGGCGGCGGCCCGTACAGGTGCAGCGCCGCGACGACGTCGACGATGCGGTCGGCGCCGACTTCGCGCGGATTGTCGTAGACGATGCGCACGCCGGTGCGCGTGCCGGTGTTGACGACGAGCGGTTCGACGTGAAAGTAGCGCCGGCAGAGCTGCTCGAACACAGGCGCCAGATCCGGCACGACGCTCGCCATCACGCCGTGGGTGATCGCGTCGGGGGCGATCTCCTCCGTGCGCAGCAGCCCCAGGATCGTCACGGCGTACTCATCCGGCAGCCGCGCGACATCCGTCGCGATACGCCAGGTCGCGCGGATCTCGTCGCCTTCGAAGATGCCGATGGTGACGTTGGTGTTGCCGATATCGAGCGCCAGAAGCACGCATCCACCTCGTTCCGAGCGGCAGTATATCGGGCGCGAAGGCGAATGAACGCGCGGACGTCAAGACGCCGCGATGCTCGGAGCGAATGCGCCCGTGGTAACCTCACCCCGACCCTCTCCGCCTGGCGGAGAGGGAGGAAGGGGCTCGCGCTGACGTGATGCTTGTCGCGCGAGCGTGCGCGGTAACCTCACCCCGGCCCTCTCCGCCTGGCGGAGAGGGAGGACGACTGGGCGTGGATCGGTGCAGATCCGCTCGCGATGAGGCGCTGCTTTTCGCGCGAGCGGGCGCGGCGACCTCCCCCCGGCCCTCTCCGCCCAGCGGAGAGGGAGGACGACGACAGGATCGACGAGATGCGCAACCCCAATCAAGCAGCAGAGAAACGTTGGAAAGCTCCTGCCGAACTGTGGGACAAGCTGAAGCCGCTTGCGCGCGAGATGCGCGTGACACCGACTGCGGCCGAAGACGCGCTCTGGCAGCACCTTCGGGATCGCCGCCTTGCAAGCATGAAGTTCCGTCGACAGCACGCCATCGAGCGCTTCGTCGTCGACTTCTACTGCAGCGAAGCGCGGATCGTCATCGAGGTCGACGGCGACATCCACAACCATACGCACGAGCAAGACCGCACCCGTCAGGACTTCCTGGAGCAGCAGGGCCTTCGCGTGCTTCGATTTACGAACGACGAGGTTCGCAACAACATCCACGAAGTCCTAAGGATGATCGAGTCGCACGTACAAAATCTGGACAAGCGTTCACCCTCTCCGCCGGGCGGAGAGGGTCGGGGTGAGGTCTCCCCATGACATCGATCATCTTCGCCCGATCCCGAACGCTGATCGAACTACACCTCCCAACCCCGTCTCAACGTGCTCCCCTCTCCGCCGGGCGGAGAGGGGCTGGGGGTGAGGTCTCCTCATGACCCTCACCATCACCAGCGGCGGCCGCACGGCGATGCTCACGTGCCACGTGGGCATGCTGTCCGGGCGGCTGCGGCGGAATTCACGCGCGGCCGTGCGCGAATGCGTCGATGCCGCCGTCCCGCGCATCGAGATCGATATCCACTCGCTCGACGGGCCGGACTACGTCGTCTCGCACGAGCGGCGCCTCGAGCGCGAAACGACCGGCCACGGCTCGATCGGCTCGGCGACGCCGGACGCCGTGCTGGCCGTGCGCTTTCTCGACGATCCGGACGATGGGCCAGCGCTGCTCAGCGAAATCGTCGAGATGATGCGCGCCTCGCGTACGCAGCTGCAGCTCGATCTCAAGGACTGGCGCCGGCTGCGCGATGAGCGCCTGCGCGTGCTGCTCGAGCTGGTCGCGCCGATCAAGCAGCAGGTCATCGTCTCGGCGGGAGAGGACTGGAATCTTCGGCTGCTGCACCGCGCCGACCCGGACCTGGCGATCGGATTCGACCCCGGCCGCTATATCGGCTGGAGCCACGATGGCGAGCCGGACTTCCTGCCGCGCACGCGCGGCGCCTACGGCTACTTCGACGACCATCCGTTGGCGATCGGGCGGACGGAGTCGCCGGCCGACTATTTGCACGCGCGCATGGAGGCGTTCGTGTTCCAGTGCCCGGCGTCGCGGGAGATGTTCCTCGACCATCGCCTCATCCTGCAAATGCTGGAGGACGGCTTCAACCCCGCCGCCTGGCTGCACGAACACGGCAGCGAGGTCACGGCATGGACCGTCGACTACGCGGGGGCGGACTCGATGCGCATCGCGGAGCGGCTCATCGCGGCCGGCGTTGACCACATCACGACGAATACGCCGCTGGCGTGGGTGGACGCGTTCGCGGCAACCGCGGCCACGAACGAGACCGCATAGCGGGGCAGTTTGGCCGCCCTTCGCTGAACGCGCCGCTCGACGAGGCGGACAGGTCTGAAGACCTGTCCCTACGGGGCGGCGCACAGGTCTTCAGACCTGTCCGTACCGAACTATGGGGCGGCGTTCCCGAGCGCCCACTCCAACAGGTCGCGCAGCTCCGCGAAATCGATCGGGGCGTGCGCGATGTCGGTATCGCCCACGGCGATCACCGGAACGATCTCGTCGTAGCGCGCGCGGAGATCCACGTCAGCATCGATATCGCGCTCGACGATCGTGAACTGCATCTCACGGCTCAGCGCCTGTAGCTCGAAGAGCGCGTCATCGCAGAGGCCGCACAGGTGGCGGCGATAGAGCGTGACCTCCACCGTCATCCCGGTCGGACGGACGCTTTCGAGCTGGGAGGCGCTCCGGACGCCATCGCTCGCGAAGGCGCGGCTTGCGGCTTCCTGACGACCGCCCACGCCAGCCCAACCATGCCGATGGCGAAGGTGATCACGGACACGACTTGCGGGAAGCTCATCCAGTTCTTGATGACGTGTTCGGGGCACCCGACGCTGTTCGGACAGGCGACGCCGCTATCGATCCGCAAGTAGCTGACACCGAATCGCATCGCCGAATACAGCACAAGGCCAACGAAGAACACGATGCCGGGCCGGTGCTGCCAGAGCTTGACGAACAGGAACGCCATGATGCCGATGATCAGGAGGTCGCCGATCATCTCGTACGCCGTGGCCGGGTGCGTGGGACCGTAGGTGAAGCTCGGGCTCGCCTGGTTCGTGTATTCCGTCGCCCACGGCAGGCTCGACGCCTTCGCGACGTGCTCGCCGTTGATGATGTCGCCAATCCGGCCTATCCCCATGCCGAGCAGCAGGCCGAACGCCGCCGCATCCAGTCCGCGCGTGATCGGCAACTTTCGGATCCAACCGTAGATGACCGCCCCCAGGATGCCGCCCATCACCGCACCGTAGATCGTGATGCCGCCCTCGTTGATGCGCAGTACGTCCAGCCATTGCCCCGAGAAGCGCTGATGGTTCTCCACCACGTACATGGCGCGCGCGCCGATGATGCCGGCCGGCACGCCGACCAGCGCGATGCTGTAGGCGTCGTCCTCCGTAATGCCCTGGCGGCGGCCCAGCCACGCGCCCAGGTACACGCCGGCGGCGATGCCCACCGCCGTGAAAATCCCGTGCCACGTCAACTGCAGGCTGCCGAACTTCGCGATGTTCGGGTCCATGCCGATCTTGATCGTCAGCAGATACAGAATCGCTGGCACTAACGTTCCTCCTGCAACTCGGGCGGCACCGGCACGCCCAGGCGGCGCGCCAGGATACCCATGTCCTTCTCGAATCCGCCGCTCTTCTCCGCGAGTGCGGCGATTTGCGTACCGCCCGGCGTGAGCCGCAACCAGAGCCGCCTGCGCGGCACGTAGAAGGTTAGCGCAAGCCCTCCGACGAGCATAGCCGTCGCGATCCAGATGAACCACGCGCCCGAACTGCGCCTCACAACGATGCCCGCGAAGGCGCGGCGTCCTACGAAGGTGTATTCGAGACCTCCAACCGTTACTGGCTGCCCCTGCGCCATGGAGATCGCCGGGCTGTTCTTCGATACCAGCATCAACGCATCAGTGCCGTCCGCGCGCTTCGTGAGCTGCGCGAGTGTCTTCTGGTCGCCACCCGGGACACCGAGTCCCACCGCCGATGGGATCGACGCCACCCTGTCGAAGCGGACGGTCAGCCCGCTGACGACGCCCGACGCGCCCTGGTCGACGCGCGCCTGGCCCGCCTGCCCGTCGCCCTTTGGGTCGAACGCTACCAGCTGCCACGCCCTATCCCCCTTCGGCGTGATACCGATCCAGACCACCTGTCCCGTGCCGGGCACTCGAACGAGCGCGCCGCTGGCGATCGTGAGGAAGTCGGTCGGCGCGATCGTGTCGCTGAGCAGCGTGTTGCCGGACGCATCGGAGATTGTGACGGCGGGCGCCGCGGTGTTCTCCTCGAAGGAGAATGTCTCGTGGAACACGATGTTGCCGGTCGCGAGATCGCGGATGCGCAGCTCGGCGCCGTCGGGGAAGTACGCCACCTGGTGGAAGCGGTAGCCACCGTACGAAAGCGGATCGTTGACGGTGGTGGTGCCGCGGGCGACCTCCTGGCCATTCTTGAAGATCGTGAGGCGCGTGCGGAAATCAAGTGGGTTCCCCTTCACGCCGAAGCGCCCGATGGCCTCGTCGATGCGCACCTGGAGTTGGTTGGGGTTGCTGACGGCGAAGACGGGCGCCGTGGTGCCCTCGCCCGTGAAGATGTCGCTCTTGAAGCCGGTGAGCCACGTCACCAGGCCGCCGGAGATGAACAGGATCAGCGCGAGGTGGCTGATAAACGTCGCAAGCTGCGTCCATGGATATCGGTCCGCGAAGACGTACGTGGCGCCGCCCTCAACGCGCGTCTCGACGCGGTAACGCAGCTTGCCCAGCGTCGCCTGCAACGCGTCGATGCCCACCGGCGCCAGCACGGTGCGGTTGTGCGCGCGCTCGAAGAAGCTGTCGGGCACCCGGGTCGGCGGGTGAAAGACGTTGCGAAACGTCGGCGACCAGCGATTGAACGTACACGTCGTCACGTTGACCACGAGGAAGCCCAGCGCAACAAGGAACCACTTCGCGTGGAATACCTCGAACAGGCCGAGGCGCTGCATCGAATCGGTGAACGGGCCGAACGTCCCGCGCTCTGCGTCGACCCATACGGCGATCGCGGCCTTGTTGCCGCGCATCGCCTCCGGCACCTGAGGGATCAGGACACCCAGCAGCGCGAACGTCGCGAGCAGCGCGATATAGAAGACGGCGAATCGCACCGACGTGAGCAGCCGCCATATCGGCCGCCAGACGTCGAACGAGGGTCCGCGCGACGCGGCGGTCGTGGGGTTAGCCGTCGTCATGCCTTCGGATCCGTATCGGACATTGAGGGCACTCTCTCTAAGACCGTAGCGCGGACTGAAGTCCACGCTACGTCGCGAAATGAGGCTGCCGCTGCGCGCAATGTCCCAGTCATTGCACGCCGATCTTCGCGAGATTGTCGCTGAGCGACTGCGCCGTCATGGGGCCATAGACGCGCGCCCGCACGACGCCCGTAGCATCAAGAAAGTACGAGGACGGGATGCCCTGCACCGGGCCGCCGATGTGCCAGGCCTCGCCGACACCGCCATTCCGATCGATGACGATCGGGAACGTCATGCCGAACTCCTGCGCGAACGCGCGCACCTGCGTGTCGTTCTCTTGCAGGTCAACGGCCACCACCGTGAACCCGCTCGCCTTATAAGCGGCCTGCGCCCGCACGATCTCGGGCATCTCCTGACGGCACGGCGCGCACCACGATGCCCAGAAGTTCACGAGGACGGGCTTGCCCTGCAGGTCGCTCAGCCGCAACCTGCCGCCATCGGGCGTATCGAGCAGGAAGTCAGGGGCGGCGCGGCCGATCTCGGTCGAAGGTGGCCGGCCTGTGGCGTTCTTCTCGGCGGGCAGCGCGACGATGCCCGTGCCATCAGCAACGCGGCCGCCACCACCACGCCGCTGTTCAATGTAGTACAGGCCGCCGACGATCGTTGCCACCAGCAGCAGCGGCAACACCAGGCTACGGAGCGCGCCGCTCCACTCGCGCCGGTTCTGCGGGCGCTCTTCGGCGCCGGAGACATCATCAAGCGGCCGCTCGTTGATCGGCGTCACGGCGCGTCCAGAGGTGTGAACAAGCGCTTGTACAGGGTACGCACGTCCGCCGCCGGCAGGCCATTACCCAAGAACGTGTCGCCGGTACGCAGCTCGAAGTGCAAATGCTCCTCTGTGCCCGGGCTCGTGAGCGACTCCGGCGTGCCGGAGTCGCCAACGAACGCGATGATGTCACCCTGCTTGACGCGGTCGCCGACGCGGATGTTGGCGGCGACATCGGAGGTATGCGCGTATCGCGTCACGATGCCCTTCCCATGATCGATCCACACCTGGCGTCCGCGGAACAGATCGATGACGTCGGGATCGTTCGCTTGCCCCGCGGCGATACGGTTGTCAGCAGCCGACAGTTGGGCCGGCGTCAACGGTTTGTAGTCGTGGTCTGCGCGGATCACCACGCCGTCCTTCGCCGCAACGATCGCCGTGCCTTTACCGATCTTCGCGCAATTGTCGTAGTCATAAAAGTCCACGCCCTCGTGGACGCCGCCGCGGTAGACGCGCGGCGCATTCGGCATGAGCTGGTCCGCGGAGGGCAGGCATGCCCCCTTGATCGGGTAGATGAAGCCCCGAAACACCGTCAGATCGAGCGGCTCCGGTGTCGCGGTCGCTGGTACGGGCGTCGGCGTGGCCGTGCGGCTCGAGCCGGAGACAGCGCCGCAGGCGCCCGCGAACAGCGCGGCGAACGCGAGAAGGAGCGGAGCGACACGGGAGATACGCCGCACGCGACGGCCAGCCTTCCGACCCGGTCAAACGTCAGGGGTCGCTTCAGGATAGCGGCTGGCGCCGCCAAGCTGGAAGCGGCGGCGCCTCGGCCTTCCGGCAGCCGCGGGGCTGTCTTACAATTGCGTCATATGTACGACGCCATCATCCTCTGGCTCCACATCCTCTCCGCCGTCGCCTTCATCGGCCCGCAGTTCTTCCTTGCGTTCGCGGCCGTGCCGGCCATGAAGACGATCGACGATGTCAAGGTACGCGCCCGGGCCATGCGCGTGATGACGACGCGCTTCGCGATGTTGGGCGGCGGCGCACTCGTCGTGCTCATCGTCACGGGGTTGCTCAACTACGCGCGGTTGGATCACCAGAACGACTACAAGCGGTACTTCATCACGATGCAGATCAAGCTCACCATGGTGGCCGTGGTCGTGCTGCTCACCATCCTGCACGGCGCGGTGTTCGGGCGGCGCCTGCAGCAGCTTCAGGAATCGAACGCCCCGGAGGCCGAAATCGCCAGGACGCGCCGTATGTCCATGTACACGTCTATGGCGACCATGGTCCTCTCGGTGCTCATCCTGCTCTGCGCAGCAATCCTGGGCTCCACTTGGTCGACAGGCGGCGCCCTTCGTTGATATAGGTTGACCGGTAACGTCTACAATCCCGGGCAAAGCGCTCTCAGTCCTCATTCGCATCGAGACGCTCCGGTCGGCGGCGTACAGCAGCATTCACAAGGAGGTAGCTCGCTATGGCATCCGATGTCCTGGTGACGACCCAGTGGGTCGCCGACAACACGAACAATCCGAAGATCAAGCTCATCGAGGTCGACGTCGACACCGCAGCGTACGACGAAGGCCACGCACCCGGCGCCGTCGGATTCAACTGGACCAGCCAGCTCCAGGACCAGGTCCGCCGCGACATCCTTACGAAGGAGGGCCTCGAGGAGCTTATGAGCAGCGCCGGCGTCGGCAACGGCGACACGGTGGTGCTGTATGGCGACAACAACAACTGGTTCGCCGCCTACGCGTTCTGGCTGCTCGAGATGTACGGCCACAACGACATCAAGCTGATGGACGGCGGCCGCAAGAAGTGGGTCGCCGAAAGCCGCACGCTGACGAAGGACGTGCCGTCGCCAGCGAAGTCGTCGTACAAGGCGCAGGCGCCGAAAGCGGAGCTGCGGGCGAAGCGCGACCAGGTGCTCGCCGCGCTGGGCAACGCGAAGAACGCGATGGTCGACGTGCGCTCTCCAGCCGAGTACAAGGGCGAGATCATGGCGCCTCCCGGCCTGCCCGAGACAGCGCAGCGCATGGGCCACATCCCCGGCGCAGCGAACGTGCCCTGGGCGCAGGCCGTGGCCGAGGACGGCACCTTCAAGCCGGCCGCCGAGCTGGAGGCGCTGTACGCGCCGAAGGGGGTGACGAAGGACAAGGAAGTCATCGCCTACTGCCGCATCGGCGAGCGCTCGTCGCACACCTGGTTCGCGCTGAAGCACCTGCTGGGCTACCCGAACGTCCGCAACTACGACGGCTCGTGGACCGAGTACGGCTCTCTGATCGACGTACCGATCGAGAAGTAGGTGTTAGCGGTTGGCTGTTGCAGTTGGTGGTTAGTTGTTGGCAGTTGAGCGCGGCGCGGAGAGAACCCATCCCCATCCGTGGCGCGGGCTTTCAGCCCGCGTCGTGGAGCGAGTTCGTCGTAGGGGCACGCGGTGGCGTGCCCGCGTCGTGCGGCACGAAGAGTCGCGTACGTCGAACCGGTGGCCGTCGTGTCGCAGCACACGCATAGATGGTTAGCAGAACTATGTCCGACTATCTCAGACTGATTGCGAAGCGCGCGCTCACGGCCGCGGACCCGGCGCTGCTGCAGGTCGGCTTCGATGCCAACGTCCTCGATCGCTATCGCGAATCGGGCGCGTTCCAGGTAATGCGCACCGATACGGTCGGCCGCATCAAGAAGCAGGGTGGCTGGTCGCTCGACTTCGGCATCGCGCCCGGCGACGCCGCCATCCACGCATCGTGGCAGGCGCTGACGCTGGCGCTGCCCGAAGCCGAGCGCGCACACTGGGCGGCGCACACGGCCGCGCTGTACGAGCCGAGCGAGATGTTCCTGCGCATGCAGCTCTCCCCGGGCAGCTGCTTCGACGACGGCGAGCTTCGTGACTGGTGACTGGGTGACATGGGTTCGAAGCGAAGGCGTATCGTCAACCCCACTCGCTCGTGGCGCGGGCTTTCATGTCATCAGCCCGCGTCCTGCCGGTTCAGCAGCCTGAACGAGCAACCGTCAGGGCGCCCATCGCGGCAACCGCAGCCACGCGCTACCCTCATTTCGGGCAGAAGGCCCGAGCGAGGTGACGGATGGTATTTCGACGAGCCGAGACGGACAAGCAGCGCGAAGAAGATCAGAACGGATTGAACATCATGAGCGACGACGACGAGAACGAAGACGAGGGCGAGGTAGCGGGCGATCTTTTCGAACCGGGGCAAGTCTGCGACGTATGCGGGAAAGAAGAAGGCCGCGTCGGCCTGGATCCAACCTGCCGCGGGCAGTACGACGGCGAACCCGTGTTCCTCTGCTTCGGCTGCCTGACCGGCGCGCTGCAAGACGCCTACAAGAGCGTTGAAGGCGTCGCGATCATCGTCGAGTCGTTCGACGAGTACGACAATCACTACTACTACCGTCTCGACGAGATGCCCGCGTACCAGTTCGTGCGCGAAGACGTCGAGGCGATCTCCTGGCTGCTGCTGACGATCGGCGACAAGTGCGCCCGCTGCGGCGAGCAAGGCCATTTCGCCTGGCTGACGCGCGAGAACGTCGACGAACATCTGCCCGAGAATAAGCCGCTGTTCCGCAAGCTCGATGGCGAGATCGAGCACCTCTGCGGCGCTTGTACCGGCGCCGCGCTCGCCGCGTCCTACAAGTCGCTGGAACTGCCGCTGATGACCGTGGAGTTGCCGCGCAGCGCCATGGGCATCATGATGCCGACCGGGGAGTAGCGATTGACGCTGGTCCTGGAGCAGCAGTACATCGACGAGATGATCGCGCACGCCAAAGAGGACGCTCCGAACGAGTGCTGCGGCATCATCGCCGGCCTCGACGGCCGCGCACAGAAGCTGTACCGCGCGATGAACGCCGAGGCGAGCCCCTACCGCTACAGCGTCGAGCCCAAGGATCTGCTGCGCATCCACCGCGAGGTGGACGGCAACGACTGGGAGTTCCTCGTCATCTACCACTCCCACACGCACACCGAGGCGTACCCATCGCCAACGGATATCCGCCTCGCCGCGTGGCCCGACGCCTATTACGTGCTGGTGTCGTTGATGGACGAGGCGAAGCCCGTCGTCCGCGCCTACCGCATCGAAGACGGCGCAGTGGCTGAGGAGTCGATCGAGACGGCATGACGGAATCAGCCGGCGGCCGTTACGAACGACGCACGCCCTATGACACCGACGAGGTCGTGCGCGCGCGGGCTGAGAATGAGGAGCGCCTACCCACGGCCACGATCAACACACCTGATCGCCAGCAGTTGCGGCGCGCGGTTGTGGAGGTGTTGTACGGCGCGGGCGCTCAGCGCAAGGAACTCAGAGCGGACCTGGTCCTCGGGCCTCCAGCTGCCGGGAAGTCCAGTCGAATCGCTGAGCCCCTCCGAATTCGTCATGGAGCGATTGTCATCGATGCTGATGTCGCGAAGGAGTTTCTCCCGGAGTATGAATCCGGCCGCTACGCTGGTTCCGTACACCAGGAATCATCGGATATCGCGGATGCGATCATCGGTTACGCCATCGTGGCGGGCGACAACATCGTGCTGCCATTGATTGGCAAGAATCCGGAGCGCGTCGAAGAGTTGGTTCGCAATCTGCGAGGGGAAGGCTACGCGGTGTATGTACACCTCAATGAGTTGCCGCTCGAGAAGGCAGCGCGGCGAGCAATCTCGCGATTTGAGGAGACCGGCAGGTTCGTCGACCCGGCGTATGTGCTCAGTATCGGGGACGCTCCGTCGATCACATATAATAGACTGAAGGCGAAGGGGTTGGTTAATGGGTATGCGAAATACTCGAACGACGTCGAAATCGGAGAATGGCCCGAAGTCCTCGAAGCCAGCGGACCCGGAACGGCTGTGGTGGGAGAAGCATGATCCGGAGGACACGGTGCTGCGCGGTTTCGTCAACGCGTTCAAGCGTGTAGCCGGTCGCCGCAATCCGAAGAGGACAGCCCCCAAGTAGGGCATAACGTCGCGCGTAGCGTAAGACCAAGCGGGCTGACGCCGTTTTCTGTTTGGTACCCATGTTTCGGCAGCGACCGTACCTCAAGCGAGCGGACAGGTATGGACGCAGGGCAGGACGAGGACTCGCGTCACTGGTACCTTCAGACCTGTCCCTACGAAGCCGAACTCCAAGCGCACGAAAACAACGACGCGCACTGTAGTGCGCGTCGTTGAACTATCTACTGCCAACTACAAACTACGAACTACCAACTCCCCCTACACCTCTTGCTTCGAGAGCGTCGCCAGGAACTCGGCGTTGCTGCCGGTGCGGGAGAGGCGCTCGAGCAGGCGCTCGGTGGCTTCCGACGGGTTGTTGGCGTTCGAGGCGATCATCGACGTCATGCGGCGCATCAGCCAGACCTGGCGCAACGTCGCTTCGTCGAGGAGCAGCTCTTCGCGGCGCGTGCTGCTGCCGGCGATATCGATCGCGGGGAATGTGCGACGCTCGGCGAGCCGGCGGTCGAGCCGCAGCTCCATGTTGCCGGTGCCCTTGAACTCTTCGAAGATCACTTCGTCCATCCGGCTGCCGGTGTCGACGAGGCAGGTGGCGATGACCGTCAGGCTGCCGCCTTCCTCGCAGTTGCGGGCGGCGCCGAAGAAGCGCTTCGGCGGGTAGAGCGCAACCGGGTCCATACCGCCGGTGAGCGTGCGACCGCTGGGCGGCATCGCCAGGTTGTAGGCGCGCGTGAGACGCGTGATGCTATCGAGCAGGATGAAGACGTCCTTGCCACCCTCGACCAGTCGCTTCGCACGCTCGAGCGCCATCTCGGCGACACGGGTGTGATCCTCGACCGGCTCATCGAACGTCGACGCGACCACTTCGCCCTTCACCGAGCGCCTCATGTCCGTGACTTCTTCCGGGCGCTCGCCAATCAGGGCGACCATCAGGTGGATGTCCGGGTAGTTCGCGGCAACACCGGCGGCGATCGCCTTCAGCAGGAACGTCTTGCCGGCCTTCGGCGGCGAGACGATGAGACCACGCTGGCCGCGACCAATCGGTGAGATGAGGTTGATCAGCCGTCCGGAGAGATCCGGGCTCGTTGTCTCGATGTCGACCATCTCGTTGGGGAAGATTGCGGTGAGATTCTCGAAATACGGGCGCGCTTTCGCGACTTCGGGGTCGAGGCCGTTCGTGGCCTCGACACGCAGCAGGCCGTAATATTTCTCGCTGTCCTTCGGCGGGCGGACCTCGCCCGTGACGTAGTCGCCGGTGCGCAGGCCGAAGCGGCGTATCTGCGATTGGCTGACGTAGACGTCGTTCGAGCCCGGCAGCAGGCTCTCGCCGCGCAGGAACCCGTAGCCGTCGTCGACGATCTCGAGGATGCCGCCGGTGCGGATCGCCGCTTCGCGGTCCGCGGCCGACATAGGCTGCTCGCTGGCATCCTCCTGCGGCGGCTGTGGCTCGCGCTGTGATTGGCGCGGACCGCCACCGCCGGATGATCGCCTTCGTTCTCGTACTGCGCCCATACTTGGACCTCTGGGGCTGATGTGCCCGGCTAACGTAGCTGGATGGATCCCTGGAGTACGGCTCCGGATGAACAAGTGCGGTCAAGGTGACCTTCGGCGAGCCGAATTGTGCCGAGTTCAGGGGAGTCGCTTCGGCGCCGGGAGAACGTGCGCCGGGAGTTCGCGGGTATTCCGCCCTTCCTTGTTACCGGATCGCTGAATGTCTGTCAAGCACCGGCGCCGTACACGCACCGCATTGTCGCCGCTGCCGCGCCGCTGGCGGGAGAGATCGAGCGTGGCCGAATTCTCGGCACGGCGTGATCTACTTCCTGTTTCGGACGCCGGACGGACGCGCGCATCCGTGAACTCCCGCATTTCCGCGCCGCACCGGCGTTGCCCGCACCCCTGGGCTTGGTGATACTGATCCGCGCTCCGATGCCGCGAGCGCACGGAGGCCGCGACATGGACATCCTGCGAACGCTCCTCTTCGTCCCGGGCAACCGCCAGCGCATGCTGGAACGCGCGCCGCGCGCTGGCGCCGATGCGATCGTCATCGATCTGGAAGACGCGGTGCCGCGGAGCGAGAAGCGCACCGCGCGGACGTTGGTGCGTGCCGCATTCCCGAAGCTCGTGGCGAGCGGCATCCCCATCTTCGTGCGCGTGAACAACATCCACACCGGGTTGGCGCGCGATGACGTGATGGCCGTTGTGCGCCCGGGCCTCGCCGGCATCGTGCATCCCAAGACCGATGCGCCGCAAGACCTGCGTGACCTGGACGTGCTCCTGCGCGAGGCTGAGCTGAAGCACAGAGTGCGCCCCGGCGACATCCGCACGATCCCGCTGATCGAGAGCCCGATCGCGGTGCTGCGGTGCGAGGCGATCGCGCTGGCGTCGGATCGCATCGTCGCGCTGTCGCTCGGCGGCGAGGACTACACCGCGGCGCTCGGCGTCAAACGCGACGCGGGAGGCGCGGCGCTGGCGCACGCACGCAACGTCATCGCGACCGTGGCCGCGGCCTACGGCATGTTCGCCATCGATACGCCGTACGCCGGCATCAAGGACGAGCCCGGTCTCGTCGCGGAGGCGCGGCTCGCCCAGGCGATCGGGTTCAAGGGCAAGTATCTCATCCATCCAGACCAGGCCGCACCGGTGAACGCGGTCTTTTCTCCGTCGAACGACGAGGTCGCGTACGCGCGGCGCGTCATCGCCGCGGCCGCACTGGCCAGGAAGCAGCGCCGCGGCGCTGTCGCGCTCGATGGCGCGATGGTCGATGCGCCGATCGTCGCACGGGCGGAGCAGGTGATCGCGCTTGCGGCACGGATCAGCGCCGCAGCGAAGAAGCCCGGCTAGCGGAGCCGGGCTTCTCTGACGTCGACATTCGACCGGCCGTCTCGGGGTTAGTCCTTCCAGATCGCGTACTGCTGTGCTCGGCGGAGCTTGAAGTCCGTCTCCGGCAGCTTGAACCCCAGCGCGCGCACTTTCTTCAGGATCACTTCGACCTGGCGCTTCTCCGAAGCAGTCAACACCTTGCTGCCGAACATGTCGTCGTACAACTCGTCCGAGATCTTGACGATCTCTTCGGTGATCTCGCGGCCCTTGTCGGTGAGCTCGAGCCCCACCGCGCGGCGGTCGTTGGGATCGGGCAGGCGGCGCACCCAGCCTCGCGACTCGATGCGGTGAAGAATGCCGGTGATGCTCTGCGTCTCCTGGAAGAGCAGCGTCGCCACCAGGCTCGGCTTGATCGGCCCGTTCGCGAAGTGCAGGACGGCGAGGACGCGCGCCTGCGATGCGGAGACCCCGAGATGGTAGAAGCGCCTCTCCAGAAGTTTGTACGACATCCAGTAGATCTCGGTGATCAAGACCCACGGCATCATCCTCTGGTGGATCGGGATTTCCGATCCGCTTTTCGTCGACGGCCTGGTTGCGGTTGCCATGAAGACTCAGCCTCTTCTTTCAGCCCTCGCTCTATGCGTTTACATGCGATGGACTTTAGCATCGGTGTGAGCAATGGGCAACCGATTCCGGCCATTCGCCGCATGAATACTCGGCGGTATCGTTTCCTTCACGGACTCGTGCGCGCGGACACGCGAGCGGCGGCATGCTACGGCCGCTCGGTTCTGGATCGCGCCGATGCGCAGTGCTACCTTGGCGCTCTCGGTACGCAACAAGTGTGAGGCGACAGATGACTGATCTCCATTTCGAAAAAGTGATCTACGAGAAGCGCGGCCGCATCGGCATCGTGACGATCAACCGGCCCGACCGCATGAACGCGATCGACCCGCAGACGTCGCAGGAGTTGCACGCGGCGTGGTGCGACTTCCGCGACGACGACGACCTCTGGGTCGGCATCTTCACGGGCGCGGGCGAGCGCGCCTTCTCCGCCGGCAACGATCTCGTCGCGATGTCGGCGGCGCAGCAGGGCGGGCTGAACGCGGTGAGCGCCGCGTACTCACGCGCACCGTTCGGCGGCATCACGCGCAACTTCGAGTGCTGGAAGCCGATGATCGCCGCGGTCAACGGCTACTGCCTGGCAGGCGGTCTCGAGATGGCCCTCGCATGCGACATCCGCGTCGCGGCCGAACACGCCGTCTTCGGGCTGCCCGAAGTGACGCGCGCGATCATCGCCGGCGCCGGCGGCACACAGCGCCTGCCGCGACTGATCCCGTTCGGGCTGGCACTCGAACTCATCGTCACTGGTGGCCGCTTCGATGCGGCGTGGGCGTTCCGCTACGGTCTGGTCAACCACGTCGTGCCGGCGGACCAGGTGATGCCGAAAGCGATCGCGATCGCCGAAGCGATCTGCGAGAACGGCCCGCTCGCCGTGCGGCTGGCGAAGGAAGCGGCGTACCGCGGCCTCAGCCTCACCGTCGAAGAGGGCCTGCACTTCGAGAACGAACAATCGCGCAAGGTGCTCGTCTCGGAGGACGCGCGCGAGGGGCCGCTGGCCTTCGCGCAAAAGCGCAAGCCCGTCTACAAGGGGAAGTAGGTAGTTGGTAGTTCGTAGTTCGTAGTTCGTAGTTCACGGTCGACAGCTCACAGTGATTTACGTCGAAGCCCGGAGTTCCTCCGGGCTTCGCTGTTGTAGCGGTAGCGCGGTGCGCCGAACTAGCGCTAGTTGGGGCCGCGCGAAGCGTGGTGGCACAGCCGTCCTCGGCTGTGTGTCCGGCAACGCCGGACCGACGCTAGCCCGGTCCTCCGGCCGGGAAGCGATGATCGCGTGCGCGCACGATGTAGGAGCGCATGACCTGGAGGGTGCTGAAGAACCACCCTTGTTCTCGTAGCGCGGGCTTTCAGCCCGCGTCCGCAGATGAAGATCGACGCTCCGTATTGACGTCCAGACGCCGCCCGGTGACTTTTTTTCAGCACCCTACTAACGATCCGTGAGAAGCACTACACGAAAGCATCGGCGAATTCGCGCAGTGAGCGCACGAGCGCCAGGTGCGGCGGCAGCGGCGCGTCGCCGTGGGCGCCGGCGTGGTCGAGCAGATACACGCGCTCGACGCCGTTCTTTGCGAGGTGGTACGCCGTGCGCGGGTCGTCGTCGATGTGCGCATCGATGCCGAGAATGCGCGCGGTCGCGAGCTTGTGCTGCGCCGGCCTCAGGCCGGGCGGCGCCATGCGGATGCCGGCGATGCGGTCATCGAGCTTGTGGCCGCGCAGCCAGCGGCGGACCAGCGCCTCGCCCGCCCAGCTTCGGCCCGTAACGATGTAGATCTCGTGCATATTCGCGATCTCGTGCAGCACCGCCGCGGCGTCCGGCGCGTTCGTGCGCCATCCGAAGCGCAGGTACTCGACGGCGAGCCGCAGCGGGTTCGACGAGCGCGGCTGCTCGTACAGCGCGGCGTAGCCTTCGGGCAGATCGGGCACCGGCGACGGCGCGTGGACCGCCAGCCGCCCGAACGGCGTCAGGCACAGCACGCCGTCGAAGTCGAAGCCGATCCGCATCAGCCCGCCACGCCGCGTGCCAGCGCCGCCGCGCTCGCGGCGACGGCCTCGACGCGCGCGGTCAGCTTGTCGACCGGCCGCCCATCGACGAACTGGTCATCCGTCGCGTAGACGCCAGCGATCGGCACGCCATCCAGGCTCGCGAACAGCGGCCGCATGCCGTACTCGATCGTGAGGAAGTGCTGTGGCGAACCGGCGGTGTGGATGGGCACGCAGATCTTGCTGGCAAGAAACCCGTGCGCCATCAGGTCGAAGAACGATTTCATGACGCCTGTGTACAGCGCCCGGTACGTCGGCGACGCGGCGACGACGATCTGCGCTTCGCCGACGGCCGCCAGTGCCGCATCCATCTCCGGAGCCGATACCCGGGCGACCAGCGCCTCGGCCGGCAGCTCCGCCACGTCGATCATGCGCGTCTCGCAGCCGGCGCGGGCGAGCGCCGTGAGCATCAACTCCGCGAGCATCTTCGACTTCGACGGCGCGCGCGGGCTGCCGGAGACGGCGACGGCGCGCAACGTCATGCGTGCGCCAGCTCCCGCTCAGCCGGCGCGACAGGCACGCTCGCCTCACCACGGAAGTGCGGTATGACGTACGTGCCGAAGCGCTCCGACTCCTCCAGGTGCGGGTAGCCCGAAAAGATGAACGTATCGATCCCGGCATCGACGTACTCGCGGATGCGCGCCGCGACGTTCTCGCCGGAGCCGACGAGCGCGAGTCCTACGCCCAGCCGCGCCCGCCCGATGCCGGTCCAGAGGTTCGGGCCCAGCCACTCGCCCTGCTCGCGCAACATGCGCTGGCGCTTCTCGCCCTCCGAATCGGCGCCGCTCATGTGCTTCTGCATCATGCCCTCGAAGTTCTCCGGCACCGCCGCGACCATCGCTTCGGCGGCGGCGCGTGCCTCCTCTTCGGTCTCGCGCACGCAGACGAGCAGGCGGATGCCGAAGCGCAGCGTGCGGCCGAGCGCCGCCGCGCGTTCGCGCATGTCGGCGATGCGCTCCTTCACCATCGGGATCGTCTCGCCCCACAGCAGGTACACGTCGGCCTCCGCCGCACCCACCTCCTTCGCGGCATCCGACGCGCCGCCGAAGTACCACGGCGGCGACGGCTGCTGGTACGGCTTCGGAAAGACGTTGCCCTTCTCGACCTTGTAGAAGGCGCCGTCGTGGCTCCACGACCTCGGCTCGGTCCAGGCGCGCTTCACCACCTGCATGAACTCCTGCGTGCGCGCGTAGCGCTGGTCGTGCTCGGTGAAGTCGCCGTCGGCCGCCAGCTCGTGCGGGAAGCCGCCCGTCACGACGTTGATCAGCACGCGGCCGCGCGTCAGCTGGTCCATCGTGTTCGACATCTTGGCAGCGACCGTCGGCGCGATGAACCCGGGCCGCATCGCGACGAGGAACTTCATCTTCTCGGTGCGCGCCGCAACCGCTGAAGACGCGAGCCACGCATCCTCGCACGTGGTGCCGACTGGCACGAGCATGAAGACGAACCCGGCATCCTCCGCGGTCTTCGCGCAGCGCGTCAGGTAGTCGATCGTCGCCTCACGCGTCGGCGGGCCGATGATCTCGGTATCGCCCATCGTGGGCAGGAACCAGCCGAAGTCGATGGTCATGGCATTGCTCCGTATGTCTGAGCGGGCGCGTACGTGCCGAGAGTATAGGCGCGAAGCGGCGAGCGTTCAATTCGCCGGGCAGGGTAGCGTTGGGTACACTTTTGCTCATGGCAATCGGCGCAATGTTTAAGCTCATCTCGGTGAACATCGGGCAGCCGAAGGCAATTGCCGCCCGGGGCGCGGACGGCGTCGAGCACACGGTCGTCACGGGCATCTTCAAGTCGCCGGTCAACGAACGCGTGCTAATCCGCCGTCACGGACCGGCCGGCGACGGACAAGCCGACACGCGCGTGTTCAACGGCCAGCAGGTGCATGGCGGCGAGGACAAGGCCGTCTACATCTATGCCGCAGAGCACTACCCGTACTGGGAGGCCGAGCTGGGGCTGAGCTTCCCGTTCGGCCAATTCGGCGAGAATCTCACGGTGACAGGCATGCTGGAAACAGAGATCCGCATCGGCGACGTCGTTCGCGTGGGCGAAGCGTTGCTGGAAGTCACCGAGCCGCGCGGTCCCTGCTACAAGCTCGACATCCGGATGGGCATCCCAGAGTTCAAAAGGCGCTTCAAGGCCAGCGGCCGGACGGGATTCTACACGCGCGTCCTCGAACCCGGCAGCGTCGCCGCGGGCGACGCGGTAGAGGTCGTCAAGACCGATCCGGGCCGGCCCACTGTCGTTGAGGTGGTCCGCAAAGCCACAGACTGAGCAGCAACTCTCAGATTGACGCGGCTACGTCGCCCGTCATCTGGCCGTAACACAGGCTCGCTATACTCCCTCATCCGGCCGGGGAGGTGAATGCCGTGCACCGTGTCCTGCTCGTCGATGCGTCCGAAGAGATGCGGCCGCTGGCAGCCGCCCTCGATGAGGCCGGCTTCGTCACGTCCCACGCGCCGATGGACCGTGTGCTGGACGAATCACAGTCCGGCTCGCCCGCGGTGATCCTCTTCAGCCTGCTCGGCCGGCCGGACACGCCATCGATCCGCAACCTGCTGCGCTCGCCGCAGATGCCGCACGGCATCGCCTCGATCGCCGTCATCCGCAGCGACCAGCTCGCCGCCTTCGACTCATCGATCGGCTTCGACGACTTCATCGTCTATCCGGCGCTGACCGACGAGATCAGCGCCCGCGTGCGGCGCGTTATCTGGCTGAAATCCGGCGTCGAGAGCGACAACACGCTGCAGGCGGGCGAGCTGCGCATCGACCTGGGCAACTACAAGGTGTTCCTCAGCGGCAAGCCGATCGACCTCACGTACAAGGAGTACGAGCTGCTGCGCTTCCTGGCGACGAACCGCGACAAGGTATTCACGCGCGAAGCGCTGCTGAACCGCGTCTGGGGCTACGACTTCTACGGCGGTGCGCGCACCGTCGATGTCCACATCCGGCGGCTGCGCAGCAAGATCGAAGAGCGCGGCCAGACGTTCATCGAGACCGTGCGCAACGTCGGCTATCGCTTCCACCTCGAATAGCGCGCCCGCGGCGACGGCCCCTCGATCGCGAATCCGATATCGTTTCCGGGTGAGACCACCAACCGAGGCGGAGCCTCGTCTTTCGCGGCGCCTGCGCCTCCAGCGGCGCATCGAGCGATTCATCGAGTCCCTGGAGGGCGCCGATACGGCCGCCGCGGCCGAGGTCATCATCGCGTCCGAGAACCAGCGCCTCGCTCTGGTGGGCATCGTCGTGGCGCTTGTCGGCATGACGGCGGCACTCGTCATCGCCTATACCGTCGGCGGGGTCAAGCTCGTCGAGCGCTTCGGATACATCGGCGTCTTCGTCTTCGCCGTGATCGGCTCGGCGTCGATGTTCATCCCGGTGCCCGGCGCCGCCGCCGGCATCACGCTCGGCCTGCTCCTGACGCCGATCCCGTACGTGCCGCTGCCGCAGCCGGTCGTCGTCGGCATCATCGTCGCGGCGGGATCCGCCATCGGCGAGTTGACCGGCTACTCGACAGGCGTCGGCGGGCGTGGCGTCATCGGCAACAGCCGCGTCGGGCACATCCTGGTGGCGCTGATGCGCCGTCACGGCACGCTCACCGTGTTCTGCGTGGCCGCGGTGCCAAATCCGTTCATCGATGTCGGCGGCATCGCGGCGGGCGTCGCCGGCATGACGATGCGGCGCTTCATGACCGTGATGTTCATCGGCAAGTGCGTCAACTACATCACGATCGCCTACATCGCGAGTTCCGGCATCAGCTGGCTCCAGAGAGTCGCGGGCTAGCGCCGCCGTTACTGCGGCGGTGGGACCGTGCGCGGCCCGGAGAGGCGCGTGATGATGTTCTCGGTCAGCTTCTTGAACCTTTTGTCCGCATACGCGCCGTGACGTTCGTGCCCGTAGTCATCGAGGCCCCACGACCAGGCGATCGTTCCGGCGGCGAAGACGATCGCGCCGCTGGCCGCCGTGTGGATCGCCGAGATCGACGTATCGCTGCCGAGGAAGCCGTTGACCGGCGAGCTCCCCACGACCGTCAGGCCTTCGGGCCGCTTGTCCGCCGGCGCCATGTGGTCGTACTCATAGCCGACGATGCCCGGGAACGCATCACCCGATTTGATGCCCGTGCCATCGAAGATCCACGTATCGACGTTGGTGGGGCGCCAGGCGATGTACTCCGGGTCCGTGTTCGATCCGTATGCCAGGCCCGACAGCATGCTCTGCGGCCGGCTCACGGGCGGGTCGACGAACAGCACCGTCGCTTCTTTCGGATTGTCGCGCGCCCGAGGATCGAGCGACGCGTCCTTGTAGCACGTCAGCACCCGCGCCTTTCCTCCGGCGGATGAGGACTCGAGCCGGGACTGCCAGTAGGCTTCGTTGCCGCTGAAGAACGCGAGGTTGACGCCGGCATCGCGCGCGGCCTCGACGGCGTCGCGCTGCTGCTTCGTCCAGTACTCGTCGTGCCCCAGCGAGAGGAAGAGCCGGTGCTGCTTCAGCGTATCGCCGCGCAGCGAGACATCGACGTTCGTCGTGTACGTCATGTCGAAGCCCATCGACTCGGCCCAACGGACGAAGTTGTACTCCCAGCGAAAGAACTCGCCAGCGCCGTTTTGATGCTGATCGTTGATGTTGACGTCGTACGGACGGTCGTAGGAGACGCGGTAGGCACGCCGCGTCTTCTCGATGTAGCGGCGATCGGCGCCGAACGAGCCGTACATGCTGGCGTCGCCCCAGGCGTTGTACGCCTGCCAGGTGTTCGTTGACGCCTGCGCGACGATCGGCGCCGTCGACGCATCGTCGCGCACGACGAAGATCGCGTACGTCGAGGTGTCTGTCTTGATCTCGTGCAGCTTCACCAGGTAGTAGCCGCTCACCCAGTCGTCAGCGATCTTGATCTGCAGGCTGCGCTTCCAGTTGCACTCGATCAGCAGCGTGTCCGGATCCGTCTTGCACGTCTTGCACTCCTGCACGCCGCGCAGCGGATCCCAGCGCCCCTGATTCTCGCCGTCGATGTTCTTGATCGAGCGGATGTTGCGGCCGCCCGACCCGTCGTACCAGCCCATGCGGTACACGTCGGCCTCGTACTTCGCACCGTCGGTCATCGTGCTGACATGCACGTCGAGCGTGTCGCCGCGCTGCACGCTGACCTGCCCGCAGTACGCGGCGATCTCGCCGATCAGCGCTGGCCGCGCGATCGTCCACCCGTCGTCGCCGGGTAGCTGGTTCTCCTCGGCGATCGAGCGCACCCGGCGCTGCGGCGTGCTCGTCGGCTGCGGCGCCCCAGCCGTTCCGTTCGCCGGCTTGCCGTCGTCGCCGCACGTCGCGGCGAGCAGCCCGGCGCCGAGCATGCCGATCAGGAATCGCCTCCGCGCGATACGGGTATCGGTCAGATAGTGCAATGCTGGTCGCCTGGTGTTTGGCTGCTGGTGACTGGCGGGACGTGCACGATGCGTTGTAGCAGATAGGGGGCGGGTGCCGCGAACACCTTCGCGCTCACGACAGGATGAACTCGCGAATGACGTCATAGGCGCGCGGATCGTCGCGGAACGCACCGTGTCCGGCCGCGGCGAACCGCTCGAACCGCACGAGAGGCGGCGGGAGGGCGCGCGCGATATCCTCCTGCGATTCGATCGGCGTGATCGGATCAGCTTCCCCACCGAGCACGAGCGTCGGGCACCGCACCTTCGTGAGATCGGCGAGGAGATCGAAGGCCAGGCCTTCGCCGCCGGGCCCGAGGAAGTCCATCAGCACCTTGCCCGAAATGACGCCCCTGCTCCGCGCGTCGGGGTCAGCCGTCGGCGTCGTGTTGTAGAACGGCATCGCTTGCGTGATCCAGCGCATCACGAACTCCGGATCGTCGTAGCCAACGGTGAGCGCGTGCCTCGCCATCTCGGCGATCTCGTCTCCACCGGCTGTGCGGAACAACTCGATGCTGCGCTCGACGTGCGCGTGCCCCTGCGCCGCCGTGCTCGAAAAGATCAGCTTGCCGCCGTGCTCGGGGTGCCGCGTGGCGTACGCGATGGCGACGAAGCCCCCGAACGACTGCCCCATGACGATCGGCTTCTCGATCTCCAGCGCGCGGCAGAACTCGTACACGTCGTCGCCCCACTGCGCGAGCGTCCACTTGTCCCGCGGCAGACGGTCGGTGCGGCCGTTGCCACGATGGTCGATGTAGATGATCTGCGCGATATCGGCGTACTGCGAGAACGCCGGCTTGAACGACGAATGATCCATGCCGGGGCCGCCGTGCAGGAGGATCAGCGTCGGCTTCTCGCGCATGCACGGGCCGTCCGGCACAAGCTTCGCGCCCTCGACGTCGAAGAAGAGGCGGACGCCGTTGACTTCGATTCTCATGCGGCTTCTCCGGTGATGAATTCCCGCATGACAGTGAGCGTTCGCTCTGGCGCGTCGAAGAACGGGCCGTGACCACAGTTGGCGATGCGCTCGAAGCGGACGAGGTGCTGCGGGATCGCGGCCGCGATGTCCGCCATGTCGTCGATCGTCGTGACCGGATCGTCCTCGCCGCCCATGACGAGCGTTGGACACTGGATGCGCGCGAGGCCGGGTGCGAAGTCGCACGTCTGCGCGGGGCCGCCGTCACGGAGGTACGACGCCGTCAGTTCCGCGCTGAGTATCGATCGCGCTTCGTGATCCGGGTCGTGCGGCGTGCGGTAGTACAACGGTACGCAGTGGCGCATGTAGGCGAGGCCGTTCTCCGGCGTCATGCTGCGCCAGAACGCGCGCGCCGCGTCGCCCACCCTACGCCCGCCCAGGCGCGCAAACACCGCAGCCATCCGCTCGATGTTCAGCCGCGGGGCCGCGCTGAGGATGATCAGCTTGCCCGGATGCTCGGGATGGCGCGTGGCGTAGGCCATCGCGACCTCACCGCCGAACGACGAGCCGCAGACGATCGGCCGCGCGATCTCGAGTGTTTCGCAGAACGCGCGCACGTCATCGCCCCACTGGGCGAAGGTCCACGCGTGTTGAGGGCCCGCATCGCTACGCCCGGCGCCGCGCTGGTCGAGGTAGATGATCTGGCAGATATCGGTGAGCGCGGAGAACCAGGGCTTCCAGTACGAACCGTCCATCCCCGGCCCGCCGTGTAGGAGGATCAGCGTCGGCTTCTCCCGCATGCGCGGGCCGTCGGGAACGAGCTTCGCGCCTTCGACGTCGAAGAAGATGCGCACGCCGTTGACTTCGATTCTCATGACCTAACCCCCGGCCCCTTCCCGGTGGTTGTACAGACCGGGGACATGGTGGACAGGTGTACGAGGACATGCTGGACGGCGATGCGAGTGATCATGGTAGCGGTTCACGCAGGTCGATCCGGGTGATCCGCTGGGCGCAGTAGTAGACCTCCCAGATGCCATCTTGCGC
>ORMF010338591.1_pt1 | contig 24649 bp, 31 predicted proteins | sample 1779871 | NCBI WGS metagenome assembly ORMF01 (sample SAMEA104232316, study PRJEB22302) | groundwater metagenome | biome: forest; feature: aquifer; material: groundwater | place: USA | collected 2011-08-07 | depth 5.4 m | reverse complement strand
TTGAAAATTGAATGGGCGGCGGGGCGGTTGCATTTATGGAACTAATCAGAAGGTAGAGATCCGACGATGAGGACATCTTCGTCGAAAGAGTGTATGGACGCGCGCGTAAGGCGCGGCGCATCCGAAATGCGACTTACTCCCTTCCCGCCGATTGCGACGGCACGTTTTCCGCCAATAAGGATCGGGGCATAAAATGCGTAGACTTTGTCAGCAAAACCTGCATCTATAAAACTACCCAAAACCTTGCCACCGCCCTCTACGAGTACAGAGACGATGCTCATTTTGTGGAGTGCCACGAGAAGCTGTTTCGGTGAAATATGAGAACTCCCGAAGGTGAGAATGCGTGCGCCGCGATTTTCTAGCAGCTTCTTTTTCCGTGCGGGAGCATGTTTTGTCGTTGCAATAAGCACATTCGAGTCGCGTAGCACGCGCGCCGAGAGCGGAATTCGAAGACGCGAGTCGAGAACGATACGGAGTGGATCCGGTAAGCCCTTCGTGCGTGCGCCAAGATGCGGATCATCGGCGATAACCGTATCGATTCCCACAAGGACTGCCGGGTACATGCCGCGAAGTTTACGCGCATATGATCGGGCTCGCTTGTCCGTTATCCATTTCGAGTCGCCGGTACGGGTCGCCAGTTTTCCGTCGAGACTCGCGGCAAACTTTAGTGCAACGAATGGTCGCTTCTTTTCGTGGAATGTGAAAAATACTTCATTCAACCCTCGTGCTTCTCGAGCGCAGATCCCGACTGAGACTCTGATACCTGCTTTTCGTAGCTTTTCGACACCTCCGCGTGCAACCCTATGCGGGTCGCGCGTCGCACAGACAACCCGCAAGATACCGCACTTTACTATCGCCTCCGCGCATGGCGGCGTTTTGCCAAAATGTCGACACGGTTCGAGCGTCGTATAGAGTATTGCGCCTCGCGCTTTTTCTCCAGCTACTCTTAACGCTTCGATCTCTGCATGCGGCATTCCGAAGCCACGGTGGTAGCCGCGTCCGACTATCCGGCCTCCTCTTACAATGATCGCGCCGACCAGCGGATTCGAGCCTGTACGACCAGCGCCCTTTTTTGCGAGTCGCAAAGCCTCGCGCATGAATACATCATCTCCACGAAAAGAAACCATGCTTATATGGAAAGTCGGTGGCCGAGCTTTCGCTTTTTTGTTTTAAGGTAGCGAATATTCAGTGCATGCGGCTTCGTTTCGAGCGGCATTCTTTTTAAGATTTTGATGCCATGGCGAGTAAGCTCCTGCTCTTTCTTCGGATTGTTCGTGAGAAGCCGTATGGAACTGACTCCAATATCTTTGAGAATGTCCGCCGCAATCTCGTACGTGCGCGCATCGGCAATAAATCCGAGTGCTCGATTCGCCTCTACCGTATCGTATCCGCGATCCTGCAAGGCATACGCCTTGATCTTGTTACCCAAGCCAATTCCTCTCCCTTCCTGACTCAAATAGATAATGATCCCGGAGTCGCGTTTCGCGATTCTTCGCAGCGCTTTTTTGAGTTGCGGTCCGCAGTCGCAACGCAGCGAGAAGAGCGTGTCGCCGGTGAAGCATTGCGAATGAACGCGAACGATCGCGCCGTCGGAGGGTTCTCCGAGCACGAGCGCTGCATGTTCCCGAGAGTCGAGAATAGATCTGTAGACGATGATTTTGAACACTCCAAACGTCGTCGGCAGAGATGCTTCCGAAAGTCGCACGATGTCTGATTGTTGCCTGTGCGTAGGCAGAGAGTTCGCACGCAGATAGCGCACAAGGTCGCGTATGGTGATAACTTTGATTTCGAGACTTCGGGCAAGCGCTGCGATTTCGCCACCCCTCGCCATCCGTCCGTTTTTTCCCACAATCTCGCATAGCACACCGGCAGGCGTTCTTCCGGCAAGGCGTGCGAGGTCAACTGCCGCTTCGGTATGGCCCGCTCGCTCGAGAATGCCACCATCTCTTGCGACAAGGCCTTGCATGTGCCCCGGCCTCACCAAGTCTTCCTCGTGCGATTGTTGATTAGCGAGAATGCGGATCGTTTTCGCGCGATCATATGCGGAGACCCCCGTCGTGATGCCGCGCTTGGCATTCACAGAAATAGTGAAATTCACGTTCGTCGCCTCGGTGTTCTCGCCCTTCGGGACCATGAGCGGCAGATTGAGACGCCCTGCCTGCGCGCTCGTTACCGCCGTACATAAAATCCCACCACCATACTTGATCATCGTCATGATCGCCTCGGGAGTCGCCGCGTCCGCTGGAATGTAGAGATCGGCTTCATTCTCGCGTTTCGGATCGTCGAGAATAATGAGCATCTTTCCTTTCCGGACATCGGCAATCGCGTCTTCTATCACGCTGAATGTGTTTCTCATAATTTCGACATCAGCCGAATCATGGCAAGTGCCGATTCTGCTGCCTCAACGCCTTTATTTTCTTTCTTCCGCGTCGCACGTTCGAGCGCATCATGCGCATCGTAGACAGCAAGCACTTCGAAAATGACGGGCACTTCATATTCGAGGGAAACATTCATGCAGCCGCGCGCGCACTCATTAGCGATCTGCTCGAAGTGATAGGTTTTGCCTTTCACAATAGCGCCGAATGCAATGAGCGCATCGTAGGTGCGCTTTTTTGCCAATCTTTTCAGCACGAGCGGAATCTCCATCGACCCGGGAACTCTGTATACATCAACACGCGAATCCGGTACGCCCCGCTTTTTGAGCGTAGCGATGCAATTTCGCAGAAGAGCATCCGAGACATTCTTACGGAAGGAACTGCTTACAATCGCGATGCGAATGTGTTTGTTGGTTTTCATGAGCGTTTTTGCATAAGCTTTTCGACATATTTAGCGATAATATCTACCTCGATATTTGCCATAGCGCCGATACGGGTTGTGTGCATCGCCGTTGCACCCCACGTGTGCGGAATAATGCCGACGTTGAAATAATCTTTTCCAACTTTTACGATCGTGAGCGCTATCCCATCTACCGCGATTGATCCTTTCTCAACTACATACTTCGAAAGCATCGGGGAAAAAGAGAATTTCAAAATGCGACTGGTACCTTTTTTTGTGATGTCTTCCAATCGCGCAGTGCCGTCGATGTGTCCCTGTACGAGATGGCCGGATAGGAAAGAGTTTGGCATTGCCGGAAGCTCAAGATTGACAAGTTCCCCACGTTTCAGGTATCGCAAATTCGTACGCACTCTCGTCTCCGGCATGACGTCGGCAGCAAATGAATCACTCTTTTTTTGCGTAACCGTGAGGCAGATTCCATTGACCGAGATACTCGCGCCTTTTTCGAGTTTGCGTACAAGACTGTTGCTCGAACGGATTTTGATCTCCGAGCGAGAAATATCAGCGATCTTTCCCGTGTGTGTGATAATTCCTGTAAACATAAAAGCAAAAAGCCCCGATTCCTCGGGGTTGCTACACACGCACCCTAAAAAAGATGCGCTGTTCCTTCTTTCATCCCGACTGTACGGTCGGCTTTGGAATTTCACCAAATCGTGTCCGTGAGGACTCGCGGGCTTTACCGCCGATTGGGACTTTCACCCAACCCCGAAGGAATAGCGAGCAGTATACACTATATGCGCCGTTTCTCGCGCTAGAATAGAGCCATGGCAGACGAAGAGACATCCCAACCGCCCGTAGAGCCAACTGTACCGGTAGAACCAGCTACAGCGCCCGAAGCCGCACCTGCTGAAGTCCCGTCGCCCGAAACCCCAACGGCTCAAATACCAGCCAGTGAGCCGTTGCCTCCCGAACCTGAGCCGATTGCACCCCCACCGGAGCCGCCGCCTGCGACAGCAGCACCCGCACCCGCGAGCGCGCCCGTACCGGCTTCGACAAGCTCACCGCAAGCCACGCACCCATCGCGCGATCTCTTGGTGAAAGCACGAGCGACGATTCAAGACCGAAAGCGCAAGAAACTGGACAAGATTCTGGAAACTCTGAACGCGAAAGGCAAAATCACCAACGACGAAGTTGAGAAATTACTTCACGTATCTGACGCGACTGCGACACGGTATCTCTCTGCATTGGAAAAGGACGGGAAAATCCGGCAAGTCGGGAAAACCGGAAAGGCAGTCGAGTACACGCGCATTTGAATTTGAGTGCAAGGAGGCAGAAAATCGGAAGTGAAATGCGATATACAAACGACGCGCAGCCGCGAGAAGCGCGGCGAGTGTCATGCGCCTGACCTAGACAGGCGCATGCGTAAAATAGATGCCTTCCGGTCGGGCAGGGTATCTCGCTAGGGAACGCTGGACCGAGGCCGGCCCGCGAAAGTGGACTAACCAGCTATGTACGAATACTCCGAAGTGAAATACTAACCGCGGGTGGGGGGAGCTGCAGCGCGCTAGGAGGCTCCAAAAGCCGAGGCACAAACGCGAACGGAGCGGCGGATAAATGAGACCCGCTGCAAGTAAGCAAACCTGAAACCGATACAAAGACGAAGCGAACGGACGCACCGCGAGGCACGCACTACAAACGAGGGTTTTTGGAGCACTAGCGCGATGGAGCGGGGGGTGGGTGTGCCCCCCCCACTCGGATGAGCGCCGTAGGCGCACCGATACTGCCGGACGAGCCCTAGCGAGATACCCTGCCCGCCGGATGGCGGGTAGTAATTCAACATCAATACGAAGGCACTGTTCGCAACCCGTGGCATCCGCTATTGTATTCTTGCATTTCAACGGCTCACTTCTTCCCATGAACGGCTCATATGGGAAGAAGTGAGCCGTTTGCCCCCGCCCCGCCGCCCATTCAATTTTCAAAAACCCCCGCGAAATAGATGAGAATGGAGGAGTGTGCGGCGGGGCGGGGGCCGAGGACGCGCCAGCAGGCGCGTCCGAGAGAGTAAGCACGAAGTCGAATCGGACCACTGCGTACAAAGCCACCACGCGCGCGGAGCGCGCGAGATCAGGGGTTGGTGCTAAAATAGGTTCGAGCAGAGTTGTATAGAGTCATAAATAGTGATTGAAGCGTTTACGCAACGATCGCGGGAATTTCTCGTATTGAGTGCAACACTCTGTCGGCAATGGAAAAATTCTGAGTCCTGGTGAGCTCATCTGAGATCGCATAACATGTAAGTCCCGCTGCTTTTGCAGCTTGCACACCACGATATGAGTCTTCCAACGCGAGACATTCTTCAGGCGATTGTTTTGAGATCTCTAACGCCTTGAGATAGGGTTCCGGATCTGGCTTTATATTTTGTACATCCTCCCGATTGACGACAAAATCGAAAAAGCTTCGTAGGTGTGTTTTTTTCATGATGATATCGAAATATTCTTTTCTGCTGCTCGTGACAACACCCAGGATGCACTTGCCCCGCAATGTCTCAAGCACCTCACGCACACCATCCATGGGCATGACCTCTTTCTGCAGAAATTGAGCGTACATCTCTCCTCGTTGGTGCATCAATTCTAGAATCTGTCCTTCTGGAATGCCGTGCGATTGAAGCAGCTCAGCTGAACGGCGACCTTTTCCAAGATTTTCGCGTATATACCACTCTTTCGTCATCTCCACGCCAACACTAGCGAATACGCGTCGCGTCGTTTCAAAGGATAGACCCTCAGTATCCACCAGTAGACCATCGCTATCGAAGAAAATGGCCTTAAATTTCATGCGGAAGACTCAGTATCCGCGGGCTTGTTCGAGATCGTCGGAATATTTGCCCTGCGCTGCGAGCGAGTTCATTTTTGAACGGAACAAAAGTGCGGCCTGAGCCTTCGTAATGTTGTTCTTCGGATCTGCCGCCCACATTTTAAGGACAGGATTCTGGATGGCGCGAGAGTATGAGAACGAGAGTGGCCACGGGGTACCGCCGATCTTATTCATCGCGTCGAGATTTTCGGTGGCCTGCTCGTCGTCTTGACCGCCCGAGAGGAAGACCACGCCCGCAAGGTTGGCGGGCACGGATTCTTTGAGTGCTCGGACGGTGGCTTCGGCAACTTCTTGCGGAGTAGATTGCTTCGCTGCCTTCTTCCCCGCGATGACCATGCTGGCTTTGAGGATGACACCTTCGGGCATCACGTCTTGCCCAGCGAGTTCGTCGAATGTTTTTTTCAAAGCTGCGACGGTAGCTTCGTAACACTGTTCGATGCTGTGATCTCCGTCAATAAGAACCTCCGGCTCGACGATCGGCACGATATCGACTTCCTGGCACAGTGCCGCATAGCGGGCCATCGCATGCGCATTGGCATGAATGCATGCATCGCTCGGCATACCCTCGCCGATGGTGATGACAGCTCTCCATTTAGCGAACTTCGCGCCCAGTTTTACATATTCGGTGAATCGCTCACGCAGACCATCCAACCCCTCGGTCACCTTTTCTCCCGGATGGAGCGCCAGCTCCACTGGACCTTTGTCTACCTTGATACCCGGGAGAATTCCTCTGCGTGCGAGCACTTCGGAGAAAGGAGTGCCGTCGGAAGCCTTTTGCCGGATTGTCTCGTCGTGCAGAATAATACCGCTCACATATTGTTCGATGCTCGGCGCCGTAATGATGAGGTCGCGGTAGTCACGACGATTGGGCTCCGTGCACTCCACGCCCACTGAATCGAAACGCTTCTTGCACGTGTTTGCGCTTTCGTCCGCTGCTACAAGTCCCCTACCCGGAGCGACCATTTGCTTTGCTGTCTTTTTTAAGATATCGGCGTTCATAAAATTATTCCATGTGTTTGGTCGTTATAAAACGGATTGAGTGAGGATTTGATGACATCACGACCGAATGCGTGATGATGTGGTCGGAAGCGAAGAGCACTCCGTCGGCCAAAGGTCCGGAGACGACGCCCGTTGCGGTGAAGCTTACCTCATCGCCTTTCGCAAGATCTTTCGCTCGGAATATTTGCGTGAAATCGGTGACGCCCTCTTTGTGAAGACGCGCGATATGCTTCTCGTCCTTTGGCTTCCAGCGGCAGAGTATTTCACCGCCCAAGCAGCGCATCGCGGCGGCGGAGAGCACCGCCTCGGCGCCCCCGCCGATTCCCATCAAAAGATCCACGCTCGATGTATCGAGACACGTACCGAGCGCCATGGCCACATCGCCGTCGGAGAAAAGGCGGACGCGCGCGCCTGCAGCTCGCGCTTCTTTGATGAGTTCCGCGTGACGCGAGCGATCGAGAGCAGCGACGATAAGCTCGGATACTTCTTTGCCCAGGGCGCGTGCGACCTTGCGTATGTTGTCTGCCACCGGCGCATCGAGATCTATCACCCCCTTCCCCTCCGGCCCGACCGCGATCTTTTCCATGTAGGAATCGGCAGCGTGATAGAGGCTGCCCTTGGGCCCGGTGGCGATGACGGCCAGTGCGTTGGGCAACCCGTTGGCGACCGAGCTCGTGCACTCGAGCGGGTCCACGGCAATATCCAACATGGGACCTTCGCCGTTGCCAAACGTCTCGCCGATGTAAAGCTCGTGCGACTCGTCTTTTGCTCCTTCACCGATGACGATCTCGCCGCGAAAGTCTATGGTGTTGAACTGCGCGCGCATGGCATCGACCGCCGCCTTATCGGCGGCCTTCGCATCCCCCCTCCCGATCCACTTGGCAGCTGCTATCGCCGCGACCTCCGTCACCCGGACGAACTCGAGCGCCAGGTTGTTGAACGAAGAGTGCGGCTCTTGAGTCATTTGATATGGACTATCTTGTATTTCTGAGCGCCCTTGGGCGTATCAAAAGAAAAAGTCTCGCCTTTTTTCTTGCCCATAAGCGCAGAGCCCAGCGGCGAGAGATGCGATATTTTGCGCTCCTGCATGTTGGCCTCTGCAGATCCTACGATCTCGTAGGTGTGCTCTTCCTTGTCGCCCTGCTTTTGGATAGCTACCGTGGACCCAAGCGATACTTGCCCGCTGTTCTTTGCGTGCTCGATAATGCGTGCGTGCGAGAGCTGCTCTTCAATGACGCGGACCCTATCTTCGCTTGCCGCCTGCAAATTGCGCGCCTCCTCGTACTCTGCATTTTCTGAGAGATCGCCCAGCGAGCGCGCGTATTCGAGCTGCTCTGCGATCTCACGACGACGCACCGTCTTCAGGTGTTCGAGCTCTTGCGTGAGCTCGTCGAACTTTTCCTTGCTTAAATAGTTGGTCTCATCGGTCATAGATAACGCGTGCCGGAGCATTGTACCGTATTTAAAATAAAAGCAAATGGTCCCCACCTGTCGCTCACGTGCGACGAGTGGGGACCTCGGGTTCCAGACGGTCTATAGAACAGCCGTGAGCCTGCGCACAGATGATGACGAACGACGTTGAGCTTTCGAATAGGAACGTCGGCATATATTCGCGAAGTGTCGCGACGATCTGTGAGGCTTCATAATTGGGGTATATCCCCTGCGCGCGGGCACTGATCCGCAGCTGATCAGAGCCGACGTCCGCGCCCAGGCCGATATGCCTTGCTAAGCCTGACTTATTCCGCTGAATTGCGAGTTCCGCAATATGGTCGCGCATGATCCAAGGAAACGTGCGGAGACTGAGGCGGGAAATGGTAAGCTCAGCGTTAGCCGGATCCCAATCGAATTGGACGTGAAGGACGCCCTGTTCCCAAAATATATTGTCCGCCAGATGTTCCGATTTGACGAAACTCAGCTTTGCCCAGTAGCTTCTCTCAGAGACCACGACGACCTCAAGGAGCTGGACAACTGCGGAGAAGTTGTCGAAGCACTCGCGCGCGATCAGTTTGAGGTCTATGCCAGCCATCCACTGCTCCTGTACTCGGGGTGTCTGCGATAGTTATACCTCGGCTAGCGGGAATGGCAAACGAATGACTTCACGCAGTAAACTGTCGGAATTAATTTGGATTAACATATTCCGGGTGCGCCGAAACAAGCCACTGGAAAAACGGCAGGAGGCCGGGGGCTGCGCCGGAGAGCGTGCTGGCCGGCGCGTGCTCAAGGACGACCGCGTATGCAAAGCGCGGATGGTCGGCTGGCCAGAAGCCGACCGCCCATGAGTTGATCCACTGATTATGCGTACCAATCTGCGCGGTGCCCGTTTTCCCGGATATTTGGATGCTCTGCATGTTGAAAAATTTCTCTATCGCGTCGCTGCGGCCCGAGGTGACGCCGAGGCGCATCCCCTCTCGCACGACCTCAAGGTGTGCATCGGGAATGCCGAGAGCGGTGAAGTGCGGTGTGGATGAGGCGATGAGCTGCGGGGTCAAGAGGTCGCCGCCATTTGCAATCGCCGCGATATAGCGGACGGCCTGTATCGGCGTTACTTGGAATCCGTACTGTCCGATCACTGTGTGATACGTATCGCCGAGCCGCCAGGTGGGATCCTCGGGGAACGCCTGTGCCTTCCACGCAATACTCGGAATATTACCGCCCTTCTCTCCGAGAAGCGCGATGCCGGTCGTGGTGCCCAAACCGAAGCGCGCCGCGTATGCATCGATGCGGCCAATGCCCAGCCCCGGCTGGCCGCCGTACCCGCCGCCAACGGTATAAAAATATTCGTCGGACGATACGGCGAGCGCTGTCCGCATGTCTACCCATCCGTGCACCGTCCAGTCACGAAAAACGCTTGGATGAGCTGGGTCATAGGGATTGGGTATCGTGATCGCACCGGTCGACAATATCTGCTTATCAGGACTGATGACGCCTTCATTCAGTGCCGCCGCCGCGAAGATCGGCTTGACGATGGAACCGGGCGCGTAGAGGCCGGAGATGGCACGGTCGAGCAGTGGCGTTGCCAAACTATTAGAAGCGTCGCGCACCGCCGCTATATCGCCGTCGGTGAATGCTTGATTGCTATATTCGGGAAAACTCGTGATGGCAAGCAGCTCTCCGGTGTGCACATCCATAATGATCGCAGCTCCCCCGACGAAATGCTGCTCGCGCGCATGCGCTGAAAGTATCTGAAAGAGATGCGTCTGCACATCTGCGTCGATTGAGAGCGTAAGGTCTGCGCCATTTTCCGGCGGCGTTTCGATATTTTGCTGCACGATGTGATGGTGAGCGTCTGTTTCTATCATCGTTGAGCCATTCACACCGCTCAGCTGTTCATCGAAAGAAAGCTCGATCCCCGACATCCCGGTATACACATCCCGCCACCAGGTACCGCTCTGGTCGCGTCGGGGATACCGGAGAAACCCGAGCAGGACTGAAAGACCGGGCTCTGTCGTGTAGCGTCGCAGTGCATAGGGTGTGGTCGTTGCAGCCTGCGCGGTCAGGGTCGAGGTCGCCTGCGGTGAGCCCATCGAACCCGCGTCGGTTTGCGCCTCATTCCACGCCAGTTCTGCCCCGGTCCGGTCGCGAATGAGACCCCGCTGGGCGAACAGAGGCCAGCTCTCAAGCGTGTTATCGCGCGAGATGCTGGCGAATGAAGCACCGCGGGCGACTTGCAGATCGAATGCTCGCGCGCAAAACACCACCGCGATCAAAGCAAAGACGACGCTGACGCCCACTATCGAACTGCGTGAGACCGGACGCTCAAGGCGACCTTCGAATTGGCTCGAGTCCACGCCCGGCAAGTTCGTCGAATCTAAGAAGATCTCATCAGGCGCAATCTCATGAACGCGTGCACGCGAGCGGCGGCTAAACATTTCCCCACTATACCTCAGTGATTAACGCGAAAGAAATTCCGAACGTATCGGCTCAAGGACCCACACTATCGCAATAGCGCCAAGCATTATCCACGGGATCGAGTGGACCGGTGACCACAAAAAATCGACCAGGAGTCCTATCAGCATCGCTTCCCACGCGCGCCAAAAAAATGCCAGAATAAAAATGGCGCTAAGCGGCACCCACACGGGAAACACAAAGGCGCCGACACATCCGATGATCGCGATCAAGACGCGCAGATTAGTTCCCGGTTTCCACATAGACGAATTGGAGCGATTCGAGATTGCTTGGTAAGCGCACGAGCAGGTGGGTGGACGCGCTCGCTTCGTTGCCTTCTACGTTGCCGACGACGCCGACCGCGCGCTGTCCGAGCGATGGAGCGACGGCCACATCTCCTGTCGCTATCGATGCTCCGCGCGGAGCATCGCCCGAAGCGGCCCCTCCCCCTGATCCCTTCAGCGTCACCGGAACGCCATTGATAAGTACATCGAGTGTCTGCCGGGGCGCGAACAATCCGAGCACGAGCGCGTCGTGCGCCGAAACATCCGTGACACGGCCGATGACGGCCCCGTCTGCCGCGACGACGAGCTCATCGTTGCGGACGCCGTTGGACGTGCCCGCACCGATGGTGAACGTGCCATAGGGCGAAGCTCTAAAAGATGAAGTGATCGGCGCGGTGATGCCCGGCGTGCCCTCTGCCAGATGCACGAGGGAGCGCAGCTGAGCATTCTCAGCCCCGACAAGCATAGAAGCGGAGACCTTTTCCTGCAGTTGGAGCACTTGCGCCTGCAAAGCAGCATTCTGTGCTGCGAGCGCCGCGCGAGTCGCGAACAGACCGCTTGCTCCGATGTGTGCGCCAGCAGTGCTGAGTCCTGTCCACGCAGCGCTGGCACCCGCGCGCGCAAAAGCGCGAACGCCGCCGCCGGTCAGAGCATCAAAAGCGAACACCGCGACAACAATGACGGTTGCGACCATGAGGCCGCGCCGCGCTCGGCGAGCGCTTCTATCATTCTGTCGGTACGAGTTCATCATCGGAGCGCAGCAGTGCCTCTTGGTAAGCATCTATGTCGTCGAGCACTACAGCGGTGCCGCGCACAACGGCGGTCAGAGGATCCGGAGCGACGACTACGGGCACGCCCAGCGCGATGGTCAAGAATTCCGGCAATCCGCGGATGAGGGCACCGCCACCGGCGAGGTAAATGCCCCGCTGCATGACGTCGGAGACGATCTCCGGCGGCGTCGTTTCAAGGACCTCTTTCATCGATTCCACGAGCTCCTCCATCGAGTGGCCGATCGCGTTGCGCACATCTTGATCGACGATCGTCACCTCGCGCGGCAATCCGGTGACGAGATCTCTGCCTCGTACTATAGCTTCCAATACTTCGCGACGGGGTGCCACCGATGCGACGGCTATTTTGATTGCCTCGGCGCTTTTCTCGCCGATGAGCATTTTGAATTCGCTGCGCATGTGCCCGACGATATCCGCATTGAATTTGTCGCCCGCGATGCGGATATTGCGCGCATTGACGAGCCCGCCGAGCGCGATGATCCCCACATCGGTCGTGCCGCCCCCGATGTCTATCACCATGCTGCCGCGAGCTTCGTGCACGGGCAATTCGATGCCTATCGCCGCCGCCATCGGCTCTTCGATGATGTGCACTTCCCGAGCGCCTGCGGCTCGTGCAGCGTCGCGCACGGCGCGCACCTCCACCGATGTGATGCCGGAGGGAACGCCGACCACGACCTTCGGCCCAAGCAATTTTGTGTGGCCGGCTTGTGCCTTATTGATGAGGTACGAGAGCATTTCACTGGTGACTTCGAAATCAGAAATGACCCCGTCGACCACCGGCTGGACCGCGACGATATGCGGCGGTGTGCGTCCCATCATTTCTTTTGCCTGTGCTCCGACCGCCACGATGCGCCCGGTCTTTTGGTTCATCGCCACGATGGAAGGCTCGTTGATGACGATGCCGCGTCCCTTCACATAGACGAGCGTGTTGGCGGTGCCGAGGTCAATGCCGATCTCGTTGGAGAACATGTCGAAGATGCCGCCCAGGGTCTTGTTCCACCAATTTCTGAATCGCCTCATACCTGCCACACGAAACGACCTGACCAGAGGTCGTTCTGATTACGCGTTAAACATTGGTGAACATTCATAGGTCGTTTCGTGTGTACAGGCATATCAGCATTATTTGGAAAGGCGCTCGACGAGGGCGCTGTCGGGCACGAGGCTTGTGGTACCGTCCCTGCGCATCACCATTTCTACACTCCCCTGCTGCATGGTCTTCTCCGACACGACGAGGCGCACGGGGATACCAATCAGATCGGCGTCGGCGAATTTTTCTCCGGCACGCAGATCGCGATCGTCGTAGAGGACCTCAATATCGTTCTCATGCATGAGCTCGAACATGCGGTCCGCCTCTTTCTGCACGTCGCTGTTTCCGCCGGTGATCGCAATGAGGTGGACACGGAAGGGCGAAACCTCCTCGCTCCACACGATGCCTTTTTCGTCCGAGAGCACCTCCACGATGGTGCCCATCAAGCGCGCCGGCCCGATGCCATACGAGCCCATGACAGGGTGCTTCGCTGTGCCGTCTTCATCCTTGAAGGTGAGGCCGAGCGCCTGCGAGAATCGCGTACCGAGCGGAAAAATGTTGCCCACCTCAATCGCTTTTGCTTCTTCGAGTTCGCCCTTGGCGAGCCCGAGCTCGGCCAAGACATCGTCCTGATAGACTTCTTTGTTGACGGCAGTTTTTTTCTCCCGGTGGACGTAGATCGTATCCTCGCCGGCATCGCACAGAGCCTGGAATTCATCGCTGAATTTGCTGAAGCTTCCACCCGAGGCAAAGCAGCGGAAGACCACGTCGCCAAGGCCCGCTCGCGCAAATATGTTGAGATACGCAGCGGCGGCCTGTTCATAAAATACACGGAACTCTTCTTCGCTGCGATTGAAAGAGTAGAGATCTTTCATGACGAACTCGCGCGTCCGCAGGATGCCGCTCTTGGCTCTGATCTCGTTGCGAAATTTTTTCTGGAATTGGTACGGGTAGCGCGGAAGGTCTTTGTACGAGGCGATGAATTCTTTCATGATGGCGGTTATCGGCTCTTCGTGCGTTGCGGCCAATCCAAGCTCCCCACCATCCTTGAGCATCGTCTTGAACCACACGTCGAGAGCCGTATCGTCCCATCGCCCCGACTTCTGCCAGAGCTGCGGATTCTGCAGTGATGTCATTTCTACTTCTTGCCCGCCGATGGCATTCATTTCTTCACGGATGATCTGCTCGATATTTGTGACGACGCGCAAACCGAGCGGCAAGAGCGAATACGCACCGGCCATTTCCTTGTGGATGTATCCTGCGCGGATGAGGAGCTGCGCATTCTTCGCGACTTCATCCTTGGGCGCCTGCTTGCGGGTCTTGGTGAAAAGGTTGGATTGTCTCATGTCCGGCGCATTGTAGCGCATGTCAGTATCCGCAAACCTTGACGAGGCAGTGATAACAATGCATGCTCTTTGAAACTTGAACACTGCGTTCAAGTACAGATTCCAACGGAGGAAACCGTGGCATCACCGCATGACCCCAGTTTCTGGGGTGTAGCAGGCTCGCTCGTTCATCTGGCCCACGACATCGCTCTGGAGGTCGACGAGAGTTTTCGGCGCCTTATTGTCCAGGACGACGAAGTGATCGAGTCCGACGAGCCGATAGCGATCCGCGAAACTTATGGCTCGGGTTCGGAACGCCGGGCGCGTGGCCTAACTCCGTTCATTCACGTGCCCACGGCCTGCCGACTCATCCAAATGCTGTTGGAATCGCGGCGCGGCCTCCTCACGAGCGGCGCCAACGTGCTGCGGATTAATGATTCGCTCGTCAAGATCGAATTCCACTTCGGAGAATCGAGGAAATGGCGACTGAGCGCTACCGAACCTTCTCAGATGAAATACCCGCCAGGTCAGATCAAGTTCATTGAGCCTGCCTGACCGCGCAATAACTATTCGCGGTGCGACGAGGATTAGCGTCGGCTGAAAGGACCGGCACGAGGCGTCGCTTGCGGCGCCTCTTACTTTACGCCACCAGGCGCGCAATGTCGTGATACGTGACGACGACCATGAGAAAGAGGATCGCCGCGACGCCCACGAGATTCAACACATGTATGGCGAGCTTGGGCGCCGGTCGCCGCATCAGGGCTTCGACACCGAGGATGACGAGCCGCCCGCCGTCGAGTGCGGGGATCGGAATGAGATTGATGACGGCGAGATTCACCGATATGAAAGCGGCAAGCGCCAGTACTTGCGCAAATCCTGTTTGCGCGGCTTCTCCCACTACCGAAACAAGCCCGACGGGACCGACAACACCTGAGAGATTGAGCCCACCGCGCAGTGCATTGCCAATGATGCTGCCGACATCCATAACCACGCGCGTAAATGCGTTCGCTATTTCGAGGCATGCGCTCGTCGCAGCTTCGCTCCAAGAAAGCGGTTGTGATGACACGAATACGAGGCCGATGCCCAGCGCCGCTCGACCCGGTGCGCCGGGGATGACGGCGTTTGCCGGCACCATTGTCACGCTCGACTCTTTGCCATTGCGCAGATATTCGAGCTTGATCTTCTGACCTCCTTCGTTGCTCACGAACGTTGCTATGTTCTCGGGCGAAAGCTCACCGGGTCCTTGATTTGATTGGTCGTTCATGCCGACGAGCTCGTCACCGGGCCGTATCCCGGCGGAATCTGCCGGAGAGCCGGATACCACATCCGAGATAAGGAGCCGTACACCTGGACCGCCCGTATCGACGGCGCGCGGGATACCCATGTGCAGAGCCGAGGTGAAAAGCATCCACGCGATCAACATATTCATCACGACACCCGCTACCAAAATGAACGCACGCTTGCCCACTGGCGCGTTCACGAAGGAGCCCTTCCCCTGTTCGCTCGTCTCGCCTTCGTCGCCGAAAAGCCGCACGAATCCGCCAAAAGGTATCCAGTTGAGCGTGTATTCCGTATCGCCCACTTTGCCGAATCGAAATGCCCGCGGCGGATACCCGACGCCAAATTCCTGTACTTTCACCCCTGAAATTTTGGCGGCGATAAAGTGCCCGAATTCGTGGGTAATGATGAGGAGCACGAGAATGCCGATGACGAGAATGATGGTCATAGCGCTGCGTGCTGCCACTTAGCTTTGCATTTCTTTCTCTTTGCCATTGAACGCACTCTCGAGCGCTTCGGTGGCCGCGTCCATTTTTTTCTGCAGCTCATCCTTGAGCGCGTATTTATCGTCTTCCGTCAATTCACTCGCGCGTTCTTTTTCCTGAATATCCTTCCAGGCTTCATCGCGCGCTACGCGCAGCGTGGCTTTCGCTTCTTCGAGCTTTTGCTTGGCGATCTTCACGAGCTCCTGACGACGCTCGGAGGTGAGGTCGGGAAAGGTGACGCGCAGCCCCGAGGAATCTGCCGCAGTGCCAACACCGAGATTGGAAGCTGCGATACCGCGCTCGATGTCTTTGACCAACGCGGCATCCCACGGCTGGATGCGCAGCGTCCGCGCATCCTCCACCGATACATTGGCGACTTGCTTGAGCGGCATGATCGAGCCATAGGCCGAGACCGATACGCCGTCGAGGATCGCGGGCGACGCGCGGCCGGTGCGCAGCCCCGCATATTCGCGTGCGAGCCACTCGCGCGCCCCGGTCGTTTTTTGGTCGAATGGTTTAAAATCGAAGTTCATATTATTTTTTGTAGACGGCACGTTCCAGTTTTGCTAAGCGGGCAAGAATCGAATCGGAAACCACGCGTCCACCATCCGATGTCGTCGGTCCAAAAACTGCCGCCTCTAAGTTTGTAAGCCGCGTTTCGATGCGATCAAGGATACGCCGAGTTTCCTCAAACCCATTTCTCGTTTCCGATTCGAGAGAAGCAAAACGTTCTTCGATTTGTTCAAAACGGCTATCGATCTTTTCAAAACGGCTATCCACATCTTCACGAAAATCAACGATCATGCCTGCGAGTCCTTCGATTGTCGTGACTTTGATCTTTTTTGCCTTTGTCATGTTGCCAGTATATCAAATCAGAAGCGCCACCTGCTCCAGTAAGGGTTTAACCAGTGCCCCCCTATCACCGATGTACTTGCGCGCACGATACAGGGCGGGAAGGGACGCAGGACGGTGTGCAAGCGCGTGCTCGACCGACGCGAGGAACACCATGATGGCGCCAAGATCCCTTTTTTCGTCATCTCCTTTTTCCAAAAGCGGCTTAAGCATATCGAGGCGCTTGGCCGGCATCGCTTTCAGAAATGCCTGCGCATCTACCACATCAAGGACCGTCCTTGATTTCGGAAGAAAGAGCATTTGTGCGCGGGAGCGCAATGTCGGCAGCAGCTGCATCGGCGAAGGGACGATGAATACGAAGAGCGCATTCCCAGCAGGCTCTTCGATCGTTTTCAACAGCGCGTTCTGTGCCTCGTGCGTGAGCGCATCGGCCGCGATGATAAAGATGCGACTTCCCGGACCAAGCGCGCGCATCGCAGCGCGCTCCGAGAGTTCGCGCGCCTCATCGATACCAAACGTGCGATAGGCGCGCGTATACAGATCTGGGTCGCCCGCTGCCGCCATCCCCTGCTCGCGCAATAATTCCAACAGCTGTGGAATATCGGCCTCACCGCCGGCAACCACATGCACATTACCCACAAATTCCATGATGACAGTGTACCAGAGCGGTGTATACTGGCGCGCATGAAAGACATGCTTTCGACAAGCAAAATGGCTTTTAAGATGACCCGTTGGATCGGCTCGACCAATTCGCTCATCGTTCACACCATCCTTTTCGTTTTGAGTTTCGTAGCCACCCTCACTGGCTTCGTCAACTGGGACAAAATGCTCTTGATCGTCACCACTCTCGTCTCGCTCGAGGCAATTTACTTGGCGATCTTCATCCAGATGAGCGTCAATCTTGCGACCGCTTCGATCGAGGAGGTCGAGCAAGACATCGATGAAATTCAAGAGGACGTGGGAGAAATTCAGGAAGACATCGATGAACTGCAGGAGGATGTGGAAGAGATCGCCGAAGAAGACCAGGCGGAGGATGTCGCGGAAGCCGAACAGCAAAAAACACTCACGGAGATCCAAGCGGACCTGCGCAAACTGATGAAGGATATCGATAAGCTGCAGCAGCCGAAGGTATAAAAATGAATCACCCGGCAGAATCCGTCGGCATTGTGGCCGGGTGACTCTGTCGGGTGCTATGTGACGTTACTCACCGTGGTTCCGCAGCGCCGCCTGCCAGGAAATCCACGCCATGGCCAGCGCGAGAAGCGCCAACACATAGACTAGGCTTCCGCTGTTGACGAAGCCTTCCTGCATGAAGCGCTGCGAGACGACACGAGTGTGGACGTAGAATGGGGCGCCGTACGCGAACAGGAAAGCGAGCCAGGCGCATAAAAGGCGCGTGTACCGCCAACGCTCTTCGTTGAGGCGCGTGTACCGGTCGCGGTGCAGGTCGATGATGGCGAGCTGGACCACGGTGAATAGCAGGTACACCGATCCGAACAGGATGCCGAATACCATGTAGGTCTGGTACAGACGCAGCGCGACGATTTCCAAGGCATGTTCGGGCCCCAAAGCGATGGAGAACGCGAAAACGCCGACGGCGATGATCAGCGCTACGATGTAGCAAGTCGGGATTACACGATTCAGAAATTCCATCTTCCTCTCCATAGCGGCTCATGCCGCGGTTGCGAGAATGCGGTCGAATTTGACCTGTTTTCGACTATATCATTAAAACAACTTTTGTCAACGCTTCGAAATGATGGCTTTTTTGTAGGTGCTGAGGTGCTTGAGCGCTTCGCCGGTGCCCATCGCTACGCAGTATGGCGCGTCTTTGGCGACGCGCGCTTTCACGCCCGTGCGGCGGAAGATGAGCTCGGGCAAGTGCCGCAGCTGCGATGAACCGCCCGTCATGATGATGCCATTGTCGATGATGTCGGCTGCCAATTCTGGTGGCGTCTCTTGTAAGACGTCCTTGATAGCGGCTACCATTGTGCGCAGCTCTTTACCTACCGCGCGCACTACCTCGTTGGTACCCAGATCGATGGAGCGCGGAAGCCCCGTGAGATGATCGCGGCCTTTGACCTGCATCGTGATCTCCTGATCCACCGGCACCGCCGAGCCGATCTTGATCTTGACCTCCTCGGCCATCTTGTCGCCGATGCCGAGATTAAATGTCTTCTTGATGTAATCGGCGATCGCGTGATCCATCGCATTGCCGGCGCATTTCACCGAGGTCGAAGCGACGATGCCGCCGAGCGAAATGACCGCCACGTCGGTCGTGCCACCGCCGATGTCGACGATCATGTGTCCGCGCGCCTCGTGGATGGGGATGCCCGCGCCGATCGCGGCGAGGATAGGCTCCTTGACTACGTACGCTTCGCGCGCGCCGGCCTTCGTCGCCGCTTCCACGACCGCGCGGCGCTCGGTGGAGGTGACACCCGCTGGCACGCTGATCATCACCTCAGGGCGGAATAAGTTCCATTTGCCGAGCGCTTTCCTTATGTAGTAGCGGAGCATCGCTTCGGTCACCCGATAATCAGCGATGACGCCGTCTTTCATCGGCCGGTACGCGATGATCTCTTCGGGCGTGCGCCCGATCATGTTCTTGGCATCATTGCCGATCGCGAGGATCTTGTTGTCGCGCGACACCGCGACCACGGAAGGCTCATTGAGCACAATCCCCTTGCCAGGCACATACACCAGGACGGTCGTTGTCCCAAGATCGATACCGAGTTTGGGAGAAAAAGCGAATGACATAAGAGTTTGGGCATTGTAGCCCAAATAGGTGTCAGGTTCTAGGTGACAGGGTTCAGGGATGCGTATTGTGCATTTCCTATTCCCTAAAACCTATAACCTGAAACCTATTCCGCGTGTTTCTTCGGGTTTAACAACCACCAGAATTTCTTGGAAAAATGCTTCGAGTCGTCGCAGACTTTTTTGAGATAATAGAGATCTTTGGTCGGTATCTTGACGAGCATCGCGCCAAGGCGCGCCATGGTGATCGCCGGGTACCCGTCCACCGCGCGATCGCGATTGAGACGCTGCCGGAAATATTCCATGAGTTCACCACGCTCTGTCGCGCTCTTTTTGTCTGCCGATCTTTTAAGATGTACGCCGATGTGCTTCACTGCGAGATTGTACTATACTACACCCACCATGCAGCTATAAGCATGGCATACGCGAGATGCTGCTGCGAACCGACCCGGGTATCGGTCTGTAAGCGCTCTCAAACTTCTGGGTGCCTCGGATCACGCACATCCGGTCATCCCTGGCTCGACGGTTGGCTGCACAACCTTCGAGCCACCTTTTTATCTTACTTTCTAAGTTCAGTATCTAAAGGTATAGTTTTTCCATGCGTTCGATCCTGCCCGCCGATGAGAACCCCGCGCTGCGGGATATTTCACGTGCACTGTCCGCTGCCGAGATCATAAGTCCGAAGATCAAGAAATTCATCTCTGAGATGAAAAAATTGTTGGCCGCAGAAAAATACGGCGTCGCGCTCGCGGCAGTGCAGGTGGGAGAACCTGTCCGCCTTTTCATCGTTTCGGGCCGGGCACTCTCACGAGGAGGTCGCAACGCTGCCGACGAGCCAGATAAAAAAGATGAAGCCGCGATCCCTCTGCCCGATAGCGTGTTCATCAATCCAGCGCTCACCAAACTCTCGCGCAAAAAGATCGACAAGCACGAAGGGTGTCTTTCGATCCGCGGCAAGTGGGGCGAAGTGCCGCGCGCCGAGAAAGCCACGCTCACGTTTATCGACGAACATGGTAAGACGCAGACGCGAGGCGCTTCGGGATTTCTCGCGCACATTTTCCAGCATGAGATGGATCATTTGGAAGGCGTCTTGTATACCGACAAAGCGACCGCTGTGTATGATGAACAACCCGAGCAAAAGTAAGATTCGATTTGCCCTCTTCGGCACGTCTCACATTGCAGTGTACGTTCTCGACGCGCTTCTTTCGGCGGATCTTGTCCCCGCGCTTGTGGTGACAGTGCCGAACAAGCCCAAAGGCCGGGGCCTCGAAGAGAGGCCGACTGCCGTCGAGTCATGGGCACGAGCACATGGTATTGAGGTCGCACACGATTGGAAGGCGTTCGAAGCGAGTGAGTGGGATGTCGCAGTCGTGGTGGATTACGGCAAGATGCTATCAAGGACCGTCCTTGATGTGCCGAAAAAAGGATTCCTCAACGTACACCCGAGTCTCTTGCCGCGCTTGCGCGGCCCCTCGCCCATGCGCTCGGCCATACTGCATGATGAGCGCGAGACGGGCGTCACCGTCATGCTCGTGGACGAGGAAATGGATCACGGGCCCGTCGTGGCGCAAAAAAAAGTCCTCATACCCGATTGGCCTCGCAAAAATTCGGAGCTAGAAAAGCTGCTCGTGCCCGAAGGAGGTCGCCTCCTTGCGCAGATATTGCCTGAATACGTTTTTGGCAATATCGAACCGCGAGAACAGAATCACGACCTCGCGACCTACAGCGAAAAGTTCAGTAAAAATGACGGTCTGCTAGATCTGAAAGCAGACCCTTACCAGAACCTACTCAAAATAAAAGCATTCGAAGGATGGCCGGGCACGTTCGCGTTCTTTGAACGAGCCGACAAACGGATCCGCGTGCAGATCCTTGAAGCCCACCTTGATACAAGAGGTGCCCTCGTCATCGATACGGTTAAGCCAGATGGCAAAAAAGAAATGTCTTACGAAGATTTTTTGCGCTCAGGCGCAAGACCATTATAAATTCAGGGTCGCCTTCCGACGACCCCGATACTCCGGTTCCCCCGTCAATCGCGGTAGACTTGGAAACGAGTCGCTCGCAAGCCTGGCACCCCGTACCGATCCATGCGCGCAGCCCATGCCTGGAACTCCTCGCTCGACACGCCGCATTGCGCCTCGAGTTCGTCCAGCGTCATCTTGCCGCTGCGCACCGCCATGACCGCACGCGCTTTATCCTGCACGTTCCATCGCCCGCTAGGTCGGACGAAAGCGATCGGCTCGGCGATGCTCAGTGAGATTTCGCCCGGATCGGGACGACGATAACCCTTTCCTCTGACAGTCACGATGCAGCCCGGCCCCAGCATTTGTCGCAAAGAGTTTACTCCCCTCCATATGGTCTGGCGCCCTATTCGAAACCTTGATGCCAGCTCCGTTGCCGGAACTATGCTTTTCGAAGTATAAATCGCTGCAAGCAAGTCGAACTCAGCTGGGGTCAGCGGATACTGACCACCGTTGACAAATAGCGACTTATTTGTCAGGTCGATGCGGACGCTGCTCGGTTCTTCGGCGACGCTGGTCATTCGCCTGTCTCCGTTTCAAAGCTACAACTCGCGAAAGTATAGTGCCTCTCTCGAAAGCACGCTAGAGCAGGATAAACGGCTAAAACGCCGAAGCGCCGTTGGGTGTGCCCAGACCTGTCGGACCGTCGTACCCCGCGAGCGCGGTGCACAAGTAGGAGCTGCCGCATGTTGTTCCGTTGGATCCGGAAACCACATCGTGCATATTTGCGCCCGTAGCGAGTGCGTATGGGAGCGCATTGGCGCTGCCCGACGTATTTCCTGAGAGGGCGTAGACCCCGGCGATCAAGGGCGCGGAAAGTGAAGTGCCGCCGACTTGCCACCATCCCACTTTGCCGGCGTACCGGACGCTGTCATAGACTGCCGCGCCCGTATTGGGATCTGCGACCGCCGACACATCGGCTACAGTCCTTTTGGCACAGAGCGGGTCGCTCTGCCACGCGGGTTTGCCCTCGAACGAACTGCATCCGCTGCCCGATCCGCTCCATGCAAGTTCTTGAGCATAGGTACCGTCGGCATTCAGAAAGAGGCTCGTACCGCCGACCGCAGTGACATACGGTGACGCGGCTGGATATTGCACTCCATAGCCGCCGTCGCCGGATGAAACCGTAAATGCTACACCGGGGTGATTGAAGTGGCTGTCATAGGTGGACTCAGTAGAAAATTCTGCGGAGCCGTATGAATTGGAAACGACCGTTGCGCCGAGAGCGACTGCTCTATCCACCGCCGCCATGAGATCGGTGTAATTCGAAGAATTCGCCTCCACGAGAAGTATGCTGCAATTCTGGCAGATCGCGTGAGCAACTTCGACGTCGAGCGATATTTCTAGGGCCCAACTCGGGTTGGTGCGCGGAAACTTCGCTGTACCCCCCAACTGATTTACTTTCTTGAAACATGGTTGAGCAGAAGTAGCTATCGGCCCTGTGCATGCGGGCAATTGTGGGATACCGAAGTGTGTACTGTACGTATTCAGATCACTTTGGATATTGGGATGATCATAGGCATCGACGATAGCAATAATCGTACCTGCCGTCGGAGCTTGACCGGTCAAATTGTACGCTTTCAAGAATTGAGCAGGACCGTAGCCCGAGATCGCGCGTGCAGCAGCGACCGGTCGGCCCGCGTCATCGGTAATGACACGGGCATTGCAGTGAGCTTCACCGTCGGACGCATCAGTGCACACCATTTTGTGAGCGCGGAAAAGAAGGCCGAAGCGATCTTTAAGACCCAGCTGTTTGTACAGCGCCCCATCCCGCGCACTGACTGAGTCCCCTGCGGGCGAAACGTCGGCATTGACGACTGCATAACCCGCCACGAGGATGCTCAAACCGATGAACAAAGGAAGATACCGCGAGTACGATACTGCTGCGCGCATACGTGCCCGCATAGTAGAGGAAAAAAGCGTTCAATGCAAGTCTCCGTTCGAAAAGATGTGGAAAACCAGCCCGCGAACGGCACTATATATTCTACTCAAGCCGGAGCAAGCGTTTGGCAAAAGCCCCGCTGGAGCGCAGGAAGCGCGTGTGCACGCGCTTTTCGTTGCGTATCTGGCGCTCAAGCTCGGCCTTCGCGTCGTCGATGGCACCGTTGATGCTTTCGGAGCGGTTGGTGGCGCGCAGCGAGGGCTGTCCGGGTCGGAGCACTTGTATCTCGACGTACCAAATATTCTCCCCATGGCGGGGTCGCCCAGCGTCACGGCCGAGCTCGACTTCGCAGCGTGCCAGCTCGGCATCGCCTGCGAGCAATTTCTCTACATGCGTAAGGCGGTCACTCAGATATTCAGTCGTCGCGAGCGGCATGTCGAATCCGTCTGCTTTTATCCGTGTTTCCATACTCCGCAATGTAGCACATCACTGTCGCTGATATCTGCCCACATACTGCGCCTGTGCGAGAACATGCCCTTCCATCGCTTTTTCAACATCGGCAGCGGATGCTCCGGCGGAAAGCGGCAACGTCTGGTCGAGCGCGTATAGTTTGAACAGGTACCGATGTTCGCGCGGCTCATACTGCGTGGGCGGACACGGGCCGGTATATGCATTAGCTCCCGCTCCGTTGGCACCCGCTGTGCCTACGGAACCGCCTTCTGCGATCCGGATGTCTCCGCCAACTGGCGGAGCTGGTATGTTGAACAATACCCAGTGCACGAATTCGCTGATGCCGCGCTGCTGTTTGAAGACATCAGGAATATCTGGATCATCCGTGATAAGCGCGAGCGATACGGTGCCCTCCGGCACGCCAGAAATTTCTATCGCCGGGCTCGCCTGTCCGCCATCTGGCGGAGCATCGCACGTATATTTCGGAGGGATCTTGTCGCCATCGGCGAACGCGGGGATGTTGAGCGAAAGGGTATTTGTTGGCATGGTGGCGCGTTGATTATCTTGTATCCACGTGGAGTTGAGATGAATGATCGCTGTGATCACGACAAGGATTGCGCCCACTGCGAGCAGCCACCACCTCCGCATGTTGAGAATTGTACCACCCTCGACTATACTGACGTGCGTACATTCCGCGGTAGCTCAGTCGGTAGAGCGCCTCGCTGTTAACGAGGATGTCCCAGGTTCGAGCCCTGGCCGCGGAGCCAGTGATTTTGCCTCTTAACAAAGATATTCTTTTTTGGATGGCATTTGGACGTTCGTTCTGGTGCAATGCTGGGTATATAATGCGGGCATTACTCGCTATTTACTAACTATGGAGAAGAATATTCTCTCAGTCGCGTTCTGGGTCTTATTCTTGGGAGGTTTGTTTGGTGTTATTGTGGGCATGTATTCTTACTTCACTGCTGGCGCGCCAGCAGAG
>ORMF012387445.1_pt1 | contig 24651 bp, 18 predicted proteins | sample 1779871 | NCBI WGS metagenome assembly ORMF01 (sample SAMEA104232316, study PRJEB22302) | groundwater metagenome | biome: forest; feature: aquifer; material: groundwater | place: USA | collected 2011-08-07 | depth 5.4 m | reverse complement strand
ACGGGGCGGGCGCTGGCGGGTTGCGGGCGCTTAGGCGCGGGCTGCGGCCGGCTCCCCGCCAGGGGCGGCTCCGGAATCGGGCGCCGCTGCCGGTGCCGGCTTCGATCCCGGTCTTGGCTTCTTGCGCGCCAGCTTTTTCGCCCGGATTGCGTGGAGTTTTTCGAGCCGCTTCATCTCCTCGTCGACGCGGACGGTCAGGTGCTTGATCACCGGCTCGGCCACCCGCAAGCGGCGCTCGAACTCCTTTACGGTTGCGACCTCGCAGTCGACCGAAAACAGCACGTACTGCCCGTCGCGGTAACGGCCGATCATGTAGGCCAGGCGGCGCAGTCCCATTTTGTCGATCTTCCGGATGGTTCCGCCGCCGGTGGTTACGATGCCCTCCATCTGCGAGAGGAACTTGTCGAATTCCTCCTCGGGAAAGTCGGGCTTGAGAATGAAAATGATTTCGTAGGTTCGCATTGGTATCCTAACTTTTTTCTCCGGCCGAATCGGGGGCCAAAGCTGGGCCGGCGCCGGTAGCCCGTTTGTTAAATTGATTCATGGCGCGGGCCGTGCCATCCCGCAGGATGGTTTCGACGGCTTCCGCGGCCCGGTCCACGATTTCTTCCATCTCCCGCCTCCGGGACTTTCCAATGGGCGAGAGCAGATATTCGACTGTATCGGCGACCGAGCGGTCCGGCGCAATCCCGATCCGCAGCCGCGCGAATTCTTGCGATCCGATCGAGCCGATGATGGATTCGATCCCGTGATGGCCTCCCGCACCGCCCTTATGGCGGATGCGAATCGCGCCCCACGGCAGGTCCAGATCATCGTAGACGACCAGCAGTTCGTCCGGCCCGCAATTTTCTTTCGTCAGCCACTCTTTCACCGCCGCACCGCTCAGGTTCATGAACGTTTGCGGTTGAATGAGCCAGAATTCATTGTCACCGGAAAGAAGCCGTCCGCAAAGCGATTTCGACTGCTTGCGAGTGAGGTGGACCGAATGCCGCTCGGCCAGCCTGTCGACCACGCGAAAACCAAGGTTGTGAGGAGAGAAGTCATATTCCGCGCCCGGATTGCCGAGCCCCACAATGAGTTTCACTGGCGCCATGCGATTCGGAGCCGCGACGGTGGGGGAAGGGAAGTAGGGACAAACTTCGTCGGTTAATGCTCCCGCTCCATTACTTTCGCGGCTCGGATTACTCCTACTTCTTCTCCTTTTTCTCGGACTTCTTCTCTTTCTCGGGTTTCTCGGGTTCGGCGGCCTCGGCTCCTTCTTCCACAGCCTTGCCCTTCTTGATCACTTCGGGCTCGGCAGGAGCTTCGGCGGCCACTTCGGCAGCCGGGGCCACCTCTTCGGCCTTCGGCGAGACGACGTGGCAGATCACCGCATGATGGTCGCCCAGAAGCACGACCTTATCTCCCACGATCTTCTGGAGGTCGGCCAGACGGACCGGCTCTCCGAGGAGCAGCTCGTCCACGGCAACGGCGATCTGATCGGGAATATCGGCCGGCAAGCACTCGACCTCCACCTCGCGCGTGACCACTTCCAGGATTCCGCCCTGCGTCTTGACGCCTTTGGCCTCGCCCGTAGTGATGATTGGCACGGAGACGCGGAGCCTCTTGTCCATGGCGATGCGCTTCAGGTCCACGTGCAGCAGCCTGCCCTTCACCGGCTCCACCTGCGACTCCACGATCATCGCGGGGCTGGATTCCCCGCCTTTGAGGTTGAGGTCGAAAATGGTGTTGTGTCCCGCCTGCGAGTGCAGCGCCGCGATCAGTTGCTTTGGGTCGAGCGTCAGCGCCATGTTCTCGGCGCCGGCTCCGTATAAGACGCCGGGAACTCGTCCCGCCATCCGCACGCGCCGCGCGGCGTTCTTGCCGCGATCCGTTCTGACTTCCCCTTCAATCTTCGGTCTTTCCATAATTCCTCTTTGTAAGTAGCGACAGGCATTCCGGCCCGTCGCGGTGGAGGCAGGAATGCCCGCACCCGCCCCGTCAAATAAACAGAGAGCTGACGGAGGTCTCTTCGTGAATGGACTGTATGCCGCGGGCCAGCAGATCGGCGATGCTCAAGACTTCAATGCGCCCGCATTTTCTGGCCTCTTCCGAGAGCGGAATCGAGTTGGTGACCACCACCTTGACGATGGCCGACTTGCAGATCCGCTCGACCGCCTGTCCGGAAAGCACCGGATGCGTGCAGCAGGCATAAACGCGGGCGGCTCCGTGCTTCAGCAGCGCCTCGGAAGTCTTCACCAGCGTGCCGGCCGTGTCGATAATATCGTCGATGACCAGCGCGGTGCGTCCCTCGACGTCGCCGATGACGTGCATGACCTCGCTCACGTCCACGTCCACGCGGCGCTTGTCGACGATGGCGAGCGAGCTGTTCATCTTCTTCGCGAAAAACCGGGCCCGCTCCACGCCCCCGGCATCGGGCGCCACGACGATCAGGTTCGAAAGATTCGCCTTCTGGAAATAATCGACCAGCACCGGCGCCGCAAACAAATGGTCGACCGGAACGTTGAAAAAGCCCTGGATCTGCGGCGTGTGCAAATCCATGGTGAGTACGCGGTGGGCCCCGGCGGCCATCACCAAGTCGGCGACGAGCTTGGACGAGATCGGCACGCGCGGGCGATCCTTGCGGTCCTGACGCGAGTAGCCGTAGTAGGCGATCACCGGCGTAATGCGCCGCGCCGAAGCCCGCTTCAACGCGTCGGTCATCAGCAACAGCTCCATCAGGTGGGTGTCCACGGGATGGCAGGTGGGCTGCACAACGAAAACGTCGGCTCCCCGCACGTTCTCCAAAATCTGGAGGTGGACTTCGCCGTCGCTGAACCGCGAGACGCTGCTCTGCCCCAGCGGAATGCCCAGGCAGGCGCAAATCTCCTTCGCCAGTTCCGGGTTGGCGGTGCCGCAAAATAGCCTAAGGTGGTCTCGATCCATAGTCGATTCGGGGCCGCCGGGGACCCCCGCAGTTGCTTGAACTTCGCTCCGCAGATTTTCGCCGGGACGCGCTCCAAGAGGCCGTTGAACCCTATTCCTAACTGCAACCTCAAGCGCAATGAATCAGGATTGAACCAACGCTCCAGGGAAGCCAATATTTTATGCGATGCGGCGGGGAAATGCAAGAGAGCGGGGGGCGACGAGGGTGGTGCAGTAGTTTCCGCCAAGCCGACTGTGCGGTCGTTGAGAGGATTAGCAAACGAAACGGCGTTTCGGGCGATCTGTCCGGCTAATCAATTGACACGGAGCGCCGGCGAACTTATAGTAAAATCAGTTTCCAGACGACCCCAGGGAGTAACGGCGCATGACCGGAATTCAGTTCGTAACCGATGAGAAGGGCCGCAAGGTCGCCGTTCAAATCGATCTGAAAAGATACGGCGCGAGGTTAGAGGATTTTTGGGATGGGCTGATTTCGGAATCGCGCCGCAAGGAAAAGGGGATACCGCTCGAAAAGATCAAAGCGGACCTTGTAAAGCGCGGTCGGCTGCGTGAGTAATTATTTTGTTGAGGTAAAGCCTTCCGCACGGAAGGAACTCGAAGCGTTACCGGATAACCTGGTGGCTCGTGTCGTCCCCAAAATAGACTCTCTGAGCCAAGTGCCACGGCCCGCAGGATGCAAAAAGCTGAAAGGTTATAAAGATCAGTGGCGCATCCGCGTCGGCGACTGGCGCGTGGTATATATTATCGACGACTCGGCGAAGCTCATCAGTATCACGCGGATTGCACATCGACGCGAGGTATACGATCGATGACCGACGGGCGAGTTGGTCCGTGGAAAATGCGTCGAGCGCTGCGAGAGAAGTCGAACGTGGTTGTGTTTGACGCGAGAGTCGCGGAAGTCTTTCCGACCTATCTGCTAAATCTAACGAACGATGGAGTTCAGTGGCGAACGAAGCGAGTCCGCTTCAACGACAGGTTAGGCCGCCCGCCGTGTCGGCTGGGGCGACGCTGTCCGTCAGTTTTCAGGACACACGAACCCATCTGCCTTGGAGCTTCGCATGAACATCCTCTTGCCCTCGATGAATGCAACGTAATCGGTGAGGAAATCCCGAAAGGTCTCCGTGAAGATCCCGATATGCCCCTGGATGAGTTTACTGCTAGAGTATGCGACGACAATGGGTCTGAAGGGAGTGGCACGAGAATCCAGCGGCTTCAACTCAGCGCCGCCGAGGACCGTACGACCGGTGAAGTCCGTGCCTAGTACCTGGCTGGGAGTGAGATAGTTGTCAGGCGTGAGGGTATTCGCGGCTGTTGATAGCTCGAGCGTGTGAGTGCGCTGTGGCTCGTATTCGCCAAGCGCGGTTCGCCAAAGCGCACGTTGCGTAGTATCTCGAAATGGCGGTCGGAAGAGGTGATTCAGGGACCTTGCGATAGGAAACCACAACTGACGCGCGGAATCGTCCTCACCAGAAACTACTACAAGAGTAGGGGTCTGACAGAAGTCGTAGGTAAGTTGCGTGCTCAGGCGGTGGAGGCGGTCGAATTGATATGCCTCCAAGGCGGGGTTCAACAGAACAGTGATGTCGCCGATACCGCGGAGAGGTTTTGAAAGCGAGGCTGGTTCTGAAGATTGCGAGCCCGAGTCACCAGAAAGGCGAGATGTGGCGTCGATCAGCTGACGCTCGAGCGTCTCAGATACCGACTTGAATAGCGCCTGCCCCCCGAGACTATGGCCAGTGGTAACAAGACCCATGAATGGACTGGGACCGGACGCACGCTGATTGCGTTTCACGTACAGCTTGTCGAGACGGGCCAAGAACTCTCTGAGATCGCCGCTCCCGACGCGTTCTGCTGCGGCCTTTCGTGGCCACACGGTAAGGTAGTCGAGGAGCCCGGGCAGCGACCGACCGCGCCAACCGATATATATGCCTATGACGCTGATTGCCTTCTGATCCGTCAGAATTTTGCGCGACTCAGCATATGGGGGGCAGTCGAGAAGCGAGGTGAGTTTCTTGAGGGTTTTCTTGAAACCCTTCAGATTGGAGTCCCCGGGACGGGCGTTGTGGTGCCAGCCATGGATGTAGAGCAGGACGACGGTGTTCCCTCCCTTGGTTTTAGAGGTAATTTCGTCGAGAACAGTTTCTGCTCCAGTGGGATCCCAGAACGTGCCATAGTCGTCGATTTGAAGAATATGGAGGCCGAAAGAGACATTGGAGAGCGGCTGTGTCGGGAAGGGTTTGTAGCCGTATGGGAAAGTCGCGAGCACAACGAGAACTACCAACACCGCGACAAGTGTAAAGCAGATTCCGGAAATGAGGCTTGGTAGAGGCATACGTTCCTCCAATCGGTACGAGTGAAACGCTCCGGTTCAGCGGTCATGGTTAGATAGATGAGAAAACGGTTGACGTCGACTTCAGCCAGCTCGCGCGGATGAGTGGGGGCGTGAAATAGGATGAACCGGCGAATCCAATGGACGTGGGCTGGTTCAGTGCGCCGGCCGTAATGCCGGGTCCGCAGAACTTCCACCATGCGGTCATAGAGCCTCGGGATCGGCTCGCCAGGGACCAGTCCCAACGGCCGACGATCCACGGCGGAGTTGTTCATGACGCCTATTGCCTCCCAGAAACCCTCACGCTGCCGACGAGAATCGCACAATTAGACCTCCACTCAATATGCAAGTCAAGGGCGAAGTACACTGGGTAGAGTTGGCTGAAATCAACAACTTTGGGATGGTCCCACACCCAGACGATCCCGAAATGGCGTTCTGGGAAATAGCCGCCCCAATTGCCGCGTTACGAGCATGTCGGAAACTGACCCCACACCCGCCCGTGCCGGCCGTTTCGCAAGCAATGGACCAAAGAGGGTTTGCACGATTCGAAACAAAGATGGATTTCCGACGAATGGGAGGTCCGGAAAGCTTTTTACCGCAGAGGACGCAGAGGACACGGAGGAAGAAAGACGGCATGTTCTCCGTGTCCTGAGCGGTGAGTGTTTATTCCTTCAAGTTCCCGACGACCTCCTAGAACGCCAGCCGCAGCGCGAACTGAATCTGGCGCGAGCTTTGTGCCGTGGAGGTGATTTGCGCCGCGTTCGGCTTCAGGACGCCGCTGCGGTCGAAGATACTGAGACTCGGCACGCCAAAATTGGGCCGGTTGAAGAGGTTGAAGAATTCGGCGCGGAACTCGAGCTTGGTGCTCTCTCCCAGGCGCGGCAGCGATGTGATCTTGATCAGGGACCAGTCGAAGCTCGCGATTCCGGGGCTGATCAGGGTATTGCGCCCGACATTGCCCTGGAAGTACCCGATGGGGTTGCAGGCGGCGGTGAGGCAGTTCGCCGGATAGGTGAACTGATTGGTGTCGTAATACTGATTCGGGTTTTGCGAATGGACGGGGTTCAATTTGCCGTTCGGAATCAGGTTGAGCGTGTTGCCATCAACAAAGGTGGCCTGGTAAGTGACGCCGCCGATGCTGGCCCGCGGCGTGTCCGCCACCAGGCTGACCGGGAAGCCGCTGTTCAAGCGAACCACGCCGCTCATGCTCCAGCCGCCCAGGATGGTACCGGCCGGGCCGCCGAGTTTCGCGCCGGGAAGTTCATAGACGTAATTCACATAGAGACTCTGGCGGACATCGAAGGCGGAAAGGGCGTGCGGTTTGGCGGTTTGATAATCGCGCCGGTCGGCCGAACCGAAGTCGCTGCTGCCGGTCCAGGTCGAGCTGTCGTCGGTGGATTTGCCGTAGGTGTAGGAGGTCTGGATCTGGAAGGCGTGGCTGAAGCGCTTGGTCAGATTCAGGCGGACCGCGTTATAGGCCGAGTTTCCATCCGTCATGCGCCACCGCATACGGTCCCAGTTGGGGTTTTGCAGCGCCTGGATGGGCTGGTAGAGCACGATGAAGCGGTTGCCGTTGATGGTGACAGCGGGCGTGGAGTTGAGTAGCAGGTTGCCGCGAACCAGATGCGTTCCTCGCGAGCCGGAATAGCCCGCTGCGAGCGTGGTGTCGGGAGCAATCTGATGTTCCACGTCGAAGCTCCACTTATAGATGGCCGGCTGGTGGACGTTCCACTCGAAGGCGTCGATCTGGGGCTTGGAGCCGATGTTCCGGACCAAGAGATCCCTTTGGGTGGTGTAGGCGTTCGGGAAATCAATGGTCACCGGGGCGGGCAAGGGACAATTCACCGAGGGGCAGTTGCTCAGGTTGGATTGGATCATCCCGGCGACGGCGTAAAACGGCAGCACGCGGACGCCGGAGGTGGTGATGGAGCTGAACATGAGCAGGTCGTGGAACAATCCCGCGCCGCCTCGGAAAGAGGTTTTGCCACTCTTGAACGGGGACCATGCGAATCCGACCCGTGGAGCGAAATTCTTGAGCGATGGATTCTTCCAGAGCGGGTCGCCCACATCGGTTTGGGTGGGCAGAAGCGTATAAAAACGAGAGGGGCTGATGTCCCTGATGGTAGCCACCTTACCGTTGATTTCCGTGGGGACGGTGGTGAATTCGTAGCGCAGGCCGAGGTTCAGAGTGAGGCTGGGCCGCAGCTTGAGGTCGTCCTGGAAATACAAGCCGAACAGGCTCTGCCTCCAGCCGCGGATGTTGTCGGAGCCGGGCTGGGTGAAGTTCGCCGTGGCGGGACGGTTGTTCAGGAAGTCGTTCAAGGAGCTGAAGGAAAACCCGCCCGAGGGATAGAAGTCGGAGCGCTGATTGACCTGGAAGCGCTCGAACTGCCCGCCGAACTTTAGCGAGTGTTGGCCCTTGGTGTAATAAAAATCCTCATGGAACTGAAAGGTGTTCTGGATGTGAATCTGTGGAGTGGAAGAGTCACCGCCCCAGGTAGCGAGCTGGCCGGTGCCGGTGACGGAGAAATTTCCCGGCTCGTCGGTCACATTGGTAAAGCTGAATTTCGGGAGCGTAAAACCGGACAGCACGGTATCGACGTCGGCGAGGTTCGTGCGCGTGAAGGAGAGATTCGATCGACCCAGCAGAGCGGGGGAGAAGATGTGCCCCTCTTCCAACGTGAGGAAGCGGCTGGAGGTGCTGATGGTGGCGCCGGTGTTGAATCCCCCCTCGCCGGGCCGGAACTGATCGGCATGGTCGTAGGTGAACCGGCCAAAGAAGGAGTCGGAGTCGCTGACGCGGGTATCCATGCGCGCGGTCCAATAGTTCTGCGTGGTGGGCTGGGTGAGCGCGTCGGAGTACTGGCCGGTGCCGTCGGAGCGGTCAAACGAGCCGTTCGGCTGCAAAACATTGGGCAAGGGGTACGAGTCCACAAAGGGCTTGGTGACCGGAGAGATCGTCCCGCGACGGACGGCAAACCCCGGAACGTTGATCGTCCGCGTTTTTGCGAGGCGCTGGCGCAGTCCTTCATAGCTGCCAAAGAAGAAGGTGCGGTCCTTGATGACCGGGCCACCCAGCGAGCCGCCGAACTGATTGCGTTTGAAAGCGGCCTTGACGCCGCCGTTGAAGGCGTTGTCTTCCCATTTGGCGGCATCCAGCTTGTCGTTGCGGAGGAATTCGAAGAGCGAGCCGTGAAAATCGTTGGTGCCCGACTTGGTGATGGCGCTGATCACGCCGCCCGAGTGCCGGCCGTATTCGGCGTCGTAGGCGTTGGTGATGACGCGAAACTCACGGACCGTTTCCACGCCCGCGAGCGTCTCGGCGGCGCTGCCGGCGCTGCCTTCGGCGTCGTTAATGTCGGTGCCATCGAGCAGGAAAAGGTTGGTGTTGTAACGGGTCCCGGAGATGGATAGTTTTTTTCCGAAGCCCTTGCTGGTGCTGCTCGAACCGGCCTCGGCCAGGACCGCGCCGCTTTGCAGCGGGACCAGCTCGATGAAGCTGCGCGAGTTGAGAGGAATGTCGTGCATCTGCTTGGGGTCCACCAACCCGCTGACCGTGGCCGTGGAGGTTTCAATCAGGGGAGCTTCGCCGGTGACCGTCACTTTTTCGGATACATCGCCCACCTTCAGGGAAAAGTCCACTACCGCGACCTGGCCCACGCTCAGAGTGATGCCTCTGCGAACTCCCGTTTGAAAGCCCGCCAGCTCCGTTTGCAGCTCATAGTTGCCGACGGGCAACGCGGAAAGACGGTATTCTCCGTTGCTCCCCGTGACGGCGGTCCGGACCACCCCCGTATCCACATTGGTAGCCTTTACCGAGGCGCCGACCAGCACGGCCTCGCTCTGGTCTTTCACCGTGCCGGAAATGTTTCCGGTGGTCATTTGAGCGCGCAGAGAAATCCCGGAAATCAGGACGAAGAAAAACAAGACGGAAAAAGCTTTCCCGAACGACGATGTCGATGATTTCGGCGATGATTTCGACGAGGATTTCGACGAGGATTTCGATGATCTCTGGGATGCCTTGGCAGGAAACATAGAGTTCACTCCCTTCAAACCGGACGTGCCGGCCCGGCTCGGATTAGATTGTTGAAAACCAGCACTAGACTCGGGAACAAGCTCAAATGCGAAAGCATGCTTGTTCTTCAAGGTCCTGGTATGAGATTACCACAGGTGCCGGGAGATGGAGCGGGGAAATGCGAGGGCGCGCCAGTGGCGGGTATCCGTGGTTGCATCGCTTTAATCCCGAAGTTGCCTCATTTAGCCCATTGTGAAACCAGATCGCTTGCTAGGGTGCAATTAGAAGTGAGAGTCAGCTATCTCAAATGAAAAGCAGATCCCTCGTCGAAGACTCCTCGGGATGACATCGTCCTTTAAGATTTCAGGATGATGTCATCCTGACGACCAACGGGAGGAAGGATCTGCTTTTTCTGCCGGGTGTGACTCTCACTTCCAGACCATTTATTGAATTGGTGTATAGCACGTCTGGAGTCAACCCCTCGCGGGGTTGGACTGTTTATTTCGTTGCCAACCGTAGGTTAAAACCTACGGCTAATCACGGTTGGCCCCTGCGGGGCCCGGCTACATTGCTATACACCAACGATGAAAACGGTCTAATTACACCTCGCTTGATAATATGAATTGAAACGGTGCGCCTGACGATGGTATGATTCGCACATAACAGTGTAACAGGCGGGTTATCAAAAAAATCGCCATACAAAGATTCGAATTCAGTGGGAATTTGGAGGGACTTTTCATGTTGTCAAAAAGCGGTTTCGGCGGTATTTTGCGCGGAAGCGGACTTGTTTTTGTATTCGCCGCGGCGTGGGCAGTGTTTGGGAGCCATGCCATGGCACAGGTTACGGCGTCGATTACCGGCAACGTCAAGGATGCCTCCGGCGCGATCGTGCCGGGAGCCTCCCTGACGATCAAGAATAAGGAAAGCGGTTTCACGCGCTCCGTGGAAAGCGACTCCAATGGCGGCTACAACGCCCAGTCCCTTCCGGTCGGAAGCTATGAAATCACGGTGGAGAAAGAGGGTTTCAAGCAACAGATACGCAGCGGCATCACGCTTTCGGTCTCGCAGCAGGCCATCATCAATCTGGTGCTCGAGGTCGGAAACGTCGAGCAGCAAGTTACCGTAACGGCCGAAGCTCCTCTTGTGAATACGAGTCTCAGTCCCACCTCCGGACTGGTGACCGAAACCCAGGTGAAGGACTTGCCCTTGAACGGCCGCAGCTTCGATCAGCTTCTGACGCTCAACGTAGGAACGACCAATTACAGCGCTAATACCACTCACAATGCCTTCTCCGTGGCCGGCCGGCGGCCCGAAGCGAACCGGTTCCTGATTAACGGCGTGGACTACGTCGGATCGGACCAAACCAGCCAGACGGTGACTCCCAACAGCGTCAGCGGCCAAGTGCTGGGAGTGGATGCCGTGCGCGAGTTCAACGTCGTCCAACCCCCCTATGGCGCCGAGTTCGGCAAGCGAGGCGGTGGTCAGGTGAACATCGTGGCTTCGTCGGGAACCAACAGCTTGCATGGAAGCGCGTTCGAGTTTCTGAGGAACAGCAAACTCGATGCCCGGAACTACTTCGACTTTCCGGTGGGGACGACGATCCCTCCATTCAAGCGGAACCAGTTCGGAGGCTCGCTTGGCGGGCCGCTGAAGAAGGATAAGATGTTCCTATTCGGAAATTACGAAGGCTTTCGGCAGCGGCTGGGGTTGAGCATCGTGGAGACGGTTCCGAACAGGTTTGTCCGTCAAGGACTGTTGCCGGACGCCTCGGGCGCCTATGTCACGGTTCCCAATCTGAAGACGGGCATGCTTCGTTTCTTCTCCCTCTGGGAACAGCCGAACGGTCCGGATTTGTTTACGCCGGCCGGGCTGCCAACGGGAGTGGCGGTGGTTTACGCCAATCCGGTTGAAGCCATTCGGGAAGACTTTGGCTTGGCCCGCTTCGACTACAACGCCTCCTCGAAGGACTCCCTCTCCTTCACTTTTCTCAACGACAACGGCGAACGCAACACACCGAATGCCAATACGCAGTTCCTGACGCGAAGCAGGTCGGTGGGCCGCTTGATCAGCTTGCAGGAAACGCGGATCTTCTCCCCCAGCCTGCTGAATGTCGTGACGCTTGGGTTTAGCCGCGCCTGGACGCCGCAGCGGGCGTTGCCGCTCATTCCGATCGATCCGAGCCTGGAGTTTATCCGGGGATCGGGCACGGGCACGATCACGCTGGGAGGAGTCATCACCGGCGGCGGCGCGACGGCGATCACCAGCGCAGGAACCAGCACCGTGCCTCTGAACTCCGCCCGAAACCATTTCACTTGGGCCGACGATCTGCACTACTCCAAAGGCAGCCACTCTCTCAGTTTTGGGTTTTGGGCCCAGCGCATTCGGCAGTCCTTGAGCGGAGCACCGGCGGCGCAGGGGGGCTCGGTGAGCTATGCGAACTTGACGGCGATGCTTCAGGATAATCCGACCCAGATGATTGCGGTCCAGAATCCGAGCGCCCATTACTATGGCTCGACGGAGTTGGCCTGGTACGTGGAGGACGATTTCAAATTCAATTCGAACTTGACCTTTCGTTTAGGGCTTCGGGACGAAATGACGTCCGGCTGGAACGAGGCTCACGGACGGTGTGCCAATTACCGGTTCGACGGTGCTGGGATCCTCAAGACCGACCCGGTTGTGGGAACCCCATGCTTGGCTGAAAACAACGCCCATTCGCTGTGGCAGCCGCGCGTCGGCGTGGCTTGGGACCCCACGGGAACCGGCACGTGGGCGGTGCGCGCCGGTTTTGGAATCTATAACGACCTGCAGGACAGTCTGGCTCACCGGCTCAATGCCAATCCGCCCTCCAATGCGCGGATTTCGCTGACGGCGCCGCTGCTTTCCTTCATTCCTCTTCCCGCGGCGCAGCCTGCGCCTAGTTGCAGCCCGACCCAGGGCTTGCCTTGCTCGCTGTTCATGGTCGGCGGAGTGGAGCCCACCATGCATACGCCCACGATTCAGCAATGGAGCCTAACGGTAGAGCGGCAGCTCACGAAAAGCCTCATGCTGCAACTAGGCTATATCGGATCGCAGTCCTACCATCTTTCGAACAGCATGGATGCGAATGAAGCGCCCCCCGTGAGATGCGAGAACGCCGCCGGGTGCCCCAGCGGCGGGCTACTGGGTTCCGTGGGCATCGCTCCGCAAGGCGCTATGTACCAGCCCCCCCGCCCCCCCCGGACGCCCACGAACTCCCAGCTTCCCAATCCATTTCTGGTCAATACTTTTTCGTGGTGGTACAGCAACGTCAGCAGCTATGAGGCCGCGACCCTCTCGCTGGTGAGCCGGGCCAGCCATGGACTTACGTTCAAGACGAATTATACCTTTGGCAAGATTATGGATTTGAACTCCGCCATCAGCGGTTCCAACGGAACCAACGAACCCATGACGATTCTGGATCGTTTTAACCTGGGCCTCAACAAAGGGGTAGCCGCTTACAATATCCGCCACCAGTTCAATACCAACTTTACGTTTGAGCTGCCGTTTGGCAGCGGACAGCGCTGGGCGAGCGGAGCGACGGGAGTAAAAGACAAACTGATAGGCGGGTGGCAGTGGAATGCCATCTTCACGGCTCAGAGCGGGTTTCCCTTCACGCCTCAGATTGGAACAAACAGGTCTGGGACGGGCGATACCTTCAATCCCGACGTGCCCAATGTGAATGCAAGCTTCACGGGTCCGGTGGTCTTGGGGACCGATGGATTCAGGAAAACGGGCCGGTATTACAATCCAGCCGCGTTCCTGTTGCCCGCCGCCGGAACCTACGGGAATGTCTCGCGCGGATCGCTGATCGGGCCGGGCATGTTGAATATCGACACCTCGCTGTTCAAGACTATGAGGATCGGCGACAAATGGAGTTTGCGGTTCCAGGCGGAGGCTTTCAATATTCTGAACCATGCAAACTTCAAGAGCCCGAACGCGGTGGTATTCTCCGGCGCCGCGTATAGCACTACAGCCGGTCTGATTACGGGCGCTGCAACGTCGCGCCAAATTCAGTTCGCTCTGAAGTTGACTTTCTAGCGGCAACTACCGAATACGGGCCGGAAAACGGCCGGATTTCGCCAGGCGGGTTTTGGTTCTCAGCCAGAACCCGCCTGAATTTTTTCCAGTCACTGTGAAAACCGGGCATTGAAAAGACCCCCAAAATGGGTAGTGGGTCAGTTTGAATTAGCTATTTTTGGCGGACTGTGCGTGTAACGCCGCGAGGGCCGGGGTCTTGAACAAACCGTCTTACGAATGTGTGAATTAATACTGGCGTTCCGCCACTGGTTGTAGGAGCACTCCATGTGTCCGCAAGAACGTTCTTTGCCCCATAGAAGCACACGTGATAGGCTGAGTAGCTAACCTCTGGATGAGCACCCTCAATATGCTTCTTGAGAGGCCACCCTTTCCACAATTCACTCCGCAGATGTGCACGTACTTCCATGCCCAAGACGGACTGCCCCTTTTTTTCGACGCGCCATTTTAATTTTCCCCCTTGCATACGAATATTATTGGCGTACAACCATATCATGCCTAGACGCTCAAGCAAGCCAAAAGACCACGATCTTGTGACCATCGCCCGCTCGGTCGTGGAGCAATCCATCGGCGAGAAACTGACCGGAGAGCCATTGGACAAAGAATCGGAGAAGGATCCGCACGCGGTTGCGCTCGGTCGAATGGGCGGTCAAAAAGGCGGGAAGGCTAGAGCCGAAAAGCTCTCAGTTTCGAAGCGGAAAGCGATTGCGAGAAGAGCTGCTAAGGTGCGCTGGAGCCGTTGAAAAGGCCAGGTTGTGGACTGTTCAATTCCTTGCGTGGGTAAAATAGACCTACAATTATCCAGTTCTCTGGATATTTATGCACGGTGCCAACAAAGAAATGTGTATCGTTCTTCTCGATCATTTCCGTTTCGTACCTTTCCAAAAATTTAGCCTTCCATCCATCCCCATACTTATTTTTCCAACTCCGCCAAGACTGCCCCATTTCCCAATCAGTGCAACTGAGTGTATGCCCGGAACAGCCCTCGTGATCGCAAGTAAATTCATATTTGAAGGCATACGGGACCTTCTCCAATTCCGCGACCGGGCTTTTCCTGAAAAAATCTGTTTGGCGTAATTTGTTTAATTGGTCCTGGGTCCAAGTTGTATTCTTTTCCGGCTCCATTATTAGCTTCTTAATGATCTTGGGCTTAAAGATGCCGAGCGTAGGAAATTCCTTTTCGTCGCGTTCTCTCTTAAGGCAACAAAGGCAGTGTTTTTTCAGCGGGAGAACAATACGTTTTCGCGCTTCCCAATTGTCGGCTACGGATAGCGGCGCAGACAGTATTCGAATGGAATCCTCAATGAGGCGGAAACTCTCGGGACGCTTATCATCCCTAGGTTTTATAACCGAAACGCTGACCCATTGGTACTTTTTGAAACGCTGATCCGGCGAGAGAAAACGATAAGGAATAGGGAAAAGACGAACCCAATCTCCCTGCTCCGTGATTGCTGCGGTACAGGATACCTCAACGCCCTTTTGGGCAGGGACTGGGTAGGTTCGGACGACGATTAAAACTTTCTTTGTTTCGGCGACCGCCATGTCAGAGGTCGAAGCTAGTTAGTCCTAACTTTTCCAAGGCCAATGATAAACGGTGTCGATGGCATTCTTTTGGATCAATTTCGACACACATCAGCGCGACGGGGTGTTCAAGACTATTTAGAAACCGATGCAAGTTCCGGCCTATATATCCTGGTATGACATTTTCGTCATACCACTCCCAAATAACATCGCGTGTACCGGCATCAATGGCTTTTGCCCGAATATCTCTTGGCACTCCGAGTTCCGGCAGATGAATGTATTCCAGTCCCTTTTCTTCAATAGCGCGCTTGAGATTGTTTTTGCTCAGTTCTGGCCGATACATGCTGACGGGATGCTGCCGAATATCTACGAGCGTGCGGACTCCGTTGGCAATTAACGAGTCCAAAAGATCATTTAATTTCCGGCCAGTATAGCCGACGGTAAAAAAATCAGCGTCCTTCAAAGAGCGGGCTTCGTTCCATTGAGCCTTGTTTTCGGCTTGCTGCTTTGCTGGGGCGCTTGGAAGGTTCAGGCGGTTTTGCTGTGGCATCGACTTGAGTATAACCGATCTTCCAATGTATGATGCCATGTTTGTCCCGCTCTCTTTGAAGTCCGATTCCCTGTTCCATTTTATGGACCCACTGGTTATTTGGGAATTTCTGCGGCAACTTCGCAGCGGTTCGAATCTCAGTCCAAGTTGACGATCCTCCAGCATCCTTGATTGCCTTGTCGATCTTCGAACTGAATTCTTCATATGTCATTTTCAACTCCTTGGGACGATCCCAATAAGGGCTTTTGCATTTTGGGCAGACCTTCGGCTCATTGTCGGGTTGGGGAATCCATTCGTGGCCGCAGCGATCACAGCGGCAACCCATGACTGTTATAGGGACTCTGGCCAAAATTTCCTCCTTGAAATATCTTACGTCTGGAGTATTATACTCCAAAGTATATTACTCTAAAATATATTACTTTGGAAGTAAGAAAGAGCTTGGCAAATAATCATAAATAATCTGACCATATCCAAACGTGCTCAGGTCGTTCGGCCCTGGTTGAAGGAAACTCCATCCGTTCAACTTTGAGGATGACGGGCGTTTCCATCTCATGGCGGAAACTTACCCGCTAACGGCGGCCCCCCGCAAAATCTAAGGTTGACCCGCGTGCGCGGCTGGCATAGAATTTTAATCGACGACAAAGTTCCCGGTCAAAGCATCATGCGCGGAAGTCGGACCGCTACATACCGCTTCACCGAACGGGCCTGAGGCCCGCCGGATCGCAGTCTTGGAATAGGGAGATCCCCATGACAGACGGTAAAGATATTATCGAGGCTCCATCGCCCGTCAATTCCTCCCCGAATGCATCGGAAGAGAAGGCGCCCGACGCGGGCCCGCAGAAGGCGCGGCCCACGCTGACGCGGCGCGACTTTTTGATCAAGACCAACGCCGGAGCGGTTGCAGTCGGCGTTGCGACGGGCGCCGGATTCGCGTCGAGCCTGGTTGCGCAAACCCCAGCGCCCGCCAAGCCCAAGCCGCCCGCGGTCACCTCGGCGCCGGTGAAAACGCGGCGCGTGACGCTCGACATCGACGGCAAAAAGCAGGACGTCAACGTGGATGTGCGCGAGAGCCTTTGGGAAACGATGAACTATCAGTTGGGGCTGTCCAACTCGAATCTGGGATGCGACCGCGCGCAGTGCGGCGCCTGCACCGTGCTGGTCGATGGCAAAGCCGTCAACTCGTGCTCGCTGCTGACGGCGCGGTATGGACGCGGGCAGAAGATCCTGACGGTGGCGGGGATCGTTTCGGGGCCGGGACCGCAGGGGCTCCACCCCATCCAGCGGGCGTTCTGGCTCGATGGCGGATTCCAGTGCGGCATCTGCACGCGCGGATTCATCATGGCCGCCTACGCGCTGCTTCAGACGAATAAAAACCCGAGCACCGAACAGATCAAAGAAGCACTCTCGGGCAACATCTGCCGCTGCGGCGAGTACACCAAGATCCTGACCGCGGTGAAAAAGGCGGCCGCCGAGATGCGCGGGGAGAAGGTCGTATACGCCGCGCCGCTGATCGCCGTCGAAGAACTGGTTTCCTCGGCCGCGCCCGTGGCGGGAGCCGCGTCGAAACAGTTTGAGTTTGTCACGGCGCTGGGGACGATCGAAGTGTACGACGAGCTGGCGACGGAGCTGAAGCAGAAGCCTGGCATCCTGGGCGTCTCCGGCTCCGAGCGCACGGTCACGCCGACGTGGGATCCCACCAAGCTCGACGAAGCCAAGGTGCGCCAGATCCTCGCCGAGAGCGGACATCCCGTGAAGCCGTAGGTGAATCAAGTCAAGCCCTAAGGGAATTCAACGCCGAGTCTGACGCCGAGGCGAAAGAGCGAGGCGAAAGAGGAGGAACGACATGATTGAGAAAGTCGATGCCCTGCGCGTCGTTCAAGACCCGAAGTATGCAGCCAGCCTGACCGATGCTCACTGGCGCGCCCTGATCAACGACCCGACGTGGCATGAGCTGGTCGGCGAGTATCACGAGATGACCGCCCCGGTGCTGGCTCTTTATGCGGCGCAGCTCGGCGTGCCGGTTGCGCGGGCCGTGCTTCCGGAAGAGCGCCCGGACGTCGCAGGCCCCGCGTCGGGCGATCAGTTCCAGGTGGTCGGCAAGAAAGTTCCGCGCCTGCACGGACTCGGCGTCGTCACGAGCCTCGGCCAATACACCGAAAACATGCGCATGAACGGGATGCTCTACACCCGCACGCTGCGCAGCAAGTATCCCCACGCCAAGATCAAAAGCGTCAACACGAAAAAGGCAGAGGCATTGCCCGGCGTGGTAGCGGTGCTGCATCGCGGGAACCTCCCGGCCGCGTATCGCGACGTGAAGCTGGGCAGCGGCCCGCCGGACCGGTATCTCTTCAACGAAGAAATCTTCGAGGTCGGCGCGCCCATCGCCGTGGTCGCGGCCGAAAGCGAGCACATCGCCGATCACGCAGCCCACCTGATCGAAGTGGACTACGACGTTTTGCCGCCCATGATGGACATGATGGAGGGCGCGCGGCCGGGCGCCGTCAAGCAGTGGGACAACAAGGAAAACGGAACCATCATCGCCGTGACGCCGCCCTTGGTCCGCGGCAACCCGGACGGGGTGCGCGCCGACACCACGGTGGACGCGGTTCTCACCAAGCCCACCGAGCAGCACATGGCGCTCGAGCTGACCAACTCGCTGATGTATTGGGACCAGGACCGCCTGATCGTCTACTACACCAACCAACACGCGCACGGCGTCCGCGCGGGCCTGTCGCAGGCGTTGAAGATTCCCGCCAACCGCATCCGCGTCATCCAGAACGGCTACATGGGCTCCGGTTACGGCTACCGCTCGAACGCCGACCTGGCGGAGATACATACCGCGATTCTCGCCAAGATCACCGGGCGTCCCGTGAAGACCATTTACACCCGCGAGGAAGACTTCGTAACGCGCACGCACCGTCCGGAATTCCGCAACGAGATGAAGCTGGGAGTCAATCGCGACGGCGCGATCCAGTTCGGCCAGTTCCGCGTCTACTCCAACGTCGGAGCGCAGCGCGCCGGCTCGGCCAACGGTTCGTGGTTCAACATGCAGAATCTGTATAAGATTCCGAACCTGAAGCTCGAGGCCATCGACGTTTTCACCAACAGCTACAAATCCGGCCCGTACCGCTGCGTCAGCCATCCGAACGGCACCTTCGCGCTCGAAATGGTGATGGAGCGCGCCGCCGCCGCCATCGGGATGGACCCGGTCGAGTTCCGGCTCAAGAACCTCAACGAGGAAGGCAATCCGGAAACGAAGAAGCCGTTCAGCAACCCCGGCATCCGCGATTGCATCAACGGTGCCGCGACCCGCATCGGATGGAAGCAGAAGTGGCATGCGCCGCGCGCGAAGGAGATTCGCCCCGGCGTCTTCCACGGCATCGGGTTGGCCGCCCACGCGTGCAGCCACGGCGCGGGAACCAATCCCGCCACCGGCCAGGTGATCGTCAACACCGACGGCAGCGTGCAATGCGTCTCCGGGAGCACCGAGATCGGCCCCGGCCAGCGGACGGAAATGGCCATGATTGCAGCGGAGGCGGTCGGCGTGCCGCTGAATCGCGTCAGCATCGCCACCTACGTTGACACCGATAACACTACGGATACCGGCAGCACCTCCGGCAGCCGCCAGACGAACACCGGCGGGCGCGGCATTTACGAGGCGGGAATCGACGCGAAACAGCAAATCCTGAAGATGGCCGCCCAAAAATTCATGGACGACGCCAAGCGCAAGAACGAGCAGCTACAGGTGAGCCCAGAGCAGTTGGATATTAAGAACGGCGACATCTTCGTCAAGGCCACGCCATCCAAAAAGATAACAATCGAAGCCGTCGTGGGACCGCTCGGTTTCCCGATCCTCGGGCGCGGAATGTACCGCCAGGACAACGATTGGGAGCGAACGGCCTGGGCGTCGCACGCCATGGAGGTCGAGGTCGATACCGGCACTGGCTCCGTGAAGGTCACCAAGGTTGTGGCCGCGCACGATGTCGGGCGGGCGATCAACCCCTTCGGCGTGGAGCAGCAAGTGGAAGGCGGCGTGGTCATGGCGCTCGGCGCGGTTTTCACCGAGGAGTTGCTGACCGATGCGACGACGGGCCTGCCGCTCAACGCCAACATGCTCGACTACCGTCCGCCGAGCATTCAAGATGTGCCCGAGGATATCGAAGTAGTCATTGTAGAAAAGCCCAAGAAATATGGAGTATACGGCGCACACGGCGTCGGCGAGCCTCCCATGGCGCCCCCGGCCCCGGCCGTTGCAGCAGCCATTTACAATGCGGTCGGAGTGTGGATGGATTCGACGCCATTCACCCGCGAGAAGGTTTTGGCCGCGCTTAAAAAAGTGAGGTAGATCCGAACCGCGAAAATCCAATCCGAGCCGCGACCGAGAGGGAGCGGTTTTTTCCGGAGATCGGTTTTCCTTGAACACGAGGTCAACAAAATGAAAAACTTCGATCTTTACGAACCGACAAATGTGAAGGAAGCGGTTGGGATTCTGACCAAGTTTGGCAAGAAGGCCAAGCCCCTCGGCGGCGGCAGCGACCTTGTCGCCGGCGTCATGAAAGACTGGGTCGAAGGCACAGGCATGCCTCTGCCCGACGCGCTGGTCGATCTCTCGACCGTCCCGCAGCTCAAGGGCATCAAGGTCGATAAAACCGGCGCCACCATCGGCGCCATGACCACGCTCACCGAAATCGCCGAATCGAAGCCCCTCAACGAGCAGTTCTCCTTGCTGACGCAAGCCGCGCACAGCGTGGCGTCGCCGCTGATCCGCAACTTCGCCTCGCTAGGCGGCAACATCAACCAGCGCCCGCGCTGCTGGTTCTTCCGAGGCAAGGATTTCAACTGCTATAAAAAGGGTGGCGATTTTTGTTACTCCGTCGGAGGCGACAACCGTTATCACGCCATCATCGGCGGCGAGTTGTGTTACATCGTCCATCCATCGGACACGTCCACGGCGCTGCTGGCGCTCAACGCCCAAGCCAAAGTCGCCGGCCCAGCCGGCGAGCGCACGGTTCCGTTTGACAACTACTTCACCGGCCCGCGCGAGGACGTTCTCCGCGAAAACCTTCTCAAGCCGGATGAACTGTTAGTTGAAGTTTTCATCCCCACCCCCGCCCCCGGCACCAAGCAGGCCTGGAGCAAACTCAAAAACCGCCAAGTCTACGACTTCGCCATCGTCTCCGTCGCCGCCGCATTCACGGCCGATGGAAGCGGCAACTGGACCGACGGCCGCATCGTCCTCGGCGGAGTCTCGCCCGTCCCCTACCGCGCCACCGCCATCGAAAACCAACTCAAAGGAAAAAACATCAAGTCCGCCGTCAAACAGGCCGCCGCCGTAGTCCGAACCCTCGCCCGCCCCATGAGCATGAACGCCTATAAAGTGGACATCGCCCAGAACATGGTCGAGCGGACGATTCTGGGGGCGCTGGGGTAGTAACGATGAAGCGGAATAAGTTGAGCATGAATCCAGAGTTCTGGAGCATTATCGATAGGTCGCGGAAGGAAATTCGGGCGGGGAAAACGATCTCATTGGAAGAGGTCGAGAAAAAGTTTGCGGCGCCGCCGCGGCTGCCACGAAAACCTGGACGATAAATATCTCTAGGTTAATGCCAAGTTTGACACTCTTGGACGTGGAGCCTACAATTTGTCGTAGAAGACAACCTTCCGCGTAGGAGGTCGCATGAATGTGCAGCTCACCTCGGAACTCGAGCAGTTCGTCCAAAGCAAGGTCGAGACGGGCCGCTATAACTCGGCCAGCGATGTAGTGAGTGAGGCGCTGCGGCTCATGGAGGAGCGGGACCAAATCATGACGCTCGGGAAAGAGGAAATCGGGAAGAAAATCGCCCAGGGTCTCGATTCACTGCGGCGCGGCAAGGGTGTAGACGGTGACGCCGTATTTGATCGGATTGAATCGGAGCTTGGCTCGCTCGAACGTAAGTAAGGCATGCCGCGATTTATCCTCTCCCCGGAAGCGGAACACGACCTCGATCTAATCAAAACGTACCTCCTGGAATCCGCTGGACTGAGCGTAGCGCGCAAGGTGTTGCGCGAGTTGCAGGAAGCCATCAGGTTCCTTGCAAGCCAGCCGGATGCGGGACATTTCCGGGAAGACTTGACGGATGCTCCCGTAAGATTCTGGTCCGTGTTTTCCTACCTCGTGGTATACGATCCACGGAAGCGGCCGATAGAGATTGTGCGGGTTCTGCACGGAAATCGCGATGTAGCGGCGATTTTGGATACGGCGCCTGAATCATGAACATGTGGGCTTTTTCCTTGCTGATCGGCCAATATGACCGCGCGGCGGTCCCAAGGACGGGAAAATGCGATTCGACCCGAGAAAACACCCTCGCATGTTGCGCAAGTGACGCTTCTTCCCCCTTCCATTCCGGTTGCCTTCCCCTCACGCCGCATCATTCAACGCGAACGAAAACACCTTGGGATCGACCAGGCGCGAGAAGTCCTCGTACTTCATTTCGATGGTGTCCTGATGCGTGCCCGCGTTGAAGACGATTTCGCGGTCTCGTGTGAGCGACTCGTCCACATAGACCGGAAGTCCGTAAAGATTCCCGAACGGCGGCATCGCGCCCACTTCGGAATCCGGGAACAGACCCTGGAATTCCCGTTCGGTCGCGAGGCGCAGTTCTTTCACGCCAAGCTCCCATTTCAACGTCTTCAAATCCACCTTGGTTGAGGCGGGCACCACTGCCATGGCGTAATCGCCCCCGGTTTTTAGCACGACGGTTTTTGCCACCATCATCCCGGAGACGTGCTCTGCGGCGGCTACCTCCCGGGCCGTATACGCAAGCCGGTGGCTATGGTGCGAATACGGAACTTTCTTCAGGTCCAAATATTTTTTGATCTCGGTTTCAGGATACATACTTTCCCCCTTCCTACTCTCGCGTGACCATTTCCAGGGCGGCTCCCGATCCAAGTCGTCAGGTCCTTCGCTGTTCAATCTAATCCTGCTCGGATGCTTCCATCGTTTGCAGTGATCCAGGTCACTGTCCCAGGTCGCTGCGTTCGATACGCCTCCGACTTTATAATTTATTAAGACGATAGCCAAACGCCTGGAGGTTGCCAATGGAAAACGTATTCCGGTTGATGGATGAGTCAGGTCCCGTGAAAGTGGTGCATATTTGGCTGCCGCACGCCGGCCTGAAAGCCGTGGTTTGCGTTGATAACACGGCATGCGGGCAGGCCATCGGCGGGGTTCGCATGACGCCCGATGTGACAGCAGAAGAGGCCTGCCGACTGGCTCGCGCCATGACCCTAAGAATGCCGCCGCCGGCCCGGGACGCGGTAGTAACAAGGGGAATTATGATGAAACGGCGAGCTCGAGCAGGGAATCAGAATGTCTGGTCAAACGAGAGGCTAGGTGGCAATTTCAGGGCCGGACCTGTTATTCCAACTCCAATTCAATCTTTTTCGTTGCCGTATCCAGCTTAGCGATCCGAAAACTGCGAATCTGTCCGGCGCTGGAGACTTCGCGCGGCGCCTTGGCGCTCGTTGCGCCGCCTCTCCATCGTTCCGACAGCATGCTACTCATCGAGGATAAATCCGACTTCGATTCGGCCAGCGCCTCTTCCTCGGCCGGTGCAGGCGCGGGCATCCGGTACTTCCCCTGAACGCCTTCGCCCAGCTCCACGAGCACGTGACCCTCGGAAACCACGGTCATGCGGCCCGTCACCACATCGCCTTCCTTGTGTTCGGCGATGTATTCATCGATGCTGGTCGGAACCAGTTTTTTGATGCTCAGCGAAATGCGCCTCTTTTCGGCATCCACATCGAGCACCTGCGCCTTGACCACTTGCCCGAGCTTCAGGACCTCCTGCGGGTGATTGATCCGCTTCTCGGCGCCGATCTCGCCAATGTGGATCATGCCCTCGACGCCTTCGGCAAGCTGCACGAAGGCTCCGAAATTCGTCATGCTCGTTACTGGCCCTTCGATCACGGAGCCGGCCGCAAAGCGTTGCGCCACATCGGCCCAGGGATCGCCCAGCGCCTGCTTGAGTCCCAGGGAGATGCGTCGTTCGCCCGCGTTGACGCCCAGAATGACCGCTTCCACGGTCTCGCCCGGCTTCACGACGTCGCTCGGGTGTTTTACTTTCTTAACCCACGACAGCTCGGAAACGTGGATTAACCCTTCGATCCCCGGCTCCAGTTCCACAAACGCTCCGAAGTCGGCGAGGCGCGTCACCGTGCCGCGCACGCGCTCGCCCACCTTGAATTTTTCGGCCGCCAAATCCCAAGGATGCGGCTGAAGCTGCTTCATGCCCAGCGAGATGCGCCGCTTCTCGGGATCGACCTTGAGCACTTTGACGTCAACCTCCTGCCCCACCGAGAGCACGTCCGACGGCTTGTTGACGCGGCCCCAGGCGATGTCGCTGACATGCAACAAGGCATCCACGCCGCCGATATCGACAAAAGCGCCGTATGCCGTCAGGCTGCGGACCACGCCGTGCATCGTCTCGCCTTCCTGAATCTCCCCGTACCTGCGCTGCTTCGTGGCGCGTTCTTCCTCTTCGGCGACGGCGCGGCGGTCCACCACCACGTCCTCATCCGCCACGTCGAGTTTGATGATGCGGCAGCGAATCTCCTGCCCCACCAATTTCTCCATCTCTGCTGCCTCGCGCACTCCGCTGCGCGACGCCGGCAGGAACGCCCGCACTCCCACGTCCACGCTCAGCCCGCCTTTGATCACACTTGTCACCGTTCCCAAAATAGCCGTGTGATCGGCAAAAGCCTTTTCCAGCGACGCCCAGTCCTTCGGCCGCCCGATCTTGCCGAGCGACAGCTCGTAGTAGCCTTCCGGAAGGCGGCCCTTCACCGAGACCGGCAGCTTATCGCCGGGTTTTACCTCTTTGCCGGCACTCTGGAAAATCGCCAGCGGCAGGATGCCTTCGGACTTGAAGCCAATATCGACCAAGACGGAATCGCCGGTGACGGCGATCACGGTGCCTTCGCGTCCCTTGCCTCCTTCTTCCGCCTTGCGCGAACGGCTCCGTTCGTACTGCAAGAAAATGTCGCCGAATGATTCGTTGGATTCGGTCGTCGATGGGACTTCCCGGTCGGTTGTATTGTTCATGAGAAATTAAAGCTTTCTTTTGGTGAACTCCCCAATAGCATAACATTGTGTCTGCCCCTCCGCCAATTGCATTGGAAGATATTGGAAGGCCCGGAGGGTCAACAAGGGGCGGGGCGGCGGCCGGAGCGGGCGGCGAAGCGGGTAGCGGGTAGCGGGTAGCGCAGAGTTTGCGCTTT
>ORMF012465529.1_pt1 | contig 24656 bp, 24 predicted proteins | sample 1779871 | NCBI WGS metagenome assembly ORMF01 (sample SAMEA104232316, study PRJEB22302) | groundwater metagenome | biome: forest; feature: aquifer; material: groundwater | place: USA | collected 2011-08-07 | depth 5.4 m | reverse complement strand
GGGGTGCGTCCCCCCACCCCCCCCAGCATTGGGTCTTCTCCCCCCGCCATGAGCGCCGCGCCCGAGAAGCGGACAATCCGGACAGGCAGTTCGGGGGCGGTGGGCCGGCGGCCGTGGTCTTCACATCGTAGACGGAGGAGTCCGAGGAGTCGATGAGGGAAAGCTCTGGCATGGCGATATTATACAACGCGTAAGGCATCGCTTAGGATCGACATACGGCGGTGCGATATCGTGTAAAGCGCCAGTCACCAGAATTAACCAAACAAAAATGGAGCAGGAGGACTTACAATGGACGACTTAACTCGCAGGGATGCCCTCGCATATGCTGCAGCGGCCGGAGCTACGGCGTGGACCGCCGCGCAGGGAGCCGTACCCGCAGGCCAACAGAAGCCCGAGGCCGCACCACAAGAGAAACTTAAGACTACGCTTACGGATAAAGAGCGGGCTCTGGACCGGGAGCGGATCATCGCCAGCGGCATGACTGTGGCTGAGGCCGACTGCTGGGAGCTATTGGCTCAGTGCGCCGGTAAGTACTTCGAGCTCCCGAAGCTTCACGTGATGGACGATCACGAGATTTCTCACGCTTTTCATGTTCTGCAGTACCGGCTGTTGGGCAGACCTGCTTACCGTCGATACCTGGAACTCGCCAAAGCTCCAAAGTAGCAGCCCATTTTCAGTACTTTCTAAGCATGTTTCATGGGACGGTGGAACATTGACAACGAAACAACCCCTTTGCTATACTGGGCCACTACCTGCTCACGGAAGTGACATGGCGGTCAGCCCCCCCAAGACCCGGATTGTTTCAAAGTCGCCCTCCCGCACGGATTTCAGCCGCGCTCCGTCGCTCGAAGACCATGTCCAATTCGTTAAGGGTGTTGGGCCCAGCGGAGCCGCGCTCCTCCTGAAGATGGATATTTCGTCGGCCGGCGATCTCATTCGGCATCTTCCCCGCCGCTACGAAGACCGCACCAACTTCCGCCGTATCCGTGATCTTAGGCCTGGAGAGTTCGCCACCGTCCATGGCCGCGTAATCGATGCGCAGACGATTCCCACCAAACGCAGGAACCTGAACCTCACGAAAATCCTCATTAACGACGATACGGCCGTGGCCCAGATCGTCTTTTTCCAGCAGCCTTACCTGCTCAAGACCTTCCAGGAGTTGGCAAAGAAAAGGAGCTGGATCGTCGCGTTCGGGATCGCAAAACAGAGTCCATATGGCCCAATCGAGATCGAGCGAGCGGAATGGGAAGAGGTCACCGAAGACGGCGACACCCTGTCCACCAATCGCATCGTGCCGGTATACCCGGCGACGGAAGGGATTACCCAGCGCCGGCTGCGCAAAATGGTGGATGCCGTACTCGCCAGCCATTTGCAGGCGATTGCCGACCCACTGCCCCGTCAGATCTCCGCGAAGCACCGGCTGGTCGAGCCGCGCTTCGCATATCGAAACATCCATTTTCCGGACGACTTCGCGGCGAAAGAGCGGTCCCGCCGCAGATTGGTTTTCGAAGAGTTTTTCACACTGCAAGTCGGACTCGCGCGGAAACGGGTCGCGCGCTTCCAACAGGCACAAGGGATCCGACTGGGTGTAACGTCCTCCGGGCTGCAGGAAGATCTGCAAGGAATACTTCCATTCTCACTGACGGGGGCGCAGCGGCGCGCCATCACAGAGATCGCAGCGGACGTTGCGAGCGGTCACGTGATGAACCGGCTCGTACAAGGCGACGTGGGATCGGGCAAGACCGTCGTCGGGCTTGCGGCAATGCTCGCCGTCGTTCGGAGTGGTTTCCAGGCGGCTTTCATGGCCCCAACCGAGATTCTGGCCCAGCAGCACGCGATCGTCCTGCGAGACATGCTGGAAGGATCGGGCATCCTGGTCGAGCTCGCAACGGGGAGTCTCAAGGCCAAACAGAAGGGAATCGCGCGAGACAGTATCGCCGGCGGAATGGCCCATATCGCCGTAGGGACCCACGCACTGATCCAGGAAGGGGTGGAGTTTCGGAAACTGGGCCTGGTCGTGATCGACGAGCAGCATCGGTTCGGTGTACTCCAGAGGCAGGCGCTGCAGAAAAAGGGCGATACGCCCCATGTGCTTGTGATGACGGCCACACCCATCCCGCGTACGCTCACCATGACAATTTACGGCGACCTCGACACTACCATCATCGACGAGCTGCCTCCTGGTCGCAAGCCCATCAAGACCCATTGGAAGCCGAGAACAGAAGCGGTCGGCGTGTACAATGCTATGAAGCGGCTGCTCGACGACGGCCGCCAGGCGTACGTCGTCTGTCCGCTCGTCGAGGAGTCAGAGAAGTTACAGGTCCAGGCGGCCACTCAGCTCGCGGAACACGTCCGAAATGACCTGCTGCCGGGATATCGGACCGGTCTGCTTCACGGTCAGATGAAGTCAGATGAGAAGAATGCGGTCATGAGGCAGTTCAAGTCGCATGAGCTGGACATCCTGGTTTCGACTACCGTTATCGAGGTAGGTATCGACGTGCCGAACGCGACCGTCATGATCGTCGAGGACGCCGATCGCTTCGGCCTTTCCCAGCTGCACCAGCTGCGCGGCCGCGTTGGGCGCGGCGAGCACGGATCTTATTGCATTTTGCTTGCGGATGCCAGGACTGACGATGCTCGGGCGCGAATGCAGGTGATGGTCGAAACGACGGACGGATTCCGGATCGCGGAAGAGGACCTAAGGCTCCGCGGTCCGGGTGAATTCATGGGAACCCGGCAGAGCGGCCTCCCGGACTTGAATTTCGGTGATCTGATCCGCGACCGGGAGATCATGGAAGAGGCACGCGAAGCCGCGTTCAATCTGGTGCAAGCTGATGTGAACCTTTTACAGCCGGAGAACATTCCGCTTAGGTGCGCGCTCGAGAACGGCCGCTTCGGCTTTGAATTGGCGAACGTCAGTTAGGAGTGGATTAGACAGCTATCATGCCGAATGCGATTGTTCCAGGGAGTTTTGATCCCGTTACGAATGGGCACGTTGATATCATCGAGCGCGCCTGCCTGCTGTTCGACCAAGTTACGGTCGCCGTCGTCGTAAACAGCGCCAAACAGCCTCTCTTCACCCTCGAAGAGCGAGTCGAGATGTTGAAAGAGGTTTGTGTGGACATGTCGAACGTATCTATCAGCAGTTTCGAAGGCTTGCTGGTAGAATATGCCGTCCAGCGCGGCGCGTCGGTGATCGTCAAAGGTCTCCGTGCCGTATCGGACTTCGAGTACGAGCTCCAGATGGCGCTGATGAACCGACATCAGTGCCCTGCCGTGGAAACCGTGTTCATGATGACCGGGGCCGATTATTCATATCTTAGCTCAAGCGTCGTGAAGGAGATCGCCCGACTCGGCGGCTCCGTGGAAGGATTGGTGCCCGAAAGTGTTAGACAACGCCTCCGAGACAAAGTCGGCAATAAATAACGGAGATCACGGACTCGCCGTCGTGGAAGATATGTCAAAACCGCTGCCCGGCCCATACGTGCCGCCGGAAGGAGAAGGAGTCGACGTCTTCCGACTGCTCGACCAACTGGAAGAGCTGCCGGAAAAAGCCAAGCATTTGCCTCTCCATACGCTGGTCGGTTTTGACAGCGATAAATTCTATTATCTGGTGCTGAAGATACGCGCCAACCTGCCGGACGACCTGAAGAAGGCGCACCGGGTCGCCCGCGACTCTGAACGTATTGTCGATGAGGCAAGGGATTCCGCGCTCCAACAGGTGGAGAGCGGTCGGGTAGAGGCTAACCGGCTTATCGAGGCCGCCAGGGCCGAGCACACGAAAGTTGTCGAGGATGCGCGAGAAGACGCCCGTCGAACCGTCGATCAGGCCCATGCCCAAGCGGCTCAGCTAGTGGAGAAGAGCGAGATCCACAAAATGGCGTCCGCGCAGGCGAATGAGATCATCCGACGGTCAGAAACAGAGGCCAACGAAATCCGCAAGGGAGCGGATGACTATGCCCGCGACGTATTAGCCAATATCGAGGGCGTGGTCGGTAAGGCACTCGCAACGATCCAGCAGGGACGTTCACTGCTGGACAAAGCTCGAAACGGAAACGGTTCGTAATTAACTCGCGCGCACAAATCAGTACTGGAACCGAATGTACAATGAGATTGGACCTTGCGGAAATCCTGGCGCATGCTGGAATGCGCTACGAATATTCGGTCGATGAGCCGCCGATCGTCGACGAGGATCTTGAGTGTACGTCCCGGATCCGCGGGCGCATCCTATTTACGAATACGGGAAACGTACTCCTCATCGAGGGGCGCGTCAAGGCGCGCGTCGCGGTTCCGTGCAGCCGCTGTCTGGTATACTTCGAGGAGGAAGCGGAAACGCCGATAAGCGAGCAGTTCACGCTCCAACATCGCCCTATGGGGCCGACTGTCCGACACAGTCAGACCGTGGTCGAAGAGGATGAGAACCCGGATGCGGGTAAACTGTTTGAGGGTCATCTTTTCGACCTTACGGAGCTGCTGCGCCAGAGTGTGATGCTTTCTCTCTCCAGTCAGCCTCTCCATGACGAGCTGTGCAAGGGCCTCTGCCCGATTTGCGGCCAGGATCTCAACGAGAGATCGTGCGCGTGTTCGCCCGAAGCGCCGCATCCCGTTTTGGCGGGTCTTGCGGAGTTATTGAAAGAGACGTAGGGCGACCCTGGGCGGTCGTCCCACTTCGAATGAAACCCGCGTATGCAGCGGGCGTCCCCTTGAGGCCGCCCTTGCGCAATCTGAGGAGATACGATGCCGTTACCGAAACGTAGACATTCCAACCAGCGCACGCGACTTCGCCGCACCCACTATAAACTGACCGTACCCGCGGTGGGCGAATGTCCGCGATGCCACCAACCCCGCCAACCGCACCATGCTTGCCCGTCCTGCGGATTCTATAACGGAAGACAGGTCGTCGACGTCAAGAAGAAGCCGGCCGGCGCGTAGCGCGCCGTAGAAATGTCTATGCGCACCCTCCGAATCGCGGTGGACGCCATGGGCGGAGATCTGGGTCCGGAAGAGGTAGTTCGCGGCGTCTTGCGCGCCGCGAACGAGCGTGTGGGCGCTGTAGATTTCTGTATTGTCGGCGATGAGGGCACGATTCGGCTCGAACTCGATTCGCGCAAGACTGTTCCGCCGAATGTAACTGTAAGGCACGCCTCACAGGTCATCCAGATGTCCGACAAGCCGAGAGAGGCGTACCGGAAGAAGCCGGATGCCTCAGTCGTCGTCTCTGCCCGACTCGTGAAGGAGGGTGAGGCCGATGCCTTTATCTCGATCGGGAATACCGGGGCGGCCATGGCGTCGGCTGTGCTCCTGCTTCGCCCGATGCGAGGTATCGATCGGCCGGCCATCGCAACGCCGCTGCCCTCCCTGCGCAATACGGTCGTGCTCTTGGACGCCGGGGCGAACGTAGACTGCGTACCGCATCAACTGCTGGAGTTTGCGGTTATGGGACAAGTCTATGCCCGCCAGGTGCTCGGCAAGCCAAACCCGACCGTCGCGCTCCTCTCAAATGGGGAAGAGGAGACCAAGGGCAATGAGCTGACGAAGGAGGCTCACCTCCTGCTCAAAGAACAGATCACGCCATTCTACGGCAACATCGAGGGGATGGACGTCTTTCGAGGAAAAGCCGACGTAGTCGTCTGTGACGGGTTCGCCGGAAACATTCTTCTCAAGACCGGAGAGGGCGTGGCCGAGATGGTGCTGAATATGGTCAGGACCGAGCTCACACGTCATAGATGGATGAAGCTGTTTTTGCTGCCCCTCCGAAAGGGTATTCGCAACCTTAGGAACCGGATCGATTACCGTGAATTCGGGGGTGCGCCGCTGCTTGGAGTGAATGGAATCTGCATCATTGGACACGGCCGGTCGGACGCGCGCGCAATCGTGAATGCCGTGGCCGTGGCCGAATCCGCGGTGCGCAATGACCTTGTGGGCGAGATGGAGAAAGCGATCTGCGAGAGTGAGGATCGATTTGGCCGCTGGTCGAAGGAGTAAGGCATGAGCGCACCAACTAATGCCGGAATAATCGGCGTCGGCTTGTCCGTGCCGGACCGCGTACTGTCGAACGCGGATCTGGAGAAGCTCGTCGATACGAGCGATGAATGGATCATGTCGCGCACCGGCATTCGCGAGCGGCGTATGTGTGGCCCGGACGAGACATCCGCTACCCTCGGCGCCGCCGCGGCCCGGCGAGCGCTGGACGATGCCGGACTGGCTCCCGATGACCTCGATCTCATTATCTGCTCTACTGCCACGGGCGACTACATCTGGCCGGCAACTGCCTGCGTCATCCATGCTGCTATCGGGGCGGGGAGATGCCCGGCGTTCGACTTGAGCGCTGCCTGTTCAGGATTCGTATACGGTCTTGCCACGGCCGCCGCTTTCGTCAATTCGGGCCAGATGAGAAGCATTTTGGTGGTGGGAGTGGACACCCTGACGAAGCAGATCAATTGGCAGGACCGGGGAACATGCATCCTGTTCGGCGACGGAGCCGCGGCGACCGTGATTGGCCCATGCGCTCCCAATGAAGGAATTCTCGCGACCTCCATGGGTGCCGACGGGACCGGGCTGGAGCAGATCATCCTTCCTGCGGGCGGCACGAAAATGCCGGTAACACCTGAAGTCATCGAGAAGAAGCTGAACTGCATTCAGATGCGCGGGGCCGAGGTCTTCAAATTCGCGGTCAAGATCATGGCCGACGCCTGTGTGGACGCCCTCAGCAAAGCCAATCTCACTTCGCAGGACGTGGACCTGTTCATACCCCACCAGGCCAATATCCGGATCATCAATGCCGCGGCGGAGCGCATGGGCCTCGCCCCGGAACGAGTATTTAAGAACGTCGACCGCTATGGAAATACCTCGGCCGCCTCCATCGGGATCGCCATGCGCGAAGCGCTGGATCAGGGATTGCTGCGGCGAGGGAGCGTCGTCGTTACGGTGGGTTTTGGCGCGGGGCTCACCTGGGCTGCAAACGTCATTCGCTGGTCACGGGACGAGGGAGGCGATCGGGCGGCGTGAAGTTAGCGCTCCTCTTTCCAGGCCAGGGCTCGCAGACGGTCGGTATGGGCGCCGATCTCAATCACAACGTCCCGGAAGCCCGCGCCGTTTTCGAGCAGGCTAATGAAGTTCTCGGCTTCGACTTGGCCCGACTCTGTTTCGAGGGTCCGGAAGAAGGGCTCAAGGCAACGCTCAACGCCCAGCCCGCCCTATACGTAACTAGCTGCGCGGCGCTTGCGGCGCTTCGCGCGCGGACACAAGTTACTCCCTTCGCTTTCGCCGGGCACAGCGTTGGAGAGTACGCCGCTCTATTTGCGGCCGGTTCTGTCCGATTTGAGACCGGGCTCCGACTTGTGCGGCGGCGGGCTGAATTGATGCAGCAGGCGGCCGAACGGAAACTGGGAACCATGGCCGCGGTCCTCGGACTCGATGCGGACGTAGTCCGGTCGGTCTGCGAGAGAGCGCGTTCGGCGGGTGTCGTGTCCGTGGCAAACTTCAATTGTCCTGGACAAATCGTAATATCCGGCGAAGTTGCGGCCGTCGAGCGGGCGGGCGAGCTTGCCAAAGAGGCGGGCGCCAAGCGGGTACTGCCCTTGCCGGTCTCCGGCGGATTCCACTCGGCGCTGATGGCGTCGGCCGGCGATGCTCTCTATCCAACACTCCGCGAGGCGCAATTCAAGCAGACCGAAATCCCGGTGGTTCTGAACGTCAGCGCGGAATACTGCCGGGCCGGCGTCGATTTCGCGCCGAACCTGACGATGCAGATGAGCGGCAGCGTCCGCTGGGAGGAGTCCATGCGACTGCTGCTTTCCGACGAGGTCGATACGTTCATTGAACTCGGTTCCGGCGAGGTTCTGGCCGGACTGATGAAGCGTATCGACAAATCCGTCCGAACGCTCAGTGTCACGGATACGGCTTCGCTCAATGGAGCGGTCGAGCTGCTTACGAATCAGGCAGCACCGGCCACGGTTAAATAACGGTACGGGGAGCGCGCATGAAAATTCAAGATAGAGTGGCCGTGGTCACCGGAGCGGGCCGCGGCGGGCGTGGGATCGGACGATCTATCGCGCTGGCCTTGGCTCGCGAGGGGGCTGATATCGTCATCTCCGACTTCGTGCCGGATAACGCCGAAACGGTGGCCGCGGAGGTCAAAGAAGTGACCGGGCGGCGGGCGCTGGCGGTGACGGGAAACGTCGCCGTCTGGCCTGAAGTCGAGCAGATGTTCGACAAGGCGATGTCTGAGTTCGGCCGGGTCGATATCCTGGTCAACAATGCCGGGATCACGCGCGACGGTCTGATCATGCGGATGAGTGAGGAGGACTGGGACGCGGTCGTCGACAGCAACCTCAAGGGAACGTTCCTCTGCACGAAGGCCGTGACGCGTATCATGTTGAAACAGAAGTCCGGTCGAATCGTGAATATTGCAAGCGTCATGGGCATCGTGGGGAACGCGGGCCAGGCCAACTATTCAGCCTCGAAAGCGGGTATCATTGCCCTGACCAAGACCACAGCGAAAGAGCTCGGTTCCAGGGGAATAACGGCGAACGCCGTCGCACCGGGATTCATTCAGACGGTTATGACGGAAGCCCTCCCGGCGGAGCTGCGAGAGAGGATGCTCAAGCAGGTTCCGCTGACACGGCTCGGGACGCCGGAGGACGTCGCGAACGTGGTACTGTTCCTCTGTACCGACGATTCGTCTTACGTCACCGGACAGGTCATTTCCATCGACGGCGGACTGTTTATGTAGCGATCCGGCCAAACTTTGTAGTCAGATAACTCATCGATCGAGGACGATCACGATCACGATCAAGAGTGCGATTCCCAATACCCAGCACCCAATCACCAATTCACCCAATCACCCGAATCCAATACCCGGAGGAAATCATGTCGACCTTTGAACGCGTAAAGAAAGTGATCGTTGAGCAGCTCGATGTCAGCGAGGACGAAGTGACTCCCGAGGCTTCGTTTGTCGACGACCTGGGCGCGGATTCCCTCGACGTCGTCGAGCTCGTCATGGGTCTGGAGGAAGAGTTCGACATCGAGATACCGGACGAAGACGCCGAAAAAATCCAACGGGTGCAGGACGCGATCAAGTATATCGATGAGAAGACCAAGGGATAGGAACGGTTCGGAAATCGGTCGGGCGGCAGCGGTCGGCTCCGCTCAGGCTTCAAGATAAGCGTATGAACAGAGTCGATCCGGCGCCGCGCCGTGTCGTGATCAGCGGTCTGGGTGTGATTACTTCCCTCGGCCAGGATGTGAAGACGTTTTGGGACAACATCCTCGAGGGAAAATCCGGCGTGTCGCCGATCACGAACTTCGACGCGAGCGCCTTTACCACGCGGATAGCGTCGGAGATCAAAGATTTCGATCCGGAGCGATTCATGGATCGAAAAGAGGCGCGGAGAACGGACCGATTCGCCCAATTCGCCGTCGCAGCGTCTAAAATGGCGCTGGAAGATTCCCGATTCACGATCGACGAATCCAATGCCGACCGTGTGGGGGTGCTCATCGGGAGCGGCATCGGCGGGATCATGACCCTCGAGCGGGAGTTCTACGTTCTCATCGAGCGCGGACCGTCGCGGATCAGTCCGTTCCTCATCCCCATGCTGATTTCCGACATGGCCTCCGGACAGGTTTCGATCCTGACCGGAGCCAAAGGCCCGAACACCACGGTTGTTACCGCTTGCGCCACGGGAACCCACGCGATTGGGGACGCGTACCAGATCATCCGCCGGGGTGATGCGGACGCAATGATCGCGGGCGGGGCGGAAGCGGCGATCTCGCAGCTCGGGCTTGGAGGCTTTTGCGCCGCCCGTGCGATGTCCACCCGCAACGACGAGCCGGAGCGTGCGAGCCGCCCATTCGACGCGGAGCGAGACGGCTTTGTGATGGGTGAGGGCGCGGGTGTGGTCATCCTTGAAACCCTGGAGGCCGCCCACAGCCGAGGCGCTCCAATCTATGCAGAGATCATGGGATATGGCATGTCAGGAGACGCGTACCATATGACCGCGCCGGCGCCCGAAGGGGAGGGCGCGACCCGGTCGATGTCGATTGCGCTGAAGCATGCGGGAATGGAGCCGATCGATGTCGACTACATCAACGCCCACGGCACGTCGACCATTCCGAACGACAAGCTGGAGACGGCCGCTATAAAGACCGTGTTCGGAGAGCACGCGCACCGCGTGGCGATCAGCTCCACGAAGTCCATGACCGGACACCTACTGGGCGCCGCGGGCGCGGTTGAGGCGATCGTCTGCTGCCTCGCCATGCGAGATCAAGTCGCGCCGCCGACTATCAACTATCGCACCCCCGACCCGGATTGCGACCTGGACTACACCCCCAACCACGCCCGTCGCCTCCCAATCAAGACCACCATGTCCAACTCATTCGGGTTCGGCGGCCACAATACGACGATCGTTCTGAAACAGGTCGATTGATCGACGCTATCCATGCCCATCCGTCAAGTTTTCTCCGGCGTCACGCTCATCGATCTTCCTTGGGTCAATGCATATCTGCTGCATAAGGGTTGTGATGCGGTCCTGATCGATACGGGGACTCATCCGGACCGGAAGAGAGTGCTGGCGGCTTTGTGCGAGGTTCTTCCGGATCGTTTCCGTCTGACTTCCATCCTTCTGACACACGGGCACAGCGACCATGCGGGGAACGCGGCGCTTCTGGCCGATCGGTTCGATGCGCAGCTTGTGGCGCATCGTTTGGAAGAGCCCTATGTCACCGGCAACAAGAGTTATGCCCCCGGAGGACTGCGGACCCTGGGGCCGAGCAGCCTTCTCTTCCATCTCGGTGATGTGTTCTGGCCGGTCGCGCGGCGGAAGATCGATCGGTTCATCGCCGATGGGGAATGTGTTGATACTCCCATCGGCCCTCTCCGAGTGGTACACACCCCCGGCCACACCATGGGGCACGTCTCCTACTATCACGAGAAGGAAGGGTGGCTGTTCTCTGGGGATGCGTTGATCACGGTCGTTCCCGTATGGAGACGGGCGGGATTGTGCTTGCCGATGCCGATATTCAGCTCGGACCTGGTGGCGGCCCGGAAGTCGGCGGAGCGGATTGCGGCGATCGGGCCGTCGGCGCTCCTATCCGGGCATGGGTGGCCGTGGGTGGACGATACGGCGGGAGCGATACGCAGATTCTTGGGAATCGGGTGAGTGGGTGAGTGGGTGAGCGGGTGGGCCGGAGGATTCTGGGCTCCGTGGAGCTAAGATTAGGGCCGGATCATTTCTTGAGGAACGACTATTGTATTGCAGTGTGTGCGGCGGTCCCAATCCCGATGGCGCGACGTTTTGTGCGACGTGTGGACGGGCGTTGGGATCGCGGAGCGTCGACGGCGACTTGCCGGATCCTGCGCCCGCCCTTGTTGCATCCGCACCTGTCATAAACACGCCCGTTGGTCCTGAACCTGAAGTGTCTGCACACGGTGTACACACACCTTTTGTGCCTGAAGCCACTGCCTCGGCTCCGCCTCCACCGCCGGCGCCGGTGAACGCGGCGGGCGCGGGGTGGAGACCGGTATATCCCTGCCTGGTGTGCGGCGCAACGCTCGGGTATTTCGATTTCTTTTGCAAGCGATGCCGAACGCCACGCGGCAGGATTCTAGATCCCTATGCCGAGTCGCCCGGAAACTATCTGCCAGGGACAGCCCTTTTCGACCCGCCTGGGCCGCGGCTTGAGCAGAGGCGGTCGAACGATTCCGGGTTGGGAAAACCCGCCCCGGCTGAAATTGCGCGCGGCTGGAACTGGGGGGCGTTTTGGCTGCCATTCTTCTGGGGAATGAGCCATCGGACATATCAGACGCTCCTGGTTTTCGGCTTGGCGCTGGCGACCCTCTGCGTTGACGGCGTGCTGTTCACGAGTAAATCGAATATGCTTCCGCAGATCGGATTTGCCTCGGCGCTGCTATGGCTGGCAGGTATTCCGCTTTCCATTTGGTATGGAGCAAGGGGCAACGAGTGGGCATGGCAGAACCGGACTTTCCAAAGCGTGGATGAGTTCCGGTCGATACAAAAGGTGTGGGCGACGTGGGCCGTCGTTATATTCGTGGTGATTGCTCTGGGTTCGGCGACGGTCGTGGCCGCAATATGGATTCAGACCCTCACGCCAGCATGATTGAAGCTGTTTCCGCGCATGACCGGGCGATCGCGCCGGAGGCGCTCGAACGGCTGCAGGAGCGGCTTTCGCTGCGGTTTCGCGATCTGTCGCTGCTCGAACATGCGCTGCGCCATCGGTCGTCGGTCATGGACCGGTCCCGCGAGAGCAACGAGCGGTTGGAGTTCCTCGGGGACTCGATCGTGGGATTGGTTACGTGCGAGCTTCTGTACAGCCGGTTTCCGGAGCACAACGAGGGAGAGCTCGCAAAGGCGAAAGCATTCCTCGTGAGCGAGCCTACCCTCGCAACGGCCGGTCAGAGCGTTGGGATCGACGAGGCCGTTCAGATCAGCGCAGGTGAGGAGGCGTCGGGCGGACGATTACGCAGATCGATTCTGGCTGACACGTTCGAAGCCGTTGTCGCAGCGGTCTATCTCGACCAGGGTATCCGCGCCGCCAGACGGGTGGTGCGCAGCGCACTTCACGAAGCCATGAAAAAGGTCGCGGGTGAATCTTACAGCCGCGACTTCAAATCCAGGCTTCAGGAATGGCTGCAGGCCCTGGAGCGGAAGACACCGCGTTATCGGATCGCGACCGAGACCGGCGCCGATCCCGACAAGACATTTCTGGCACAGGCGATGGTCGGCCGAAGAGTCCTCGGCGAAGGGACCGGCAAGAGTAAGAAAGAGGCGGAACAGGACGCCGCGCGGGCGGCGCTGGTGGGATTGGGGGAGACGGGTAGATTGCGTAATGGGGAAATGGGCAAACGAAGCTCACGAAGTTGAGGAAGGGCGGAAGACGGAAGGGGGAAGTGGGGGAATGAGGGGAATGGGATAATGGGGGAATGCGGGAGCTGGGGAAATGGGAATGGGCGAGGTTGATGAGTGGGAGGATGGCTAGTGCAAAGTGAAGCGACAATCGGAGTCATTGGGGGCAGTGGATTTTACAGCCTCCTGGACAACGTTCGGGAGGTTGATTTCGACACACCGTATGGCGCGCCCAGTGACTCGGTTTTCATCGCAGAACTTGACGGCAAGAGTGTGGCGTTTGTGCCCAGGCACGGAAGGCATCATACGATCCCGCCGCACAAGGTCAACTACCGGGCGAACATCTGGGCGCTGCATGCGCTGGGCGTGCGGTTCCTGATCAGTCCATGTGCGGCGGGGAGCCTTCAGAGCCACGTGAAGCCGGGGGATTTCGTGGTGTGCGACCAGTACGTCGACCGAACCCGCGGACGCGCGGACACTTTCTACGACGGCCCGGAGGTCTATCACGTCAGCCCGGCCGATCCCTACTGCCCGCATTTGCGAAAGCTCGCAGTCGATATAATACGCGAGAATGGGATCGCGGTCCACGAGACGGGAACCGTGGTTACGATTAACGGGCCGCGGTTTTCGACGAAAGCTGAGAGCAGCTGGTTCGCGGCACAGGGCTGGGAAGTAATCAGCATGACCCAATACCCGGAGGCGTATCTCGCTCTGGAGAAGGCGATGGCCGTCGTCAACATCTCGCTTATCACGGATTACGATACGGCGGTCTTTTCCGAAGGCGCTATCCAGGCGGTCACTGCCGCGGAAGTTTTCCACGTTTTCCAGAAGAACTCCCAGCGGATCAAATTGGTGGTGCTGGAGCTGATCCGGCGCATCCCTCTCGATCTGGACAGTCCATGCCATCATGCGCTCGATCACGCGAAGGTGGGCGCATGAGGTCTGAGCTCAGGACCGTGGACTGGACGGGAGACGCGGTCCGATTGATCGACCAAACCGTCCTGCCGGCCCGGTTCGAGTTCGTTGAGCTCACGGACTGGCGCGAGGTGGTGGAGGCGATCAGGAACATGGTGGTCCGCGGCGCTCCGGCGATTGGATGCACGGCCGCTCTGGGGATGGCACTTGCCGCTAATCAGACTGTGTCCAGTGATCGCGCGGCGTTTTTGAGCGGCCTGGAAGTGATTGCCAATACTTTCAGGGGGTCTCGTCCGACGGCGGTTAACCTGTTCTGGGCCGTCGATAGAATGCTGCGAGTCGGCAATGCGGCGACCGGAAACCCAACGCAGATCGCGACGGCGATGGAAGCAGAGGCGGTTCGCATGCTGGACGAAGACGTCGCAACCAATCGCCGATTGGGTCGGAACGGCGCGGAGCTGCTGCAATCGGGCTGGACAGTGCTGACCCACTGTAACGCCGGGGCGCTCTGCGCGGTGGGATTTGGAACGGCTCTTGGAGTGATTCGAGCGGCGGTCGAGAGCGGCAAGGATATCCGCGTGATCGCGGACGAGACCCGTCCGCGCCTGCAAGGCATGAAACTGACAGCGTGGGAGCTGCATCAGGACAGCATTCCTGTTACGATCGTCGCAGACAACATGTCTGCAGTCCTCATGCGAGACGGCAAGGTCGATTGTGTAGTTGTCGGCGCCGACCGGATCGCGGCGAATGGCGACGTCGCCAACAAGATCGGCACCTATAATGTGGCGGTCCTCGCGCGTCATCACGGGCTGCCGTTCTATGTCGCGGCGCCGTTTTCCACGGTCGACATGAGTCTTCCCGACGGCTCGAAGATTCCGATCGAGGAAAGGCAGACCACGGAGATGACGCATGTCGAAGGGACGCGCATATCGCCTGAAGGAGTTCCTGTCTGGAATCCGGCGTTCGACGTGACGCCGTACCCGCTCATCTCCGCGATCATCACCGAGCGCGGCGTGGCCTATCCCCCGTTGGCCGGCAGCCTGTCGGAGCTAAGTGCGCGGGATCCTGATTCCACGTAACAGCCAATTAATCCATTCCGCATTGGGGCCGTATTCGATTATAGGAAGGAGATCGCTCGTGTCCGAGCTCTTAGCGTCGAGATTGATCCGGGATATTCCCGACTTTCCCAAACCGGGAATTGTGTTCAAGGACATCACGCCGGTACTTAATGACGTGGCCGCGATGCGGCAGATCATTGAGCGTATCGTGGAACACGGGCGGTCGCTCAGTTCCGACCTAGTCGTCGGTATCGAGTCCCGAGGATTTCTGTTCGGGATGCCGGCGGCGCTCGAACTCGGAGTCGGCTTTGTTCCGGTTCGCAAGCTCGGAAAGCTGCCGCATAAGACGGTCTCCGAGGAGTATTCGCTGGAGTACGGCACGAACACGGTAGAGATCCATGCGGACGCGATCCGTCCCGGCCAACGCGTACTGATCGTCGACGATCTCCTTGCGACCGGCGGAACTGCCGCGGCCGCAGCGAAACTGGTCGAGCGCATCGGTGGGATCGTGGCGGGATTTTCATTCCTTGTAGAGCTAGCTTTTCTGCCCGGGCGGGAGGCGTTGAGAGCATACGACGTTCAGGCTTTGATCACATACGATTAGCTGTTCGCGGCGATCGCTTGTGGAGTTCGCACCGCGGATTATGGACCTTGAATTGGCACAATTGTTCGGTATCGGATACGCTTAAGCAATTTTTAACAATCGAATAGTTGACAAAACCGGACGAGTAGTATATAGTAGACTGCGTAGCGATCACTATAGACCAAAGCCATGCTGCAGAGGTGAGACTGCTATCCTTCTTCGTAATTGCGGGGAACCTGGCGACGTTTGACTCGAGAAGCGCCGGCCCCGAAAGTCCTGGACTTTAAGTAGGCCCTCGTTCACGTTGTCCGCGTGAGAAGTCGCATGGGCGTTCAATCCCGATTTCGTGCGGCTACAACTTAGTCTAGCCAGACGTACGCACTTCCGGTCGTGTTTCCGCCATTCAAGATCATATGCGCGGTCGGAATGTGAATGCCCGTCGTTTGTGCCCCGGTCCTGATGCTTGGGTGAAGCACTTCCGGCTGCGGATTATTTGCTCGCTCCGCCCGTGAAGGCAGATAGGACTAATCTTCAAATGACAGACGGCGCCACAGTCACAATAGAATCAAGACCCTGGGATCCGGCCGTAAACACTATACTCGACCCTCAGCACGACCCCGAGAGTTTGACCGCAAAAACGAGGGTCGGTCGACGCTCTATCGAATCCCGCGCTGTCAAGCACGACCGCGAGGGCCTATATTCGGAATTCCAGCCGCTCGTCCGACGACTCATACGGCAGTATGGTGAGGATCCAGAGTCCCGGTGTGACCTGCAGGGTGAGATCTACTATCGCTTCTGCCTTTTGCTCGATGCGTTCGATCCTTCTCGCGGGATACCCCTTCGCCCCTATCTGGTACGTCAGCTTACGTCGAGCGTCTACACGTACGCCCGCCAACGATGGCGCCGCCAAAAGCGCGAGGTCCATCTGGACATTTCGCTTAACAACGGAGAACCGGCGGTCTCTGCCGATCCCAGCCGGCAATGGGACGAGGAGATGGTTACCAAGCAAGTACTGCGAATGCTGCCCGAATCGATTGCAAGCCTTCCTCCGCGGCAGCGTAAGCTGATCGTATGGCGGTATTATGACTCCATGTCTTTTGAGGAGATCGCGGCGTTGTTGAATATCCAAGTATCTACCGCACGATCAATACTGAGACATGGATTGAACAACCTTCGGAAGACGATCGGCAGGAGCGACCTAGCGTCCGAGTAACCCTTCAGTACGCTTATGATCGATTCGTCAACCTTCGCCCGGACCGCCTGGAACAGATGCGGACCGGGCGAGAGTCATTTTAGTATTCGAAAACCAGGGAGATCTTCGGCAGGATTAATCTGCGCCAGCGTGGAATGCATCGGTCGTTGACGGGTCACGATACCCGTCCGTGCTCCTTCTCTATTGAATTGGAGGAAAGATATGCCCGTCGTCTGCATTAGCGTGGACTGCGAATCCGCGCATGTTGGGAAGTGCTATACCAGGGAGTTGGTCCGGGTTGCCGAAGAGTACACCGTACCCCTCACCTGGTTAATTTTTGTCTCCGAGAAAGACCCCACGTCGAACGTCGACCTCTATCACGCCGAGTATCTCCACCGTATCCCCGCCTGGCATGAGCTCGGCCTGCTCCTCAGCTTCGAGAACAGTCTCGGCTATATCTCCGATCCCAAAGAGCGTGGCGACCTTATCCGCATCGGCAAAGATACCGTGAAGTCCCGACATATCAAGCCCACGGCATTTCGAGCTCATCGGGCAGACCTTCATGCAGGCGACCTCCGACATCTCGAAGATATCGGAATTCTGGTGGACTCCAGCGCGTGCCCGGGAGCGACGACCAAGCACGGGATCGCGTGGCCGGACGGCCCGTCCCAGCCTTACCACCCATCCTACAGTCAGTTGAGCGAGAAGGGAGATGCCAAGATTCTCGAAGCGCCGTTAACGGCGCATAAGGGAATCTGCGGTTATCTGGACTTTGGATGGGATCGGATCAGCCCGCTGCTTGAACACAGCCTGGCCCATAACGAGGTTACGAACCTGGCCCTGAGCGACCATGTCGACAATTCCGCGACGCTGAACAAAGTAATCGCAGCCGGAAAGGAAAAGGGCGCCCGTTTCGTAACCATGACCCAGCTCGCGGCCGAGTGCGGATAGGTGTCGATCGGCACCCAGAGCTGTCGACGAAGCGGCTTCTCCTAACTCCGGCAGGATCTATTTGCGCATGCGCGCCGCGATCGGAATGGTACGGCAATGAGCGACCAAGCGGCCGCCGAATATCGCGCCGCACGCGAATCGTGCGGGCTCATCGATCGTTCGGGCCAGGCCAAGCTGCTTGTGACCGGTTCAGACCGGATGTCGTGGCTTCAGGGGATGGTCAGCAACGACGTCGAGACGCTCGCGCAGCGGGCAAGCCGGATCCAGGCATGCGGACTCGACGCGACAGGCCATATGCTGGCCGACCTCGCCATCGTGAAACACTCCGCCGGACTTCTCCTCGACCTCGATCGGATCAACCGCGGAAAAGTCTTCGATCTCTTCAGCCGTTTCATTATCACTGAAGATGTCGAGATCATTGACCGTACAGATGACATGGCCTGTTTCTCACTTCAGGGACCGGGCGCCGTGGAGATTGCGCAGCACCTAGCCGCCGACTCATTTGAGGCGATGGCGCCTGCCGATCATACGGGGTTGGGAGGACTGGACATCTACGCCTCGTCAACCGGGACATCCGCGGTGTTCGACCTGTTGGCTACTTCAAGCGCCGTTCCCTTGAGTGACGAGGCCGCGGAGGTCCTTCGCATCGAAGCGGGGTTACCGAAGTACGGCATCGACATGGATGAGACCACGATCCCGCTGGAAGCCGGTTTGGAAGGGACCCATATCAGCTATTCCAAAGGATGCTACGTCGGGCAGGAGATCATCGCGCGTATCCAATCGCGAGGCCATACCAACCGTCGCCTAACAGGCTTCATGGTTGAAGGGGACACCCTACCTGCACGCGGTGACCGTTTGTTCGTCGATCCATCGGCAACTCCGCGCGATCCAGCCGGACCGGACGACACCGATGCCAAGGATATGGGCTGGATTACAAGCGCCGTGTTTTCATTTGCCCTGAACCGACCCATCGCGTTGGGATATCTTCGTCACGAATATCGCACGGCGGGAACCAAGGTGCATACCGAGGTGGGGACAGACCTTGAAGTGACATATCTTCCTATCGTTCCGCGAACGACGTGAGACTTGCCGAAGCCCCACAAGTCTCAATCGCTGATCTCAGTCCCGCACGCATTCCGCCCAATTTCGTCGTGGCGCTGCTTTTTGTCAACCTGTTTTGGGCAGCCTCGTCGATCAACGTCAAATTCGCGCTCGGCGGAATGGGCCCGCTTACACTTGCTTTCGCGCGGTTCGCCCTCGCGGTTCCGTTCCTCTATCTGCTGGTCAGGCGGACGAGAGGCATATTGGACTTCGACCGACGGGACATCGCCGTGCTCATGCGCATGGGGGTGCTGGGCGTAGCGGCGGCATACGCCGTATTCTACGGAGGCATCCAGTGGACATCGGCAACCGACTCCACGCTCATCGTCACCACGGAACCGATCCTGATAGTTCTCTTGGCGCGCGTCATGCTGGGAGAGCGGCTGATGCCGTTACAATCGATGGGGATGGCGCTTGGCTTCGGCGGTGTCTATCTGATCGTCAATCACGGTCTCTTACCCCGATTCTCCCCGGCCGCAGCCGGGAATGCCGCAATCGCGCTGGCGCTTTGCTTCGAAGCCTATGCAAGCGTCGCCGGAAAGGGTCTCACCGCGAGTCATTCCGGTCTCTCGATTGTGACAGCCGAGTTCGCGATCGGGGCACTGACTCTCATGCCGTTCGCGATTTGGGAGATCATGGCGGGTGGGCGCGGTCCGATCCTCGTGTCGCACCTTGCCGCACTGGCCTACATGGCCTTCATCTGCACCTTTGTATGCTACGCGGTGTGGTTCCGGCTATTGGAGAGATCGAGCGTCTCATCCATGGCCGCATTTCTATTTATTCAGCCCGTCATGGGGCTCGTTTATGGGTACTTTTTCTTGCGGGAACACCTGTCGTTATGGTCAGCCTTCGGCGCCGGACTGGTATTGGTGGGAGTATGGATGGCGGCCGGAAAGAAAAACCCCCGGATATGACCGGGGGTTTTGATTCTTCGGGAACTCAACCTTTCTGCCTTATGCCACCGCCGCCGGTTCCTCCACGGGAGGAGGCGGCGCCTCGGGCTTTTTGACCGGCACGAAGACGATGTCTCCGTCTTTGACCTCTGCGCGGATGATGTCGCCTTCCGCGAATGTGCCGAGCAGCATCTCTTCCGCAAGCGGATCTTCAATCATCCGCTGAATTGCCCGTCGGAGCGGACGGGCGCCAAAGGTCGGGTCAAAGCCCTCCTTGGCGAGCAGCTCCTTGGCCTCCAGGGAGATCTCCAGCTCCTTATCCTGCGCTTTGACCTGCTTCGCGACTCGCTCGATCATCAAGTCGACGATCTGGAAGATCTCGCCGCTAGTGAGGGCGTGGAAGACAATGGTCTCATCGACCCGGTTGAGGAACTCGGGCCGGAAGACTTTCTTCATCTCGTCCGTAACCTTGCCCTTCATAGAGTCGTATGTCCGGGCGTCCTCATCGACCTTCTGAGGAGTTCGCAGTCCGATGCCGGGCTCGCGGTTGATGAGCCGAGCGCCGATGTTGGAGGTCATGATGATGACGGTGTTCTTGAAGTCGATCACGCGTCCCTGGCTGTCGGTCAGCCGGCCGTCTTCCGCCACCTGCAAGAGGATATTGAAGACCTCCGGATGTGCCTTTTCGATTTCGTCCAACAGTACAACGGAATACGGATTTCGGCGAACGGCCTCGGTGAGCTGGCCACCCTCTTCATATCCGACATACCCGGGAGGAGCACCCACCAGCCGGCTCACGGCGAACCGCTCCATATATTCGGACATGTCGATCCGAATGAGATTGTTCTCATTGTCGAACAGGAACGCGGCGAGGGCTCTGGCGAGCTCCGTCTTCCCCACCCCGGTCGGTCCAAGGAAAATGAACGTGCCCATGGGCCGTTTGGGATCTTTCATGCCGGATCGCGCCCGGCGCACAGCCTTAGAAATGGCGACGATGGCTTCGTGCTGGCCGATGATCCGCTTGTGCATCTCGTCTTCCATGCGCAGCAGTTTCTTGGTTTCGGCCTCCACGAGGCGGCTGACCGGAATGCCGGTCCAGGACTGGACGATGTTGGCGATGTCGTCCTCGTCCACGATCCGCTTCATCTCTTCGCGCTTGCTTTTCCAGTCCAGCTCCATATTGTCGATATCGTCTTTGAGCGTCTTCTGGCGATTCTGCAGCTCGTAGGCCTTCTCATACTGGTTGCTCGTGGAGACAGACTGAAGCTCTTTCTCCACGCTGTTTAGTTCGACCTTTGCCTGGCGCAGATCGGCGGGCGGCAGGGCATATTGCAGCCGGACCCGCGACGACGCTTCGTCAATGAGGTCGATGGCCTTATCCGGCAGGAACCGATCCGTAATGTATCGGTTGGCGAGTCTCGAAGCAGAAATAAGCGCTTCGTCAGTTATCTTGACGCGGTGGTGCTGCTCATACCGATCACGGAGGCCCTTGAGGATTTCGATGCATTCATCCTCGGTCGGCTCGGAGACTTTGACAGGCTGGAAGCGGCGCTGGAGTGCCGCATCCCGCTCGATGTACTTTCGGAATTCGTCCATGGTCGTCGCGCCGATGCATTGGAGCTCGCCACGAGAGAGGGCGGGCTTCATGATATTTGAGGCGTCGATGGCCCCTTCGGCCGCGCCGGCGCCCACGAGCGTATGCAGCTCATCTACGAAGAGGACGACGTCACCCTGGGCCTTTCGGACCTCCTCCATGACACGCTTCATGCGTTCCTCGAACTCGCCCCGGTACTTGGTACCGGCCACCAGACCTGCAAGGTCCAGCGAGACGATGCGGCGGTCCTTTAGGGTCTCGGGAATGTCGCCCGAGATAATCCGCTGGGCCAACCCTTCGGCGATAGCGGTCTTTCCGACGCCGGGCTCTCCCAGGAGGCACGGGTTGTTCTTGGTGCGGCGAGAAAGGATCTGGATGACCCGTTCGATCTCGGTGTGGCGGCCGACTACCGGGTCCAGCTTTTCATTTCGTGCGAGCTCGGTGAGGTCACGGCCGAATTCGTCCAGCGTTGGAGTCCGTGAGCGATGCTGCTTGTTGGAGGCGCCGCCGCCGCCGGTACCACCGGACGAGCTGTCATTATCTTGAAGCGCCATTACCTCCCGGCGCGTTCTCTCGAGATCCACTCCCAGCTTGGCCAGGACTCGCCCGGCCAGTCCCTCGCCCTCGCGGATCAGGCCGAGAAGCAGATGCTCTGTTCCGATGTAATTATTGTTGAGCTGCCGCGCTTCGTCGTAAGCCAGGTCGATCACGCGCTTCGCACGGGGCGTGAGCTGCATGTCCTGGCCCAGGCGTCCATCACCGCGTGTGACCTGACGCTCGATCTCCGAGCGGATACGGCCCAGGCTGACGCCCAGCCGGTCCAGGATGCGCGCAGCCACGCTGTCATTCTCGCGTACGAGACCCAGAAGCAGATGCTCAGTGGAGACGTAGTTCTCCCCCAGCCTGCCGGCCTCTTCTTGGGCGAAGAAGACCACGCGCCGTGCGCGCTCGGTAAATCGTTGCCACATAGTATTACTTTCCTCCAACAGGAAAACGTCTATACCCCTATTTTATCCACAGATTGCATAGAATGCGCCGACTTTGTCTATATCGCACGAATTCGCATCAACCGCCGTCATTCCGACGACAGGAGGAATCCGCTTTCGCACGAAACGACCGCTATACTTGGAACCGGATTCCTCCCGTCGTCGGGTCAAGAACCGCGGACTCAAGTCAAATACTGCTGGGCCGCCACCATAGTGGCTGCTTCGTACGCTTAATCTGCGCCCACACTTAGTAATACTCAGTCCTACTCATAAAGTTCCTGCCCCTCGAGGAGGGCTCGGAGATGCCGGCGCAGAGCAGCCGACCTCCGTATGGACTGAAACCGTTCCGCAGCCGAACCACGGTCAACGTCAACACACGATCCAGCCAAGTATACCCATTCTGACGCATCGGTCAAATCCCCTTCGATCACTCCCTCGGCAGCCGCCAGGCGAAACAGCGATACCTGTCGCAGGAGATCGTCCGGCGCGACATCGTTCGTGAACAGCAAGCCGGCGGCCCGATTCAGTTCTTCCCGAAGGCGCTTCAGGCCTTTTTCGTCTCCAAATAGCTTCTCACGGGCGCTTCGCTCCGCCTGAACCAGATATCGAGCGCTCGCCCCTACTCGGTCAACGATCTGCCTGAACTCAAGTCCGAATGCACATTTGTTGGACACCTGGAAGAAAGCTCCTGTTCCCTCGCTTCCTTCTCCGAATAGTCCGCGCACCGTACAGCCGGTTTGAAGGGATGCCTGGAGGGTCGCTTCAAGCATTTGTATGCGCCCAAGGCCTGCCAGGTGCAGAAGCACACTCATCCTCGCCCCCGTCCCGGCGTTCGACAGTGAGGATGTCAGGTATCCGATTCGCTCGTCTATTGCATAATCGATACTCCGCGACACTCGCACTTCAGCGTCCCTTGCGAGCTCTGCCGCCGCTTCCGCCTGAAGTCCGGGAAGTATGGCCTGGAGTCGAATGTGGTCTTCTTCGTTAATGAGAAGCGAGAGATCGCCGGAAAGCGGAATCAGGACAAACTTATACGACCCCGGTACAGACCAGTCGCGTGTCGTGTACCGCCGGCTTTCGAGGGTCTCGAAGTCTTCCTCGGTCAGATTATCGGCATGGAGGGACTTTGCCCTGGATAGCGGCCCACCACCACGATGGGCGCCATCCAGGATGGCTTCGGCGGCGGATTTCCTCTGAAGCTCGGAGGCGCGCCAAGGAAAAGGCATGCCCGCGATATTCCGAGCAATCCGGCAGCGGGTAGAGAGGACGACGTCCTGGTCGGGGCCGGGGTATCGGAGCCAGGCGGGGACGGGAGTGTTGAGAGGGGGCATGGAAATGGGGAAATGGGGAAATGTGAAATGGGAAAATGGTTGTTGAGTTGTTGGGTCGTTAGGTCGTTGGTTCGCAGAGCTGGATTAGGGCCGGGAGGATGGCTGCTTCGAAGACATTGTAGCAGTTGTCGCACCCGGTGAGGCCGATTTCGGAGAACTCTGCGTAGGTGAGGCGGCAGGAAGGGCAGGATAGTTGATAGTTGATAGTTGATGGTTGATAGTTGATAATCGCTGAGCGTGGGCGGAGATGGGCCAGGGAGAGGAAGAAGGAGAGAATGGAAGTGTGGAAGTGTGGGTGATTGCGTGATTGGGTGTGATGACTGAGCCAGGTCTCAGCGCACTTTTCGCAGACAGGGATGGGCGGCTCGGCGTTTCGCTGTATTCGCAAGATGGGCGCGCGGACACCGCAGACGCAGCAATTCTTGTTCACCGAACCTCCTGACCACAATCAATGCCCGATGACGGGATTAGGATCAGGATTAGGATTAGGATTAGGAGTAGGATCGGTACAAGTATCCTCACACCTCCGGCCCACTAATGCGTGTGGACTCGCGGAAGGATTCGATCAGGCGGTTTGTGGTTGGACCGGGTTTGCCGTCGCCTATCTCTCTGGCGTCCAGGCGGACCATCGGGATGACTTCCGCAGCGGTCCCCGTGAGGAACGCCTCGTCGGCATTGTAGCAGTCGAACAGTGTGACGACCTCCTCGCGCACCGTCAGGCCTGCCACTTGGGCGTTCTCCATCACCGTTGCACGGGTGATTCCGGGCAGTGCGCCCTGGCTGGTGGGAGGTGTTATGAGATCGCCTTTGACAACCAGGAAGAGGTTGTCGCCGGTCGCTTCGGCGACATTGCCTTCCATATTCAGCATAAGGGCTTCGCCCGCCCCCACCCTGTTGGCCTCCATCTTCGCGCTGATGCTGTTGATGTACTTGCCTGTGGATTTCACCTGCGGGTCGATGCAGACCGACGGGGGCACGCGGGTCGATGCCGTGATTACGTCCAGTCCCTTTTCGTACGCCTCATCGGGATAGAGACGGAACAGTCCCGGACTGGTCCTGGTTGTCCCGCGGGTGGAGACGACGATGGTGGACGTGCAATCGATGTGAGACGGGTCCAGTCCCAGCCCTACGCCACGAGTAACCGTGACGCGAATGTACCCACTTTCAAGTTCGTTCGCGCGGACGGTAT
>ORMF011140313.1_pt1 | contig 24657 bp, 22 predicted proteins | sample 1779871 | NCBI WGS metagenome assembly ORMF01 (sample SAMEA104232316, study PRJEB22302) | groundwater metagenome | biome: forest; feature: aquifer; material: groundwater | place: USA | collected 2011-08-07 | depth 5.4 m | reverse complement strand
GAATCTTCTTCGCGTCTGAGGAAGCGACGGCGCGCGTAAATGCCTTCAAGTCGCGCTGAATGGCTTCAAGCGCACGGACAACAGGGCCTTTGTTGGTAACGAATATCTCGGACCAGATTTCAGGGCTGGATTTGGCCAGGCGCGCCAGCGCGCGCAGGCTCGGGTTGGAAGCGAACGGAAGATCGCTGCCGCTTTGGAATAGGGAAAAAGCCAGCGCATGCGGCACATGGCTGCATTTGGCAACAAGCCTGTCATGCGCTTCGGCCGTGACAAAACGCGGTGTGGCGCCCACGGCTTTCCATAAAGACTCGACGCCCGCATGGCGGCTTGTCATAAAGCACACGGAATCTTCAAACAAATTTTCTTCGGCGAATTCAACGCCGCATTTTTCAGAACCGGCCATGGGATGGCAGCCTACGAACGTAGGCCTGGGGTCAGACCCCTCTGACCCCTTGCGTTTGGCCCGAGGGGTCAGAGGGGTCTGACCCCATAGCTTTCCAGCGGCTTTGCAGATTTCAGATTTGGAGCTGCCCACATCGATGACCACGGTTTTCGCTCCGAGGTGCCGGCCGATCTGCCCTATCTGTCTCAAGATGGTGCCGACGGGAGCGCAGAGGACTACGAGATCGGAACCGTTGACACCCTCATTTAAGTCAAACAACGCAACATCTAGCGCGTGTTTGCGCATCGCCTCTTCAGCGGTCGATTTCTTCCTCACGACACCGATAACCAGCTTGGCTAGCTTGCGCCTCTTGATGGCCATGCCCAGCGAACCCCCGATGAGGCCGACACCGACGATGCATATTTTGTTAAACAGAGGTTTTTTCAAATTAAATTGACCGCCCCACCGCTTTGGCTATGAGTTTGAGGTCCCGCATCAGTGCATCGAATTTGGAGGGTTTGAGGGCCTGGGGGCCGTCGCAGAGGGCCTGCTCGGGGTCGTCGTGCACCTCGATGAGAAGTCCGTCGGCGCCGACGGCGATGGCGGCCTTGGATAGAGGCGCCACGTAGTCCCATATGCCCGAGCAATGCGACGGGTCGATGATTACGGGCAGATGGCTGAGCTTCTTGATCACGGGCACAGCACTTATGTCCAGAGTGAAGCGTGTGGCGTCCTCGAAAGTACGTATGCCCCTCTCGCAGAGCATCACGTTGTGGTTACCCTCGGAGAATATGTATTCGGCCGACAGAAGAAAGTCCTTGATGGTGCTGGCCATGCCGCGCTTGAGAAGCACCGGCTTTTTGGTCTTGCCCACCTCCTTCAAAAGCTCGAAGTTCTGCATGTTGCGCGCGCCTATCTGTATCACGTCCGCGTATTTGATGAAAAGCGGCAGGTCGCGCGGGTCCATGAGCTCGGTGACTATGGGCAGGCCGGATTCTTTCTTGGCCTCAAAGAGGAACTTCATGCCCTTGTCCTTGAGGCCCTGAAAGGAGTACGGCGAGGTGCGCGGTTTGAAGGCGCCGCCGCGCAGGACGCGCGCGCCGCTTTTTTTGACCAGGCGCGCGATGCTGAGCAGACGCTCGCGGTTTTCCACGGTGCACGGACCGGCCATGACAACTATCCTGTCGCCGCCGACCTCCACGTTAGTGCCGATCTTGACGATGCTGGGCTCCTTGCGGAATTCCTTGGAGACGAACTTGTAGGGCTTCTGAATGGGCACCACGCTTTCGACGCCCGGAAAGGCCTCGAAAGGCTGCAGACGCGCCTTGTCCTCTTCGCCTATCACGCCGATGATGGTGCGCTCTTTTCCCACAGACAGCATGGGCTTCAGACCCAGCGCCTTGATCTTGTCTTCGATGTGCTTGATTTCTTTTTTAGTGGCTTCGGGCTTCAGGACGATGATCATTGACGGCTCCTATTTCGGTTTAAACTAAACTGACTTTTTCAGAGTTTCTATAAATCTTTTGTTCTCGGACGGCCTGCCGATGGTGACGCGCAGGAAGGTCTTGAGACCCCACAGGCCCATGGGGCGGACGATCACGCCGCGTTTCAAAAGCTGCTCGTACACGGGCTGGGCCTCAACACGCAGGTCCACCAGCATGAAGTTGGTCGCCGTGTCGACGGTGCGCAGGCCGAGTTTTTTGAGCTCGGACGCCAGGTAGCGCCTGCCCTCTTCGGTGACGCGCAGAGTCTTCTTAAGATGCGCTGTGTCGTCGAGCGCGGCCGCGGCGCCGATTTGAGCGGCGAGGTTCACGTTGAACGGCTCACGCACTTTGTTCAAGGCGTTGGCTATTTTCACGTCGGCGACGGCGTAGCCCACGCGCAGGCCCGCCAGGCCATAGGCCTTGGAGAACGTACGCGTGACGATGAGGTTCGGGTACTGATGCAGGAACTGCATGCCGTTGGGGTAGTCCTTGTGCGCGCAGGCGTACTCGAAATAGGCCTCATCGAGCACGACGATCACGCGCGGCGGCACGTCCTTCAGGAAATAGCGCAGTCTCTCGTCGTTCACGTAGGTGCCCACGGGATTATCGGGATTGGCTATAAAGATCATCCGTGTCTTGGCGTTGATGTGCGAGCGCATCATGTCGAGGTCGTACTGAAAGTTGTGTATCGGCACCTTGACCACCTCGGCGCCTTCGACCTGCGAGGCGATCTCGTAGATCAGGAACGTCGGGTCGGCGATGATGACCTGGTCACCTTTGCCGGCGAAGGCGCGCGCGGCGAATATCAAGAGCTCGTCCGAGCCGTTGCCGAACACAAGGGACTCGGGCGCAACGTTCAGTAACTCCGACAACTTCTTTCTCAGGTAAAAACAGCCGCCGTCAGGATAGCGGTGCAGCTTGCCGAGATTTTTTTTGATCGCGCGCAAAGCCTTGGGCGACGGGCCCAGAGCGTTCTCGTTGGACGCCATTTTGATGGCGTCCTTGAGACCGTATTCGCGCTCTACTTCCTCTATCGGTTTGCCGGGCTGATAGGTCTTGACCCCAGACAGGTGCGGCTTGGTCGCGCTGAAAAAATCCACGGACCTTAGATCTCCGCCCGTGGATAGGAGCCGAGGGTTTTCAGGAGCGTGCAGCTTTTCTCAAGCGTCTTCAGAGCCTGCTCGACGCGTGCCTCGTTGGAGTGGCCCTCGAAGTCCACGAAAAAGAAATAACTCCACACCTTTTTCTTCGATGGCCGCGATTCGATTTTGGTGAGGTTGATGTTGGCCTTTTGAAAAGGCACCAGCATGTCGTGCAGCGCGCCGACACGGTCCTTGATGGCAAACACGATCGACGTGCGGTCCTTGTCCGTGGGCATCGCCTCGCTTCGTGAGATCACAATGAAGCGCGTGGTGTTCGAGGCGTTGTCCTCCACCGAGTTGGCCAGCACCTTGAGGTTGTAGGCCTTGCCGGCGATGAGGCTGGCGATGCAGGCGATCTCGCCGCGGAACTGCGGGTGCTCGGCGACGTATTTGGCCGCGTCGGCCGTGCTCGATGTCGCTACCAGTCGCGCGCTGGGGATGTTGGACTCCAGCCAGAGCCGGCACTGGGCGAAGGCCTGTGGGTTTGAATAGACCTGATTCACGCTTTTGATCGTATCGGCGTTGGAAAGGAAATGGTGGCTGATCGGAAGGTACAGCTCAGCGCAGATCTTGAGCGGCGAATCAATGAACATGTCCAGCGTGTAGTTGACGGCACCTTCGGTGGAGTTCTCTACGGGCACCACGCCATAGTCGCTGCGGCCGCGCTCTACCTCGGCGAACACATCCGAGATATTGGCGCAGGCGAAATAATTAACCGACGCGCCGAATTTTTTCTGCGCGGCCTGGTGCGTGTAAGTGAACTCCGGTCCCAGGTAGGCGATACGCACCGGTTTCTCGAGACTGATGGAGCTGGACATAATCTCGCGGTAGATCGCCTCGAGGGCGGACGGGGTCAGCGGCCCCTGATTCAGCACCTTGAGGCGGTCCAGCACCTCTTTTTCGCGGTGCGGCGCGTAAATACCCTGTCCTTTTTTCAGTTTGATCCTGCCTATTTTCTGTGAGGCCGTGGCGCGGCTGTTCAAGAGCTCGAGTATTTTCTTGTCGATGAGGTCGATTTGTTTGCGCATTTTGTCCACGCTCATGGCCGTCTATCCTTTCTCCGCCTGCGACTCACCGGACAGCGTCCGTTCACCCTCGCCCCGCTCATCTCCAGCCTCTTCGGACTCTTTGAGCCCGGGAGGCAAAAGACCGGGGTCCAGGTCCTTGAGTGAAAATTCGTTCAGTGCCGGAAGCTCTTTCACCGAGTTGATTCCGAAATGGTCCAAGAACTCCCTGGTAGTGCCATAAAGCATCGGGCGTCCAGGCACTTCTTTCCTGCCGACGATTTTTACCAGGCTTTTTTCGAGTAACGTCCGCAGAGAGCCGTCCACATTCACGCCGCGGATGAACTCCACGTCGGCGCGCGTCACCGGCTGCTTGTAGGCAATGATGGACAAGGTCTCCAGCGTCGCCTGAGAAAGCCTTTTCTTTTCGCGGCCCTGGTAAAACTTTTTCACGTAAGCGGAGAGACGCGGGTCGGTAACCAGCTGGTAGCCGCCGCCCATTTCAACCAGGCGTATGCCGCGGCCCTGGGCCTCGTATTCGACCCTGATGGCCTCGAGGCCCTCTTGTATTTCCGCGACCTTCACGTTTTCCTCGAACACCTCGTGTATCTGCTCGGCGGTCAGCGGTTTGTCGCTGGCCAGCAAAAGCGCTTCGATGATGGGTCTGATTTCTGTGGTATCCAGTTTCAGCTCTCCTCTTTGGGGGCGGGGGCCGCGTCCGCGATCTCGGATCGCTCGGGGACCCTCACGTTTCTCGAAATTTCTATCTCTCCGAATGCGTCGGGTTGGCTGGTCAGCACCTCTTTGAGGCGTATCAGCTCCAGTACCGCCAGAAAAGTCGTGATCACCTCGTACTTGTTCTTCGAGTTCTTGAACAACTGGCTGAAATAAATCACCGGCTGCTTCACGAGGCGGTGGAATATCTCATGCACTTTGTCGGACACGGTGAATTCGTCCTTCACCACCTGATGAAAGGTGTCTTTCGGCAGGCCCTTTAAAATCTTCGCGAACGCCGAGATCAGGTCAAACAGCGATACACCTTCGAAGGGGTTGTCGCCGGAGGCCATCATCTCTTCGCTCTCGGGCAAGAGACCCGCGCGCGTAAAGATCTCGCCGCGGCGAAACTCGAAACCACGCAGCTTGTCGGCTGCTTCCTTGAACGCCTTGTATTCCAAAAGCCTGCGTATCAGCTCCGAGCGCGGGTCCAGCTCCTCTTCTTCCTGCGCGGTCGGGTCGGGCGGAAGAAGCATCTTTGACTTGATCTGCATCAGCGTAGCGGCCATCACCAGAAACTCGCCGGCCACATCCAGATCCATAAGTTCCATCAGGTTCAGATATTCGAGGTATTGTTCAGTGATGCGTGTGATCGGGATGTCATAGATATCCAGCTCGTCCTTCTTGATCAAGTACAGAAGGAGGTCCAGCGGCCCTTCGAATATCTCGAGGTGTATTTTGTATCCCATGTCAGCTCACCAGATGCAGCAGTTCTTTGACTTCCCTAAGGGTATCTTTGGCCACCGCGCTGGCCCTCTCGCGGCCCATTTTCAGAATACGATAAACCGTTTCCCTGTCCCGCGTCAACTCTTTGCGCCGCTCGGCAATCGGCCTCAGGCGCTCGAGCACGACGTCGGTCAAAATCCCCTTGGTCTCCAGACAGCCCTTTTCGCCCTTGAGGCACCAGGCGTCGGTCTGTCGGACCAGGTCGTTATTCGCAAAAATCCTCAAATAATAATGCACGAAGCAGTCGCCGGGATGGCCCGGGTCGGACTTGCGCAGCCGCTGGGTGTCGGACACCATCGACTGCAGCTTCTGCCGGACCGTCTCTTCAGAGTCCGAGAGGTTCACCGCGTTGCCATAGCTTTTGGACATCTTGCGCTTGTCGACGCCCAGGATGCGCGCCTCTTTGGTCAGCAGCGCCTCCGGCTCGGGAAACACCGACTTCCTGTAAAAGTGTTTGAAGCGGCGGACAATCTCGCGCGCCAGCTCAAGATGCGCGAGCTGGTCCTCGCCCACAGGCACCTTATCCGCCTTGTAAAGCAGGATATCGGCGGCCTGAAGCACGGGATACCCCAAAAAACCGTAGGTGGTAAGGTCGCGTCCTTCGATCTCGCGCAGCTGCTCTTTGTAAGTCGGGTTTCTCTCAAGCCACCCCAGCGGCGTCAGCATGCCCAGGATCAGGGCCAGCTCGGCATGCTCGGGGATCTGTGACTGGATAAACAAAACGCTCCGGTCCGGGTCGATGCCGCAGGCCAGCCAGTCGATAACCATTTCTATGGAATTTTTTTCTATGTCGGAGGGGTTTTCGTATTCACCCATGAGCGCGTGCAGGTCGGCGACCATGAAAAAGCACTCATGGGTTTCTTGCAGCTTGCGCCAGTTTTCAATCGCGCCTAGCAAATGGCCCAGATGCAACGGACCGGTGGGACGCATTCCCGAAAGAACGCGCGTCATTTATAAAGCAACCTCACTCAAGTTTACGGGCCTTCTTTTGTATCTCATACACCTCGATACGGTCACCGGGCAGAATCTCGTCAAAATTGGAAACGCCGATACCGCATTCGAAACCTTCCAGCACTTCGCGCGCGTCGTCCTTGAACCTTTTGAGGCTCTCCACCTTGCCCTCGTGCTGCTTTTGCCCGCCGCGCAGCACGCGGCAGTGAAAGTTGCGCACGATCTTGCCTTTTTGGACTATGCAACCGGCGATGGTGCCTATCTTGGAGACCTTGAACACCTGGCGCACTTCGGCGGAGCCGACAAACGCCTCTTTAAGCTCGGGTTCGAGCAGGCCTTCCATGGCCTTTTCAATGGCCGTCTTCACTTCATAAATGATCTCGTAAAAGCGCACGTCCACAAATTCCAGGTCGGCCACTTCCTTGGCGGAGCCGACGATGCCCACGTGGAAACCGATGACGACGGCATTAGAGGCGGCGGCGAGCATCACATCGGACTCGGAGATGTCGCCAATGCCGGAATGGATAATGTTGAGCCTCACGTTCTTGGACGCGATGCTAGCCAGCGTCGAGCGCAGCGCCTCGACCGAGCCCTGTACGTCGGACTTGATGATGAGTTTGAGCTCCTCTACTTTGCCTGCCTTGATCTCTTCGTAAAGATGTTCCAGAGTCACATGCGAGGCGCCCCTGTCTTTTTGGGAGATCTGGTTCTGCTCAACAATTTCCTTGGCGGCCTTCTCGTCCTTGACCGCGTAAAAACGGTCGCCGGCTCGGGGCACACCGGACAGGCCGAGGATCTCCACGGGCATGGCCGGCAGCGCTTCTTTGATGCGCTGGCCGCGGTCGTTGATCATCGCGCGAACACGACAATAAAACGGACCCACGACAACGGTGTCGCCGACACGCAGAGTGCCTTCCTGTACCAGCACTGTGGCCAGCACACCGCTTTCCTTGGACAACTCGGCCTCGACAACCACGCCCGAAGGCGCGGCCGAGGCATCGGCCTTGAGCTCCAGAAGATCGGACTCCAGCGCCAGCATCTCCAAAAGCTCGTCTATGCCTTTGCCTGTCTTGGCCGATACGGGCATCATAATGGTCTTCCCGCCCCAGTCTTCGGGCATCAGGCCATGCTCCATCAGCTCTTTCTTGACGCGTTCGATATTGGCCGAGGGCAAATCAATTTTATTAATGGCAACGATGATAGGCACTCCGGCGGCCTGGGCGTGGTCTATGGCCTCTTCGGTCTGGGGCATCACGCCATCGTCGGCGGCCACGACAAGCACCACCACGTCCGTGACGCGGGCACCGCGGGCGCGCATCGCGGTGAACGCCTCATGGCCCGGCGTATCGAGAAACGTCACGGCGCCCTTGGGTAAAAACACTTCATAGGCACCGATGTGCTGGGTGATGCCTCCGGCCTCACCGGCGGCCACCTTGGTCTTGCGTATGGCGTCCAGAAGCGACGTCTTGCCGTGGTCGACATGGCCCATCAGCGTGACTATCGGCGCGCGCGAACTTAAAAGCGATTTGTCTTTGACTTCCTGTTTGGCGCGGGCTTCCTCGACCGGCTTCTGCGGCTGCTCGAGTTCATAGCCCAGCTCCAAACCGATTTTGCCTGCGATTTCAAAATTGATGGATTGATTGATGGTGGCGAAGATGTTGATCTTGATCAGGCGCTGGATCAGGTCGCTGGGTTTGAGATAAAATTTGGCAGCCAGGTCTTTCACCGTGATCGGGGTTTGGACTTCGATTTTTTTGTTCTGTTTGACTGCGGGGGCGGCGGGCGACAGGGCCATGGCCGGGGCGGCGGGCGCGGACGCTTCGACTGGCTTCGCCGGTTTTTTGTATTCCACCGGCTGCTTGGGACGCGGAGGCGTCGACGGCGGCACGACACGCCTCGGCGGCATCGCGACGGACGCCTGTGTTTTTTTTGCGTCGGCGCCGGCTTTGACGCCGATGCGCTGGAGCAGAAATTCTTTTTTGACGCTTTCTATGGAAGGTGTCTGCGTCTGCTTGTCCATTTTCACCTGTGTCGGGCGCGCGGCCGCGGCGGGCGTCGCTTCGGCGGACTTGGTCGCAGACGGGGGCGCGGGTTGCTTGGCGGTCGCCGGCTTGGGACCCTGTTTCACAAGGCGCACCTGCTCGTCGGTTAAAACACTCATATGACTTTTGGCATCGACTTTAAGCAATTTCAGTTTGTCGATGAGCTCCTTGGAAGAGAGCTTCAGTTCCTTGGCCAGTTCATGCACGCGCAGAGACATCGTCTTCGTTTTCTACTCTTGTTTTTCTTCTTCGTTTTTGTTTTCTTCTTCGCCGGCGGTTTCCGGCGCGGCGACTTCATTTTCCGCAGGCGCATCTTCCTCGACGGCTGCCTCGCCTTCATCGGCGCCTGCCTTACCCAGAGCGGTCAGTATTTTTTCCAAAGTCTTTTTGCCCACGCCTTTGACGGCGGCCAAGTCCTCTTTGCTCGCCTTTTTTAAATCGCCGATAGTCTTAAAGCCGGCGGCGGCCAGTGCCTCGGCGGTTTTGGGGCCCACGCCTTCCAGCGTTTCCGCGGGCGCGGCGTCGTCCGATGTTTCGGCAGATGCGGTCTCGGGAGCCATTTGCGACTCGAGTTTTTCCTTGGCGATGTCTTTCTTGGAACGGATGTCGATGGACCAACCCGTGAGCTTGGAGGCCAGGCGCACGTTCTGTCCGTTTTTTCCTATGGCCAGAGAGAGCTGGTCATCGCTGACCACAACCTCGACTTTTTTCTCTTCCTGGCTAAGCACCTTGACCTGCGATACCTCGGCCGGGCTCAGCGATGCCTGCACGAACTCTTCGACGTTTTCACTCCAGCGGACGATGTCTATTTTTTCGCCCTGCAGTTCTTTCACCACACCCTTCACGCGCGACCCGCGAATGCCCACGCAGGCGCCGACACAGTCGACTTTCTCGTTCTTGGACCAGACCGCGATCTTGGTGCGGTCGCCCGCCTCGCGGGACACAGCCTTGATCTCGACCATGCCGTCGGAGACCTCGGGCACTTCCAGCTCAAAAAGGCATTTGACGAAACCCGGATGGCTGCGCGAGAGGATGATCTGCGGACCCTTGGCCGTCTTGTTCACCTCAAGGATGTAGGCGCGTATGTTGTCGCCCTGACGGTAGCTGTCGCGCGGCGACATCTCGCGCTTGGGCAGAACGCCCTCGGTCTTGCCCAGGTCAATGAGCAGTGCGCCTTTTTCGAAACGGTACACGGTGCCGCTGGCTATGGACTCGGACTTTTGGTTAAACTCATTGAATATCACGTCGCGCTCGGCCTCGCGTATCTTCTGGAAGATCACCTGCTTGGCGGTCTGCGCGGCGATACGGCCGAACTCGTTGGAGACTATCTCTTTGCCGTCGGAATAGATGCGTATGCGCCCGCTCTCGAGGTCTATCTTCACCTCGACCTCCTTGTCCTTGTCATGCAGCACTTTTTTGGCGGCTGAGACAAGCGCGGCCTCCACGGACTCGATCAGCACTTTGCGGCTGATCCCCTTTTCGCGCTCTATATTTTCCAATACGTTCAAAAGTTCTGTGCTCATGTTTCCCCTGACAACATTATCTTTTAAACTGAAGTTCGCGCTCGGCCTTGATGATGGCGTCCAGGCGCAGGGCCAGCTCTTGCCCCTCGACAGAGAGATTCACCATCCCGTCGCTCGCTTCCAAAACACTACCCACGGCGGTGACTACCCGCCCCGCGGGGTCTCTATAAACCACCCGGACCAATTCGCCTTTGACGCGTAAAAAATCTTTAGGGGTGACTAGCGGCCTGTCCAGGCCGGGGCTGTTGACCTCTATAAAATAGCGCCCCTGCAGAAAACTGTTCTCGGCCGCGGCATTAGTAAGCTCATCAAAATAGTCGCTTAAGCGCCGGTTGACAGTCGCGCAGTCGTCCAGAGTGATACCGCCGCTTTTATCGGCGATGATGACGATCGTGCTTGTCCCGTTGGACCTTCGGACGATAATATCGACCAGCTCCGCCCCGAGCTTGGCGACCTCATTCTGTATTTCTTCGCGCCGGCTCTCAATCTCAACGGGGAGCATCACTAAAACCCTTTAAAATCAATGATATAGAATAAAAAAAGTGGGTGTAACCCCACTTTGTTCGTGAAAAACTGATACTGTTAAGTTAACAAAAACCTACGGATTTGTCAAGAGAGGGCGATGTTACGAAATTGTCTTCAGACCGTCGATTACGGCCGAGGAAAGAGCCGGAAGGTCCACCAGGGAAATCTGGCCCGTTTTACGGTCTTTGATCTCGGCCTTGCCCAGTTTAAGGTTTTTGGGGCCCAAAACCACGCGTAGCGGGATGCCGATGAGGTCGGCGTCGTTGAACTTCACGCCAGCCGTCTCCGTCCTGTCGTCTATGAGCAGGTCGATGCCGCGCGCGGCGAGGTCGCCTTCTAGCTGGGTGGCGATTTGCTGGGATTGGGCGTCTTTCGGGTCTATTAGCACGGCCAGCACCTGGAAAGGGCTGATGTTTTTGGGCCAGATAATGCCTTTGTCGTCGCCGTGCTGCTCTATGGCCGCGGCCAGTATGCGGTTCACGCCTATGCCGTAGCAGCCCATGATCAAGGGGTTTTCCTTGCCCTGGGCGTCCAAAAAATGTGCTTTTAGGGGCACCGAGTAGCGCAGATTGAGCTTGAAGATATGGCCCAACTCGATCGCGGTGCGAAATTTCAAAGGCTCGCCATCAGGCGTTATATCACCTTCAACAACTTGTCGAATATCCCCGTAATAATAACCTCTCCGGTCCTTGTTGAGAAAATCTGCTAGATTAACGTCCTTTTTATGGTAATCAGTCCTGTTAGCACCCACAATGAAATTATGCATTGAATAAACATCATCGTCGATAAAAAACGGTATATCTTTAAGACCTATTGGCCCGGTGAAACCGAAAGCTGAGCCTATTTTATCAATTAGTTCTCTGGGTGCCATTGCAATAGTCGAGTCTGGGTAAACTTTATTCACCGCTTCCTTAAGCTTAAACTCACTAACTTCATGGTCGCCACGAACTAAAACGGCGATAACCGCATTTGGATTATCCTTCGTCTTCATTGAATAAATCATTGTTTTTAAAAATACTGGAGGCTTGATATTCAATTTCGTTGAAAGACTTTCAACGCTACTCAGGCCCGGCGTATGAATGTCTGTGGGCTTTCCTATTCTAGGAGTGAATGCATCGAGTATGTCGCCTCTCTTTCGTCTTGCCATTTCCACGCTCATGACCTTGCTGCTGTCTCCGTACTGAACCATCCAATCCTCACCGGCGTCAGAAAACAGCACGAATTCCTGCGAACCGGAACCACCCATTGCTCCGGGATCGGCTTCGACAATGTAAAATTCCAGGCCGCAACGGCTGAATATTTTTTTGTAGGCCTCTTTCATCGCGTTGTAGGTCTCGTCCAGGCTCCCAGGCGTAGCGTGAAAGCTGTAGGCGTCTTTCATGATGAATTCGCGGCTGCGGATGACGCCCGAGCGCGGGCGCGCCTCGTCACGGAACTTGGTCTGTATCTGATAGAGCGTCATGGGCAGCTGCTTGTACGAGCGCAGCTCGCGGCGCGCGATGTCTGTGATGACCTCTTCGTGCGTAGGAGCCAGCACGTTTTCCTTGCCGTGGCGATCCTTGATGTGCAGCATGCCCTCGCCCATGATGTCGTAGCGACCTGTCTCTTTCCACAGCTCGGCAGGGTGCAAGGCAGGCATAAGAAGCTCGAGCGCTCCGGCGCGGTTCATTTCCTCGCGCACGATGTCGGTGGCCTTTTGCAGAGCGCGCAGGCCTAGAGGAAGATAGCTGTAGGTGCCGCTGGCCAGCTTGCGTATCAGGCCCGCGCGTATCATGAGCCTGTGGCTTTTGATCAGCGCCTCTTGCGGCGTCTCTTTGACCGTCGGGATGAAATACTGAGTCCAGCGCATGGCTTAAGCCCTAGGCCAGGGGTCTGACCCCTTGGCGATACGACCCATTTTTAACCGACGTTTCATTGGCGCCAAGGGGTCAGACCCCGAAGCTTCTCCACGATGCCGAATCTCCCGATATCCTGCAAGATCACGAACGCCATCAGACCCAAGAGCAGGAAGAGGCCCACCTGCGTCATCCGCTCCTTGGTTGCGTTTTTGATCGGCGAGCCCTTGATTTTTTCTATCAGTATGAAAAGCACATGCCCGCCGTCCAACACCGGGATAGGAAGTAGGTTCAGCACAAAAAGGCTTACGCTGAGCGACCCCATGAAATACAAAAGATAAACGATGCCCATCTGCGCGGCCTGCTGAGTCATGAAAAAAATGCCTATGGGGCCCGTAACCGAATCTTTGAATGGCATGGCACCGGTGATCATGAGCCCCAGCGACACGAAGATCATGACAGTCAGTGTCCAGACGCGCTCGACGCCCAGCGCGACGGCCTTCAAAGGGCCGCTTTTGACCTGCACCATCTCGCTCGAAGGCGCCACGCCCACAAACGGCACCTTGCTTTTTCTGCCGAACAGATCCGGTAACGCCTGCAGGCGCGGCGTGATCGCGATCTCACGCGTCTGCCCGTCACGGTCGACGACGAACACCACGGGCCCGGTGCTTTTCCTCAGCTCCTTTAAAATATCCTCCCAAAAGCGCACCGTCTGGCCGTTCACCTGGAGCACGCGGTCCCCCTCCAGCACGCCCGCCGCTTTCGCGGGACCGTCATCCAGCACCTTGCCGATTTTGTTGGTCAGCGTCGGCTGTCCCACCAGAAATATGGCCGAAAAAAGCAGCACCGCCAAAAGCGCGTTCATCAGCGGGCCCGCGAACACAACCATGAATTTCTGTACCAGCGACTTGGAGTTGAACTCCCAAGACTCGCCCTTGGCCTCCTCAGGGCTCTCGCCCGCCAGCTTCACGAACCCGCCCAAAGGCAGGAGCGAGAACACGAACTCGGTGCCTGCGATCTTTTTGCCGAAAATCACCGGACCGAAGCCGATGGAAAACTTTTCCACACGTATGCCCACCATCTTGGCGACGATGAAATGGCCGAACTCATGAACGACGACGAGCACGCTCAACACCACGATAAAAGTCAATGCGCTGGACATAGATCTCCTATTCTAAAATTATTTTAAACTGGCCACCGGCGCGCCGCAAAGTTTTCCGGCTTCTTCGACGGCCCAATCATGAATGGCTTGGATATCGGCCAGACCCGGACTTTCGATGTGCCGGTGCCTGGCCAGCACCTGTTCGATAACGCGCGGTATTTGCGTGAACGGGACGCGGTCGCTCAAAAATGCGTCCACGGCGACCTCGTCGGCCGCGCTCAAGACGCAGGGCGCGCTGCCAGACCGGCGCGCGGCTGCGCAGGCGATGTCCAGGCAGGGAAATTTACCGCGGTCCGGAGGAAAAAATGTTAACTGAGACAAAAGCTCACGGCCCAGCCTCATTGCCGGGGCATCCAGCCTCTCGGGAAACGACAGAGCGTAAGCGATGGGCAGCCTCATGTCGGTGACGCCCAACTGCGCGATCATCGAGCCGTCCCTGAACTCCACCATCGAATGCACCACCGCCTCCGGATGTATCAAGAGCTCGATGCGGTCCACAGGGATGTCGAAAAGCCACGAGGCCTCGATGATCTCAAGTCCCTTGTTCATCAGCGTGGCCGAATCCACCGAGATCTTCTTCCCCATCTTCCACTTGGGATGGTTGATGACTGTCTCCTTGGAAAGCGTCGCAAAGCTGCCAGCGGGTACCTGGCGCAGTGGCCCTCCCGAACCGGTCAGTACCAGCTGCAACACTTCCTTTTTATCGCCGCCCTGAAGGCATTGAAATATAGCGTTGTGCTCGCTGTCCACAGGGATCAGCGACGCGCGGGGATTTTTTTTAAGCGCCGCGATGACCAGCGCGCCGGCCACCACCAGCACCTCTTTATTGGCCAGCGCGACGCGCCGGCCGCGCTCCAGCGCGTCAATGACCGGCACAAGGCCGCTGATGCCGCTGGCCGCGGCCACCAGGATATCGGCGTCCGCTTCCGCGGAGAAAGCGCCGAGGCCCTCTTTGGCGGTGAAAACTTTAAGCCGCCGGCCGTAAAGCTGCGAGAGCTTCGCGGCAGCGGGGGCATCGTGCAGGTAAACCGCCTGCGGTGAAAAGGCCTCGACCTGCTCAACAAACGTCTCGACATGCGCGCCGGCCGCTGCCAGGCCGCGCACCTTGAAGCGATCAGCGTGCGCTTTGATCACGTTCAGCGTGTTGACGCCAACGGACCCCGTTGAGCCAAGGATAGTGACAGTTTTCATCCACCCGTCCAAACCAATGAAAAATTAAAAATTAAAAATGAAGAATGTCGTGTCACTTCGTGACCCATATAAAGGTCACGCAGTGACTCTAGTTTTTTCATTTTTAATTCTTCATTCTTCATTTTTTCACAGGTATATTTTCAAGTGGAAATAAAATATCGGCGCCGTGAACAGGATGCTGTCCACCGCGTCCAGCACCCCGCCCATACCGGGTAAAAGCCCTCCGGAATCCTTGGCTCCGCAAAAACGCTTCATCAACGACTCAGACAAGTCGCCGATCTGTCCGACCAAACCTATGGAAAGACCCAGCATCACCGCGTGCAGCATGCTGAAAGAAAGCGGCAGGAAAGGCCGCAGCGCCACCGATGCCAGGATACTGGCCACCAGCCCGCCGAACGCGCCCTCGATGGATTTTTTCGGGCTAACATGTGGCGCCAGCGGGTGCCTGCCGAACAACTTACCCATCGTATACGCGCCGATATCCTCGGACTTGGTGACGGCTAAAAGATATCCCACCCAGATCGCGCCGTCCTCGAGGAAGCGGATCTTGATCAAAAAACTCAAAAACCAGCTCACGTAAAGGATGCCGAACAGCGTCAGCGATATGCCAACCAACGCCTGAGGATTGTTTTTCCTAAAAAATTGCAGTAAAAAAAGAAACAGGCAGCCGAACACAATGAACAGCACCTCGCCGGACTGCGTGGCGCCGAACTCCAGATACACCACCAAAGGGATCAAGAGGCCCATACCGACGCCGAACGTGCGGTAGACCGGGACCTGCGTGGTCTTCAGCAACGTGAAAAACTCATAAAGCGCCAGCGCTATGAACGCGGCGACCTGAAGCGAGAAATAAAGCGGCGGCATGAAAAAAATCAGATAAACCGTCAGACCAATCAGCACGGCGCTGGTGAAAAAACGCCGCACGAACGCCATGCCCGGGACCTTCATCGCGCGTTCTCCGCGCTCACGTCGCCGAAGCGCCTGTCCCGGCGCTGGTATTCGCGTATAGCCTTGAAAAAATCTTCCTTGCTGAAGTCCGGCCAGTATTTGCGCGTGATATAGATCTCGGAATACGAGAGCTGCCATAAAAGAAAATTGCTGAGTCTCATCTCGCCGCTGGTGCGTATCAAGAGGTCCGGATCCGGCAGCCCGCGCGTGTAGAGCCGGTCGGAAAAAAGCCTCTCGTCCAGCGCCTCGGTCAGCCCCGACGACCCGCGCGCCTCGTCAATGAGCGAACGCACCGCATCGAGGATCTCGGTGCGCGCGCCGTAATTGAGCGCCAGATTCAAGATGAGATTGGAGTTGCCGCGCGTCCGCTCGATGGCTTCTTCAAGCTTTGCCAGCGTGCGCGGCGGCAGCGCCTCGATGTGGCCGATGGTCCTCAAGCAAACGCCTTGCTTCATGAGCTCCTTGATTTCTTTGTTGATGAAAAAGTCCAACAGGTCCATCAGCACCGAGATCTCCGCTTTCGGGCGCTTCCAGTTTTCCTGACTGAACGCGTACAGCGTGAGTATCGGCACACCCAGCGAAAGCGAGGCCTTCACGATCTCACGCACGGTCTTGACCCCGGCCTTGTGGCCGGCCACGCGCGGCAGTCCCCGCTCCTTGGCCCAACGCCCGTTGCCGTCCATGATGATGGCGACGTGTTCAGGGAGCTCGTTTTTCATGTTAAAAAGGGCCCAGATTCATTTTTTTCCCATGTAAAGCGTCTGCTTCTCGTGCGAACCCACCGACAGCAGCGTGATAGGCACCGCCAACAGCGTGGACAGGCGTTTGAGGTATTTTTTGGCGTTCGTAGGCAGCGCGCCGAAACTTTTGACCTGCGAGGTATCGCTGAGCCAGCCCCGATGGGACTCATAAACGGGCTCGCAGTTTTTTTGAGCGGTGATGGACGCCGGGAAATTGCGGAGGATCTTGCCGCCATAGCGGTAGCCGACGCAGATCTGTATCACAGGCAGCGTGTCGAGCACGTCCAGCTTGGTAACGGCAATTTCCTGTAGCCCGTTGACCATGCAGGAGTATCTCACCTGCACGGCGTCGAACCAGCCACAGCGGCGCGGCCGGCCCGTCGTGGCTCCGTATTCCTTGCCCTTTTTGCGGATTTCCTCCATCAGGCACGTGCCGAATTCAGTGGGGAAAGGTCCCTCGCCCACACGCGTGGTGTACGCCTTGACCACACCAATCACGCGGTGGATGGCCGTGGGCGGGACTCCGGTGCCCACCGCCGCTCCGCCGGAAGTGACGTAGCTTGACGTGGCGAAGGGATAGGTGCCGTGGTCCACGTCCAAGTGCGTGCCCTGCGCGCCCTCGAACAGCACTTTCTTCCCCCCCTTGATCGCGTCGTTCAACAGAAACGACGTGTCGCAGACATAGGGTTTGATCTTTCGCGCATAACCGAGGTATTCGTCGTAGATTTTTTTGAAAGAGAATCCCTCGAAATTGTAGATCTTGCGGAATATCTCATTCTTTTCCAGAAGGGCCTTGCGCAGTTTTTCCTTAAATACGGCCGGCTCGTACAGATCGACCATGCGTATGCCCGACCTCAGCGCCTTGTCGCCGTAACTGGGGCCGATACCGCGGCCCGTAGTGCCAATTTTGATGAACCCTTTTTTGTCTTCCCTGAGGCGGTCATAGACGCGGTGATAAGGCAGGATCAGATGGGCGCGGTCGCTGATAAAGAGGCGGCCCTTGACGGACACGCCCTTTTTCCTCAGACCTTCTATCTCCTCGATCAGCGCCTTGGGGTCCACGACCACGCCGTTGCCTATGACACAGCGCACTTTTTTCTGGAAAATACCCGAAGGGATCAGGTGTAGAATGAACTGACCGCTTTTTTTGACCACGGTATGCCCCGCGTTGTTCCCGCCCTGGTAACGGGCCACGTAATCGGCCTTCCTTGACAGGATGTCAATGATCTTGCCCTTACCCTCGTCGCCCCACTGGGCACCGACCACCACTGTATTCAAATGAAACCCTCTCTACATAATTAATGACAAATGAACAAAATTCAAATGACGAAATAAGCTTGAACGGACAGAGTGGCGCTTTGAAATTATTTTGTCATTTGTGCTTTGACATTTGTCATTAGCACGGAATTACAGTTTGATTAATTTCGCGTCTAGAATGTTCTTCGCCTTTTTGATTTCAGAAAGAATGGCGTCTGAGACCGCGCTGTCTATCTTCAAAAGCGTTTTGGCCTGGCCGCCCGGCTTGTCGCGCCCCAGCGTCATCCCGGCGATGTTGATGCCGTTGTTGCCTAGAAACGTGCCAATCTGCCCCACGATGCCAGGCACGTCACGGTTGGAAACCAGGAGGATGTAACCGTCGGGCACAGCCTCCACGTCGAAGTTGTCTATCATCACTATGCGTATGTCTTCGCGCGTGAACACGGTGCCGGCGACGCTGAATTTCTTTTTATCGGTAATCACGTCCACTTGGATAAGGTTGGAATAATGAGCGGCTGTCGAGGACTTGGACTCGGTGATCTTGATGCCGCGTTCCTTGGCCAACACCGGCGCGTTCACGTAGTTGACGCTCTCGGCCAAAATGGACATCAAAAGGCCTTTGATCACCGAGACCGTGATTGGCGTGGTGTCGTACTCGGCTACCTGCCCCAAATACTGTATCTCCACCTGCTGTATCTGCCCTTCAATAAGCTGCGCCACCAAGAGACCGCTCTTTTCGGCCAGCTGGAGGTAGGGCTTGATCTCGGCCAGCACCTCGGGGTCGACGGACGGGACGTTGACGGCGTTTTTGGTGCCCCTGCCCTGGAAAAAATCGATGATACTCTTCACCACATCCACGGCCACGGCGATCTGCGCCTCTTCTGTGGATGCGCCCAGATGCGGCGTCGCGATCACCGACGGCAGTTTGATCAGCTCCGAATTTTTAGGAGGCTCTTCCTCGAACACGTCCAACGCCGCGGCGGCGATCCTGCCGGTCGCTATGGCCCTGGCCAACGCGGCCTCATCGATAAGGCCGCCGCGAGCGCAGTTGATGATGCGCGCTGTTTTTTTCATTTTGGCCAGCTGTTTCTCGCCGATGATGTACTTGTTGTCGGCGGTCAGCGGCATATGCAAGCTCAGGAAATCTGAACGCGTCATCAGGTCGTCCAGAGAGACGCACTCAACGCCGATCTGGGCGGCCTTCTCGGCGCGCAGATAGGGGTCATAGGCGATGACACGCATGCCGAAGGCCTGCGCACGCTTGGCTACTTCGGTGCCTATGCGTCCCAGACCCAGCACACCCAGTGTTTTTTCATAAAGCTCGATGCCTGTAAATTTTTTGCGTTCCCACTCGCCGCGCTTGAGAGAATCGTTGGCTAGGGGGATATTCCGGGCCATGGCCATCAACAGGCAGAACGTATGCTCGGCCGCCGAGATCGTGTTGCCTCCCGGCGTATTGATCACAACGATGCCGCGTTTGGAGGCGGCCTCCACGTCGACGTTGTCCAGTCCCACGCCGGCGCGGCCGATGACCTTGAGCTTTTTGGCGGCGTCGATAACTTCTTTGGTGATCTGAGTGCCCGAGCGCACCACGCAGGCGTCGGCGTCCGCGATCTCCTTTTTGAGGTCGGCCAGAGGGAGCTTGGTCTTCACTGTCACCGAAAGGTTGGATTCACTGCGGAAAAGGCTGAGGCCCTCCTCGGCGAGGTCGTCACACACAAGGATCTTGAAATTTTCGTTTTTCACCAGAGTCGCGGTCGCCATCTTCAACCTCTCGCGGTAGGGGCCACGCGCGCGGCCGCCGTGTTAAAACCCGACTTGGATAGGGCATCGCGGAACACCTCGAAACCGCGCTTGGCATCGGGCATAGTGCAGGCGGCGCCCATGTGCGCGAAACGCACGATCTTGCCCTGCAGCTCACCCTGTCCGTCGGCCATGACCACGCGATGCTCGTCACGCATCACCTTGATTACGTTGCCCGAGGGCACTTCTTTGGGCATAAGGACGGCTGTCAGCGCATCGGACGGCGCCTTGGACAAGAGCGTCAGGCCCAGCGAGGTCATGCTCTGGCGCACCCAGGCCGCGACTTCGGCATGCCGGCGCCACACGCTCTCCATCCCCTCTTCCAACAGTAGGATCAGCGCCTCGTCCAGCCCGCGTATTAGGCTCACGGCCGGCGTGAACGGCGTGTCATTTTTTTTCATTGATTTGAGAGTTTCGGCGAAATTGAAATAGTATTTGGGCAGGTTCGATTTAGAAATGGCACCCATCGCGCGCTCGTTCAAGGCCACGAAACCCAGGCCGGGAGGCAGCATGAAACCTTTTTGGCTACCGCAAACCACCACGTCCACGCCCCACGCGTCCATTTTCAGCGGGTCGCAGAGCAGACCGCTGACAGCATCCACCATCAGCAGCGCGCCCGACTTGGACGTGACTTCTGCGATCTGCTGTATCGGATGGCGCACCGCGGTGGACGTTTCGCAGAGCGTGATCAAAACAGCCTTTGCGCCCGGATGTTCGGTCAGCGCTTTCTTTACCTGGCCGGCTTCGAACGCCAGACCGGACTCCAATTCATAACTTTTCACGTCCATGCCGTAAACTTTGGCGATGTCGCGGTATCTCTCGCCCCACTTGCCGGCCGAGAAAGAAAGCACCGTGTCCCCACGCGACAAAAGGTTGGTGACCGTCGCCTCCATCGCGCCGGTGCCCGACGAGGCGAAGAACATCACCGGATGCCGCGTCAAAAAAGCTTTCTGAAGGTTCGCGTTCACGCGCTCGAGTATGCCTTGAAACTCCTTGGTCCTGTGATGGATCATAGGAAGGCTCATCTTGGCCAGCACTTGAGGCGGCACGTTGGTGGGGCCAGGGGTCAAAAGTAAATATTCTTTCATCTATTTTCCTTTAATGATCCGCGTTTAAATTATTTTTTTCAGCGTCTTAACATCGCGGACGTTGGACACCACCTCGTCGACCAGCCCGTAGCTCTTGGCCTCTTCGGCTGACATGAAATAATCGCGGTCGCAGTCCTTCTCGATTTTTTCCGGGGTCTGGCCCGTATGCTTGGCCAAAATCTTGTTGAGCTTGTCCTTCAGATTGAGTATCTCTTTGGCCTGGATGCTGATGTCCGTCGCTACGCCCTGCACACCGCCCCAGGGCTGGTGGATCATTATGCGTGAATTGGGCAACGTGTAACGCTTACCCTTGGTCCCGGCCGCCAAAAGCACGGCGCCCATGCTGGCCGCCTGGCCGATGCAGTAGGTGCAGACGTCCGGCTTTAAAAACTGCATCGTGTCGTAGATCGCCAGGCCGCTGGTGATGGAGCCGCCGGGCGAATTGATATAGATATGAATGTCTTTCTCGGGGTCTTCCATCTGCAGGAAGAGGAGCTGCGCCACCAGCAGATTCGCCACGTTGTCGTCTATAGGCGTGCCTATGAAAATCACGCGGTCCTTCAACAGACGCGAATAAATGTCGTACGCGCGCTCGCTGCGGCCGGTCTGCTCGATCACCATCGGAATCAGTATGCTCATATCAACACCTCTTTAGGTTTTGGGTTCTTCAAACTTTGCGTTCGCTATCAAAAGATCGACGGTCTTGGCCTCGCGCATGCTTTCGCGCAAGTCATCTTCGAACACGCGGCGCGCCTCGTCCAACGGCCGTTTGGATTCGTCGGCAAGCGCGCGCAGCCTTTGCTCGAGCTCGAATTCGTCGACCTCTACGCGCTCCTCGTCGGCGATCTTTTGCAGGATAAAGTACAGCCTGACCTGCTCCTCGGCCCGGCGCGCGGCCTCCTGCTCGAATTTCTCCTTGTCCTGATCGAACTTTTCGGGCGCGCCCATCTGCATCATCTGCCGGCGGGCCTGCTCGATCAGCCGCTCTTTTTGCTTGGCGACGAGCGGCTCGGGCACGGGAAATGAGGCCATGGTCAGAAGCTTGCCGTAGAGCTCGTTTTTCATCTTGCTCATCGAATCCGATTGCTTGTAACTGGCGATGTCCTTGCGCACAGCCTCGCGCAGCGCCTCGGTATTTTCCTTGCCGAAACCCTTGGCGAACGCGTCATCGAGGGCTGGCAGCTTTTTTTCCTTGATGCCGCGCACCCAAATCTTGTAATGAGGCTTACGACCGACGAGGCCTGATTTTTTTTCTTCCTCGCTAAAATCCGAGGAGATCTCCCTCAACTCGTCGAGATTGGCGCCCAACACTTTATCATAGAAGTCATCGGCTTCGCTCGGCTCAACGAAAAGGAGCACGCCCTTTTTGCCGGGGACGTATTGTCCGTCCTTCCAGATCTCGATGTCGGTAACGACGAAGTCCCCTTTTTGCACGGGACGCGTCTCGAGCACAGGCACCAGGTCCGCACGCGACTCCAAAAGTGACTGCATACCCTTCTCTACGTCGTCCTCCCGCACGTCGGCCGGTTCCCGCTTCAGCCTGATGCCCTTGTAGTTTTTGATGTGGACCTCGGGAGAGCTGTCGAACTCGGCTGAGAACGTGAGCTTCTTGCCGCGCTCCATCTGTATGTCGGCGATAGTCGGCAGTGAGATGGGAGACGCCTTCAGCTCGACGATCGCCTGGTGGTAGGCCTCCGGGATCAGCACCTTCAACACTTCTTCGTGAGCCTCTTTAAAAAATTTTTTTTCTATCATGTCTGCGGGCGCCTTGCCTTCGCGGAACCCGGGCAGGCGCGCCGCCTTTTGAAAATCACGAAACACGTCTTGAAAACGGCCTTCGACTCGGGCCACCTCCACCTCGACCAACAATTTCATTCTGCAATCTTTCAACTTTTTAAGACTTGATTTCATGACAAAACGATTTTCCTATTCCTTGATTTTTTTGGCTCCGAAAGCGTACCGCCTGGCCTTGTGGTCTTTGAGCTTGTCGTGCTTGCGCCTGAGCTGCAACTGGATGTTGCCATAGCACTTGTCAAACGCCGCGTACATGTCGAGACTCTCTTCCTTAGCCGTCGAGCGCAGGTTCTTGGCCAGCATCGTGATCTCGCAGATATGGCGAAACTTTTCCACTTCGAGCACTACGTGCACCGATTCGAGCTTCAACTGGTACTTCTCCAGTTTTTCAACCTTTTCCCGGACATAGTCCTTGAGAGGCTTGGTCACTTGAAAATGACGGCCGCTGATATCTATTTCCATAGCGTCTCCCTAGGCTTTAAGGTCTTTCATCCGACAAGGCGTGGGGCGACCCGCCTTTGCCTTCAGGCGGGTCGCCCCTACCGCTGCCCTCTAAAACGAAGTCATTATGCTACCATATCCACGTCACATGGTAAACTGTTCGCCGAGATAGATTTTCCTCGCCTCTTTGCTGGTCAACAGGTCCTCTTTGGTGCCTGAAATCAGTATCTTGCCCTCGAACATGATATAGGCGCGATCGGTGATAGCCAGCGTTTCTCTGACGTTGTGGTCGGTCAAAAGGATGCTGAGACCCTTGTTCTTGAGCTCGAGGATGAGGTTCTGGCAGTCGGTCACCGCGATAGGGTCGATGCCTGAAAACGGCTCGTCCAGCAGTATGCACAAGGGGTGCGTCACCAGCGCCCGCGTAATCTCCAGCCGGCGGCGCTCGCCCCCCGAGAGCGTAAGCGCCTTGGACTTCCTCAGGTGCTTGATGCTCAGCTCATTCAAAAGTTCCTCGAGGCGCTTTTCCCTTTCCGGCCTCGGCAGGCCCAGCGTTTCAAGCACGGCCATGATATTTTCCTCGACGGTCAGCTTCCTAAATATCGAGGGCTCCTGCGACAGATAGCCGATGCCCAGTTGCGCGCGCTTGTGCATCGGGTAGCGGCTCACGTCGCGGTGGTCAAATTGGATGGTGCCGCTGTCCGGCCGCACGACGCCGGTCACCATATAAAACGTGGTGGTCTTGCCGGCCCCGTTGGGGCCCAAGAGCCCGACGATCTCGCCACGGTCGATGGAGATGTCCACGCCGTTGACGACGGTCCTGCCGTTATAAGTTTTCTTTAGCGCTTTGGTTTGTAGAAGCGGCATCGAACAGCTCCGTGCTTTGCTTGTGCAAAACTATCTCCGGACTTCCCTCAAGTCTCACCGAACCGGTGGTGACATTATAGATCGCGCGCTCCGAGCGCGTCGTGTCCGCACCTCGTTGTATCGTGACGCGGCCGACGGCGATGATCTCCTTGATCTTCTTGTCTTCCGGGTCGAAGACCACGTCCATGCGGTTGGCCGTGAGCGTGCCCTTGTCGTCCTGAACGCGCACGCGCCTGAAAAAGGTCATCTTGTTCTGGTTATAAAATATTTTCATGGGCCCCTGGCAGGTCAGCCGCGCTGTCGGGTTGATGACCATCTCGATATCACGGTTGAGTTGGATGAAGTTCTCGTTGAGCTTGCCGATGGCGCCGATGCCTTTGACCTTGGTGGCCTGATGCGTGACGAACACCGGCGCGTTGGTCCTCAGTGTACCGCTGTCCTGTGACCACTGCACCTGATCGGTCTTGATCAGCGTGTCGTTTTTGAGGCGCAGCGTGACGTTGTCTTCCAGAAAAACCATGTCGCCGATGTCGATCTGGGCCGTGTCGCCCTCCAGGTTCCAGGCCTTCTTGCCCTTTTCGTCATAGCCGCTCAGATTGAACTTTTCCAGCTCCTGGTTGTGGCTGGACTTGACAGTCTCGGTGCTCGCGCGCTGCGGCGCCTGATGCTCGCGCGGACGGGCGATAAAAAACGTCAGTCCAAAAAAGAAAATGATGCTGAAAAAGAAAAGCGGCGAGCGCGGCCTGTGCGCTTTCGGGGCCATCAACTTTTGTACCTTTCAGTGGCCGACTCCCATTTGTCCTGCGCCTTGAGCACCAGATCGGCGATCTCGCGCACGGCCCCTCGGCCGCCAGCACGCGACGACACATAATGCGAGCGCTGCTTCACCTCGGGCACCGCGTTGTCTACGGCGGCCGCGAAACCCACCCTCGACAGCACGGGAAGGTCGATCAGGTCGTCGCCGACATAGCAGGTCTG
>ORMF010085463.1_pt1 | contig 24664 bp, 16 predicted proteins | sample 1779871 | NCBI WGS metagenome assembly ORMF01 (sample SAMEA104232316, study PRJEB22302) | groundwater metagenome | biome: forest; feature: aquifer; material: groundwater | place: USA | collected 2011-08-07 | depth 5.4 m | reverse complement strand
CTCCAAGATGGGAAGCGGTTTACAACTCCCCATCTACGGATGGATGAGCGCCGTGTCTACTTAGAAAGAACGGCTGCCTCGCTACGCTCGGCAGCCTGACGGAATCTCAAGGTTTGGGTTGCGGGCGGAGCCCGCGCTGGTGCTTGGACCGCTGTCTGCCTACGCGAACACGATGAAGATCAGCGTGAGGAACAGCGTCGTGGCCAGGACGAGCATGATGCCCTGCCCCGTGTCGATCCCGCCGACCTGGATGAGCGAGGGGTCCTCGGCGACGAGGGCCATCTCCTCCTCCGTCAGCCCGGCGAGCTTCGCCTGGGCCTCAGTCGAGGAGTAGCCGAGCGAGACGAGGCGGGCCTCGGCCGCTTGCCCGCCCGGGCCGGGCGCCGCCCCCGCCTGGGAGGTCGACAGCCCCAACGCGATCATCGCCGCCGCAATCCACCGAGCGCCACGGATCTTCATTCACAGACCTCCGCACGGGCGACGCGGTGCATCGCCCCTCGTCGTCGTTCCCGGGTTATCGGACGGGCCCTGGGCCGGTCTTGAGCCCCGCTCGTCCGCTCATGTCGGTTCCCCCCTCATGCCGATGATCCGGGGACGAAGGGGGTAGGGCGAGGATACTGCCTTCCGAGGAGGCTCCGATGGCCGACGACGTGCGCAACATGGCGTCCCCCAGGCAGCCCGAGCCGCTGGACCTGCTACTTGTCCTCGTCCCCCTGACCGATGTGGACAAGGTCGCCAAGATCGTCCCCGACATTGCGGTCGTCCTGCGAGCAGACTTCTTTCGCAGCCGCTCGCTGCTCATGGGCCTCTCCTGCGCCCCCGCAGAGGAGCTGCGCGAGCACTTCATCGGGTGCTCGACGCCGGGGATCCCGAAGATCTACGCGCTCTATAACCCCCATCCCTGCCCCTGGGGGTCGCTCGTGCGGCGGGCCGTGGCGGCCGCGGTGACGCTGTCCGCGAACGTCACGATCGCCCTGACACCCGACGAGGCCTGCGCCGACCGGGCGCGCGCGCTCATCAACGCGATCTCGAATGGCTACGACCTGGCGACGGCGTTCTCGCCCTCCGCCCTGGCGTACCGCCCCGTGGAGGGAATCCTCCTCTCGCCGCTGCTGCGCCGGGTCGCGGGGGCCCAGGTGGTCAATCCAGCGCCGCGCGACTTCGCGTTCACCCTCCCAGTCGCCCGGTACTGGCACTACCAGCCCTGGCCGGCCGAGAAGGAGGTCGGTGTCGCGCTCCACCTCGTCCTCGAGGCCTTGACGGCGGGCTTCCGCGTCACTGAGGTGGCCCTGAGGGAGGGCGTGGTCCCCTCGAAGTTGGACCTCCGCGAGTTCCGCGAGGCCGGCGAGGTCCTCTTCCGCTGGCTCCGCGCCAAGGGCGGCCTGTCGGCCATCCAGGGGGCCCTCCCGTGCAGCCTGGACCAGATCCGCCTCGCCGCGAAGGCCACGGCGCCGGCGATCAACGGCCTGGAGTCCCTGGCGATGCGCTCGTACCGCCAGTCGAGGTCGCTGCTCAAGGCGGGCCTCTCCGTCGCGACGCTCGCGGAGCTGGACCGCGGCTTCTACCAGTCGACGCCGAACGTCACCTCGGCGGCGTGGGAGCGGAGCCTCGTGGAGCTGTTCAAGACGTATACGCGGGTCCCGTCGAAGGTCTGGCTCCAGGCCCTGGAGCCGGTCTTCCTGGGCCGCATGGCGAGCTTCGGGAGGGAGGCCACGGGCCGCCCCGTCTCCGAGGTGCTGGAGATGGTCCGCGGGAAGGTGGCCCCGAAGGCGGCGGTCGTCCGCACGGCGGGGGCCATGGAGTCGCGCCCGTAGAGTCGCGCTGGAGTCGCGCCCGTAAGGGCGCGGGGGGGGCGGGGGGGGGGGTGACGCCCGTAAGGGCGTCATGTTCGGTCGAATCGGCCAGGGAGAAGGTGATGGTGAGGAGGTTGACCATTGCGGCGATGATCGCCGCAACCTGCGTCTCGTGCCACACGGGGCGCGAGATCGTGGCCTCGCTGCCCCCGTCGCCATCCGAGCACGGCTACCAGATGGTGGAGGGCGTGGCCCTCCCGCACGGCGACGTCGCCTACTACTGCGGCCCCGAGGTGATCACCGCGGTCCTGCGCTTCCACGGCGACAAAGTGACCTTCGAGCAGGCCGTTCTTGCGCTCTACGATCCGAAGCGGAACGGGACGCTCTCGCTCGACATGGCGAAGTTCGCGCGCGCGCGCGGGTACGACGCCCGCCTCGCCAAAGGGACGATCTCCGAGGTCGAGGACGAGGTGCTCCAGGGGCGTCCGCCCATCCTCATGCTCGATGCAGGACGTCTGCCGGCGACGTGGCAGCTTCCCCTCAAGACGGCGACGATGTACCACTACTTCGTGGTGGTGGGCGTGAACGTGAACGAGCGCGCGCTGGTCGCGGAGGGGTACGGCGGGACGAAGCAGCTCCTCTCCTACGACGCCCTCGAGGAGGCCTGGCAGCCTGCGGGGCACTACCTCCTCACCATTCGCTCCAAGCTCGCGGTCCGCTGACCCGGCAACGCACCTGGCTCAACCGAGAAGCGCTGCGACTGGGAGCGAATCCCCGCAGGCGCCCCGCTCAGATCACTTCAGGCTCACGACGGGGCGGAGCCCGACGAAGCGGAGCTCACTCGAGTCGGGCGGAACGCAGAGCCTGCCTTCGCGGGAAGAGGAAGGCGTGAGATCGTCTGCGACAGACCCGCCGCGAACGACCCTGTGCGCGCCGCTACCGCCGTCATCGACCCACGCCGACCCGTCGACCGGGGCGCCTTCGTAGGTCTCGTGCCACTCGTCCTCGCACCACTCGGCGACGTTCCCGTGCACGTCGAAGAGGCCAAAGGCGTTCTCCTCGAGGACGCCTGCGTCCTTCGGGAGGTCCCCCGAGTTACTGCTCGACCAGGCGTAGCGGTCCGGGTCTTCATCCCCGAAGCAGTAGGTCGTGTCGTTTCCGGACCGGCAAAGGTACTCCCACTCCGCTTCGCTCGGCAGCCTGACACCTGCCTTCGCACACCAGTCGCGAGCCGCGGACCAGGTCACGCCGGTGATGGGGAGCGCGGCCGCGCGGAACGGCCGGGCATCGACTCCCCCGATCCGGTCCCAGGCCTCCTGCGACACCTCCGTGCGGCAGGCGAGGAACGGGGCGACCGAGACCTCGTGGGGCGGGGCCGACTCCGTGTCCGATTCGCTCCCGACGACGATCCGCCCGCCCGGGACCAGGCTGAACTCCAGGCCCGTCGCGACGTGCTCGACGATCACGATGGGGTACTGGCGCCAGTTCGACATGCAGATGTTGGTCGTCACGTACTCGAAGCCGTCGACCTTCAGCGTCTCCCAGACCTCCCGTCCCCGCGTGACGTAGCCGGCGAGCGTCGAGTCGTCGAAGGCCTGGTCCCACTTGTCCCGGTCGGCGAGGCAGTCGAGGATCCTGCGTCGCAGTCCCTCTCCCACCTCGGGGGCCTCCTTCCCCACCGCCGGGTGCCTTGGTTCGCGGACGCGGCGGCAGCGGTAAATCCGGTCGCCGACGGCGAACTCCACGAGCCGCGGGCTGAGGGCGTGGTAGTCGCCGACCACGGGCTCCCCGCCGCCCTCCGGGTCGAGGCGGAACGCCGACCCCTCCTCCTCGTCTTCCCACGCCCCCCTCACCCGGCGGACGGTCCCGTCGGCGGCCGGTATCTCGGCCTCCGCCGCGCCGCTCAGGACCTCGATGTCCAGACGGAACCCCGGCGTCGGTCCCTCCTCTACCCAGAGGCCCTCGAGCCCGTCGCGGTCGAGGCGGTCGTTGGCCCGGCCCCCGAAGTAGAGCGGGACGCCGTGCCGCGTTGCGTCGGTGCATCGGTCGAGGTCGGTGGCCGTGCCCTCCTGGGAGAGCTCCAGCCTCGTGACCCCGTCCTCCTCCCGGAGCCGCACGTCGAACTGGAGCTCCTCGGCAATCCCCTCGAGATCGAGCGTCACGTACCCAGGGCCGGTCGTCCAGCGGATCGGGCGTTCGTTCTTCTCCTCCCCGTCGCCCATGGAGATCTGCCCCGTCCCGTCCGCGGCGAAGGACAGCGTCCACCGGTGCGATCGGTGCCGCCAGGCCCATGTCCCGGGAAGGAACGTCGCCCAGTCGGCGAGCGCCGAATCGCCCTTCGCCGGGGGATCGCTCGTGCGGGCGAACCGCATCCAACCCAACCACTCGAGGTCGAGGATGCCGAGCGAGGTCGCGCTCATGCGGTGGGTGATGGCGCGCGTCCGACTGGACAGGGTGAGGGCGCGCCGGCCGTAGGCGCCTTCCCTCTCCTCGCCCAGTACGTAGGTGCCCGTGACCCGCTCGGTGCCGTCCGGGGCCAGCATCCAGAGCTCCATGTCCCCGCCCGAACGGATATCGAGGAGAATCTCGCTCCACTCCTTGCGGACGGACAACCCCTCGCCGCGCTCCTGGAGGATTCGGCCGCGCCAGACTCCGGCAAACCCCGTCGGCGGGGGAGCGGGCTTCTCCACGCGCGCGGCCGGTGCCGCGCCGACCCGGCGGAGGTCGTACATCGCTCCGTAGAGCGTGAACTCGACCCCGTCGGCGTCGTGGAAGCGGAGGGTCGAGCGGACCGCGTCGAGGCCCTCCTCCTCCAGGACGACCTCGTCGCCCTCGACCCGGTAGCGACCCGTGGAGGACTCGACGCCGCCCGCTCGCAGCTCGAAGCGGTAGCCCCCGTCGGCGTCGAAGGAGATTGCGAGCTTTCCGCTCCCGCACGACCCGCTCCAGGCGCCGAGCAGGGAGGGCGCCTCGGGCGGGGTCGGCGTCTCAGGCGACGCACCCGCGACGGTGAAGGAGAGGACCACGGGATCGAGCGCCACGCCGTCGGCGGAACGGAACCCATCGGAGAGGAGAAGCGCGTAGCGCGTTCCCTCGGCGAGCTTGATGAGGGGGATCTTCAGCGTACGCGGGTCGAGGAACGTGGGCAGCCCGTCGAGGGGCGGGCGCGGCGCGTCGGGGGCGGCCGCGATGCCCGTGGAGCCTGTGTCCATGTCCCGGTCGAACACGACCACGAGGCGCCCCACGTCGAGCGGGACGTCGTTCGCGCCGTTCGCGGGGACGCTGGTGAGCACCTGCGGGGCGGGCTCGCGCGCGAGCACGGGCGACGCGGCGATGAGGAGAAGGCAGGCCCCTGCGGCGATGCGGTTCATTGCGTCCCTCCGGGATGAAGGCGGGGCCCGGTGCAGGATCATAGCCCTCCTCGCGAGTCGCGGCCACGGAATGCGCCCCGCATCAGTGGATGTGGGGACGCCCCGCGGGTACACTCGGGTCCTCGCCGCATGCCTCCAGGAGGTCCCCATGAGGACCCTCCCCCTTCTCCGGGCGCTCGCCCTGCTCGCGTTGACCGTGACCGCGGCGTTGGCCCAGGACGCCCCGAAAATCGCCTCGGTGAGCCCTCCGGTGGGGGCGGTCGACGTGAGGGCGGACATCGGCCAGATCCTCGTGATCTTCGACCGGGACATGCAGCAGGGCGCGCTCTCGATCTTCGCCTCGACGAGCGGCGAGATGCCGCCGGTGGGGGAGGAGGTCGGCTGGCTCGACGCACGTACCCTGCGCCTGCCGCTCGGCGCGTTGGAGGCCGGGAAGACCTACGCCCTGATGCTCAACAACGCCGAGCGGCAGCGGATCCGATCGGCGGAGGGCGTGCCCCTCTCGCCGTTCGAGGTCCGCTTCGCCACCGTGAAGCAGGGCGCCCCGGCGCCCGTCCCCTCCGAGGAAAGGCCGCCGGCGACGGAGGACCCCTACAAGCAGGAGATGGCCCTCCGGGGCACCTGGCGGCTCGAGAAGGTGGGGGAGGCCGCTGCCCCCACAATCCTCTTCTTCCACATCGGATTGTCGAACTGGTTCTTCGTGGAGGAGTCCGCGAGCAAACGGAGGTTCCTCTCCGCGGGCGGAATGGTCATAGTGAGGGACGACGGGACGCTCATCTGCATGGACGAGGAAAACGCCGAGGTGGTTCCGCTCCTGTGGCTGCCCTCGGCCGCGGAGGAGGTCACCTCACAGGGCGGCAAGACCCGTCCGGAGTGGGAGTGGATCCTCAAGACTCCCCACTGGAGGCTCCAGGGGAAGGACCTTCTGGTGCTGCACGGCGCCGAGGACGGCGGGCCGACTGTGGTGCTCCGGCGCCAACCAGAGGTGGTGGAGGCGGACCTGGTCGGCACCTGGCGGCCCGCTTCGGACGGCACACCCAAATCGCTCGCCGTCCCGAAGGAGACCTGGGTGTTCGCTGCCGGGGGGAAGATGTCAGAGAAGAAGACGAAGTTCGGGCGCGAGTCGGAGGTCCCCGGCGTGTGGAAGCTCTCGTCGGAACTCCTAGCCATCCGTCTCGAGGGCCAGAAAGAGGAGAAGCTGCACGACTTCCTCCTGCACCGGTTCCAGAACGAGAAGGACGGCGCGGTGCTGCTGATCGATGGGGGAGCGGGGAAGCCGTGGATGTACGTCCGCAGGGAGGACGAATCGTTGAGCACCGGCGGCGGAGAGGGGGCCTCCTCGATCGTGGGGAGCTGGGTGGCGGCGGATGACGACAACGTGCGGCTCGTCTTCGAGGCCGACGGGAAGTACTCCAGGGAGACGCGGGAGGGCGGCAAGGTCGTCGACGGCTCCACGGGGACCTTCCGCCTGGAGGGGGCGGTGCTGCTGGCCGAGGACGCGAAGGAGGGGGCGCTCCAGATCCCGTTCCGGCTCGTCGATCCGGACACGCTCGAACTCGACATCGATGGCGTGAAGACGGCGTTCAAGCGGGACGCCGGCGGGGGAGTGGTGGTGGAGAAGCCGCCCGAGGCAGGCGGCGGCAAGACGGCCCGGCTGAAGGCCGCTCTGATCGGCGCCTGGGCGGGCAACCTTGAGACCGTCTACGGCACGCCGGGCGGGCTGGTCGTGCTGACGTTCACCGAAGACGGCAAGTACGACGGGTACTGGACGCCGCCGGGCGGGGGGCCGATCCCGCAGTTCGGGACCTGGAGGCTGACCGGGGCGACGCTGACGCTGACCGGCCCCGAGGGCGCCCCGGTGCTGCTCCAGATGGCGATCGAGGGGGACGCCCTGTCGCTGGACCGCTGGCCGGCCATGAAGGCCTGCACGCTCTCCCGGCAGTGAGGCCGGCCGAACGGCCGCCTGCGGCGCTTCTACGATGCGGCCTGCGCAGGCAGGGGCTGCACGAGCGAGACGGCGACGGGCGGAGGCGGATCGGGGCGGCGCGCGGCGCGCCGGGCGAGGTGCGACGCGAGGCGACCCAGCATCCGCTCCCCGAGCGCCCTCTCCCAGAGGCGCGGCAGGCGGGCCCGGGCCTCCTCCGCGCGCGCCTGCGCATGGGCGAGCACCTGTCCCGCCGCGAAGCTCCGGAGCGCGCGGAGCCTGGCCGAGAACATCGCCGCGTCCTGCACGACCCCGAACGTCTCCTGCACCTCCCTGCAGCGCTCCATCGCCCGATCGAGGGGCCTGCCGAGCCCGGGCTGGAACGCCTCCAGCGCGTAGCGGAGCCGCTTGACCGCCTTGCGGGCCTCGTGCAGCGAGGCCTCGTCGGACGCCTCCCAGCGCTCCGGCGCCGCGCCGAGCGCCCGCTCGACCGCGCGAAGCACCTGCGAAGGGGCCGCGATCGCCAGGCCGACGGCGGGGGGGCCCGCGAGCGCGCACGCGGCCTCCAGGTCGGCGAGGAGCGCGCTGTACGCCGCGCCGCCCAGGTGCCGCTCCATGCGCGAGCAGGCCTTCTCGCGGCGGCGCCCGATCGCGCCCCGCAGCCTCGAGGCGTCCTCCGCCGAGACCCCCGGCGTCCGATCGACCGCCAGCAGGAGCACGTCCAGGTCCCTTGCCGGGGCGAGGGCCGACATGAGGCCCCGCAGACCGCGCTGCAGACCGCGGCGACGCTCGCGGGGCAGGTGTCGACCCAGGTACTGGACCGTGGAGCGGAGCCTGCGGGAGGACGTCCGCATCAGGTGGACGCCCGCCTCGCCCTGCCCGGTGCGCAGGAGCCTCTCACCCTCTCGCAGGCGCCCGATGTTCGCGCGAATCGCCGCGGCAAACCCGTCGTGGATCGTGATCACGCCTGCCTCCTACCCTGCCGCCCTGCGCGTGGTCGACCTGAGCGCGTCCAGGAGCCTTCGTCGGGCACCCCTTCGAAGCAGGTGCAAGGCGCGATGGAGGCGGATCCAGCGCTGCTCCCAGACCTCGTACCGCGCGCCGGGGAGCTCCCGATCGGCGTCGACCCGCGCGGAGAAGACGTAGACCTGGGACCCGTCGTCGCGATCGTAGCGTCCTGTGAGGCGCAGGATCGTGGCCGACAGCCCGGTCTCCTCGTGGACCTCGCGCCGCGCGGCATCGCGCGGAGACTCGCTCCGCTTCAGGCCCCCGCCCGGGATCTGCCACCCGCACCGGGTCTTCACGAGGAGGACCCGGTCCCGTCGGCGGATGATGGCGAACGCGGAGTCTCGGCGGGCCATAGGACTCCCTCAGACCTCGATTCATCGGCAGCGCAGCGTGCCGAACCTGAGTCGCCCGCCTCGCCCTGTCACGAGTTCGCCTTGGCCGCACAACCCGGGGCTTGACCCTGGCCCGAACGCGCCCCTAGAGTTCCCGTCGACGTCCCCCCTCTCGCGTTTGCCCCGAAACCACTCTGGAGGCCGCCATGCGGACCATCCTCCTCGCCACTCTCCTCTCTCTCGTTCCCGTGATCCCCGCCCAGGCGCAGGACCCCGAACGGGCGAGGCAGCTCGCGGACGAGGGCGGGAGGGCCTGCAACGCAGGCCAGATCGAACGCGCGCTGCAGCTCGCGGCCGAGGCGATCCGCCTCGACCCCCGCTGCGCGGAGGCCTACCTGGTCCGCGCGCTCGCCCGCGAGGTCCAGGGGCTGCTCCTCCCCGCGGTCCAGGACCTCACGCTCGCCATGGAAATCAGGCCCGATGACCCGAGGGCGTACATCTACCGCGCCGGCATGTACCTCTATCTCGACCGCTACCGCGATGCGCTCGCGGACTGCGAGGCCGGGCTGCGCCTCTCGGAGGATGGTCGGCTCCACGCCTATCGAGGCTGTGCGCGGATCAACCTGGGCGAGGTCGACGAGGGGCTCGCCGACATCGACAAGGGCCTCCAGATCCGTGGCCGGCACCGGGACATCACCCACTTCGACGGGCACCTCGCCAAGGCCGATTGGCAGGCGATGTACGAGGAGGGGGTCCGGATGGAAAAGGAGTGTCCGGACTGGGCCATGGGATACCTCTGTGAGGTGATCGCGGACGTGGAGACGGGGAACTTCGAGCGCGCCCTCGAGACCACCAAGCGCCTGGAGCGGTTGACGCCCAGACCCGCCGACGGCCAGGTCTGCCGGGCCCGGATCCACGGCTCGCCGGCCGCCGGGAGCCTCTACAGCTTCGAAAACGCCCTCCACTCCATCCGTCATCTCAATCCGCCCGTCGCCGCCAACTACCTCGTCAATGCCGCCGCCCACGTCTACTACGACTCGGGCCGCTACGCGGAGGCGATCCACGAGCTCGAGACGCACGGCCGCATGACCAACTTCGAGACCGCCTTCCTGCTGGCCGCCTCCCATTTCCGTCTGGGACAGCTCCCGGAGGCGCGGAAGTACCTCGCCGACGCCGCGCGGCTCAACCCGTACATCTCCCGCCACACGGACCGGGTCCCGGAGATGACCGCGTTCCTCAAGGGCGTCGATGCCGGGGTCGCGAAGGAGCGGTCGCTCAAGAAGGGGGAGGTCATCGACAAGGAGCGCGAGCTCGCACTCCTCTCGGTCGCGGAGCTCGAGACGTTCGTCAGGCGCTTCCGCTTCGAGAAGGCCCTCGACGGGTACAAGAAGTACCGCAGGGGCATGACCTCGCCATCGCTCTGCGCGGAGGCCGACGCGCGCATCGCGGCGCTCTCGGGGGTCGTCGCGGCCTTCAAGAGGGTGCGCGAGAAGTTGAACTCGGGCGGGCTGAAGGACGCGAAGCTGACGATGGCCGGCGTCGAAATCACGCTGACGAAGGCGGTGGACGACGAGAAGTTCGAGTACACGATGCCGCAGGGCGGAGGAAAGGGGGCCTGGGCCGCCCTCGGTCCCGAGGGGCTGCTTGCGCTCCTGGACCGCGTCTCGCCGAAGCCGGACGAGCGTCTCGGCATGGGGATCATCGCCTGGGACCTGGGTCTCCAGGCGCGCGCGATGGACGACCTGCAGCGGGCGGTGAAGGCGGACGCGAAGCTCAAGGGCCGCCTGGACGCGTTCGTCTCCGCGAGGCGCGGGCTCGACGTCCCCAAGGGCGGGTTTGTCGTGTACCAGGGGAGGTATGTGACGCCGGAGGAGAAGGGGAACCTCGAGAAGGGGCTGGTGCAGCTCGACGGAAAGTGGGTGACGAAGGACGACTACGGGCACCTCGCCAAGGGCGAGATCCGGGTTGACGACAAGTGGGTCCCCGGCGACGAGAAGAGCCTGCTGTCGAGGGGGTACCGGAGTCACAAGGGGACTTGGTACACGCGCGAGGCGTACCGGCTGCTGCGGGCGAAGTGGGAGGAGGCCGTCGAGGTGTCGACGGCGCACTACGAGATCCGCACGAACCAGGGCGAAGACTTCGCCCAGGAGCTGGCGGCGCTCTGCGAGGTCGCGTACGGGGACTACAAGGCGTTCTACGGGGGCAAGGAGCCTTCGATGGGGCCGAAGGAGAGGATGACGCTCTGGGCCTTCTCGGGGTACGAGGACTACCGGCGGTACTGCGTGGAGCATGGGACGGAGGCGGAGCTCCAGGCGGCGGGGTTCGCCGTGTCGAACTCGACGGTGGTGGGGGGGGGGAACAAGACGGGGGACACGGCTGAGTTCCTGGCGACGATGGCGCACGAGGCGGCGCATCTCTACTACTTCCGGATCGCGGAGGCCTCGGGGGCGCCGTCCTGGTACGCGGAGGGGATGGCGACGCAGTTCGAGGGGTTCCGTTGGGCCGGCTCGAAGTACGTGTACGACAGGCTCTCGCGGTCGCGGCTGCCCTTCCTCCGCAGGGCGATCGAGCAGGGCCGGCTCCTGCCCCTCGACCAGGTGGTGTCCGGGGATGCGCTGACGCTGATCAACAGCGACACGGAGAAGGCGCTGGTCTTCTACGCGGAGTGCTGGGCGCTCGTGTACTTCCTGACGCAGACGGACCAGGAGGAGCACCGCGAGGCGTTCCGCAGGTACCGTGACGCCGTCGACTCGGGGAAGGCGGCGCCGCTATCCGACTTCTTCCCGGACCTCCGCGCGCTGGACGCCGACTTCGTCAAGTTCATCAAGCGCATGTGACGGCGGGCGTCGGTAGGCCTCCGCGCCACGCACGTCCTGGATGGCCGACCAACTGGCGCCACCGTTGCACCAGAGGTTGATGTCGCGAACCGAGCGCACAGGCGACGCGTGCGGCGCCTGCTCGATGGTGCGGCTGGCGGTCCTCTCGGGGCTCATCCGGATCGCAATCTTCGGCGCTGCGGCTACCCGGTAGGCGGAGCCCCGACTACCTCCGCTCCTTCAGCCAGCCCTTCGCGTAGTGGTACCAAGAGGAGGCATAGTACTTCTCGACGATCTCCTGGAGCTTCTCGTAGCCCTCGGACTTCTTCTCCGCCTGGAAGTCCTCCCGCGCCGCGTACCAGAGTGTCTCGGCCGGCGCCTCGTGCTTCGCCCTGAGTGCCTCGTAGGCCTTCATCGTGCCGCGGGCAGCGGGGGCGAACTCGAAGTCGCTGCGGAAGACCAGGAACTCCTCCACCCACGAGTCGTCCTTCGCGTCGGTGATTGCCGCCTCCAGCCGCGTCGCGGTCTCCCCGGCGGCCTTGTCGATTCGCTCCTGAATTGCGCGGAGGCGCTTCTCGAGCTTCTTGCCCTGGTCGAGCGCGGCTGCGCGTCCGGAGGCCGAGATCGCGTCCCGATAGCCGCCCTCCGCGGCGCGCTTCTCCGCGAGGTCGAGGAGCCCCTCTGCGTCGTCGGAGGTCATCGCCTCCAGCCATCGCACCGCCTCCTCGACGGGTAGCCGCGCGAACATGTGCGCCGCGCTCGGGTGCGTGAAGAAGCGGACCGAGGGGAATCCGCCGTCGAGGAAGGACTCGTAGGCCGACTTCCCCATGTCGAAGGCAACCGCGGGGTCGTTCTCGGCGTGGACGATGGCGACGGCGACCTTCCGCTGGGCTGCTCGTACCTCGGCGTTGTCATAGGCCGAGGGCTCGCATTGGAAGAGGAGGCCCGCCGAGATCGGGAAGGCGCCCGCGAAGAGCTCCGGGGAGTTCATGGCGAGGCTGTAGGCGAGGAACCCTCCTTGCGAGTGGCCGCCGACGAAGATCCTGGTGATCTTCACGCCCTCGCGGATCTCGGCGATCACCTCGGGGACGAGCCCGGGGCTCTCGCGGTCGGTGCCCGGGTACCCCTTGTACTTGCTGCGCCCGACGAAATCGACGTACGTGTAGTTGTAGGCGGGGTTGTCGTCGGGGCTCTCCTTGACCCGGTTCTCCCCATTGATCCCGATCAGGACGTAGTCCTCCGCGAGCTTCGGCCACGCGCTGACGATGGTGTCGACGTACGCTTTCGAGTTCATGTTGGAGCCGTGGAGGATCACGATCGCGGGGAGGCCCTTCGCTGCGTCGTACTTCTTCGGCAGGCGGACGTGGTAGGTCATGCCGTTCTTCGCCGTCCCGTCGCTGATCTCCCCCGTTGCGCCGCCGGCCGCGGCCTCGAACGTGATGCTGGCCAGGTTCGACCGCTTGAGAGGGACTTCGGAGCCTTCCACCTTGACCCGGACCTCGTCGAGCTGCGTGCGTCCCTTCTCGACAGCGTCGGCCCGGGTGGTGAGGACGTCCTCGGTCAGGCCGAACGCGATGCTGACGAGGTCGGCGAACCGGTGGCGGACCACCCCCTTGGACGTCTTGAAGTCGAACTCCCGGTCCTCGACCGTGCCCTGCACCGTTTTTCCGGCGCGCGTCTTCACGGTGACGGAGAGTTCACCCGCGTGGAGAGTGGAGGTTGCCATAAGGGCGAGGAGGGCAAGCCTGAGGCTACTCATGGAGACCGCTCCTACAGGGCGCGAATAGGCGGTGCAACCTGGGGTCCCGGCAGCACCAATCCACGGGGACGCGCGGAGCCGTGACCGCGACTATTCGAAGCCGGTGACCAGCAGGCGTCTCGCGGCCTTCAGACCGCATTTCTGATACTGGTGATAGGCCGCGGCCGCGCGATCGCAGATCTTTCCGTTCTCCTCCCCTGCGACCCACCCGTCGAGCGCGTCCCTGAGCGTGTACGCCTCCGGAGCCATCAGGTTCGTCGTCCAGACGACGGGATAGGCGCCCGCCTCGTGGAGCGGCTTGTCGAAGTAGGACTTCGCCGCGCACGCGAGGATCACCACGTCGCGCCTGCGGTCGTCGGCCCGCTTCGGGTACTCCTTGAAGTCGACGTCCATCAGTCCGTTGTGACCCACATAGACGATCAGGTCGGCCGCGCCTCCCGCGTGGATGACTCCTGCCGTCCCATCGAGGCTCTTCACCGGCACGTCCGTCTCGAGCCGCCCCGCCGAGGCGCACAGGAAATCCCACACGGTGTCGCTGATGAATTGCCCGTCGTAGGCCTCCGCGACGATCATGACGTTTTGGCCGTTGCGACGGAAGACCAGCCGTTCGAGCACGTGCTCGCGCGGGTTCTCCTCGGTCTGGACGAGGGTCCAATCCGTGCTCGTCTTGAAGTGGTTCTTCACCCCGTACTTCGCGCCCCAGTACAGGTTGTTGCCGGGGTCCTGGCCGTTTCCGATCGCCTTTCCGACCTTCACGATGCCCTGGTGCTCGTTGTCACAGAGGGCCACGAGGACATGGACGACGCGAGGGGCCTCCTCCGCGCGAATCGCGAGGGCCTGGAGGAGCGAGGCCACGAGGAGGAACGCGAGGGGTGCAGGCTTGAGAAGCATGGGGCGTGTCCTGGGGAGTTTGTCAGTCTATCGGCAAGAAGTAGGGCGAGCACGGAAAGTTGTCGCGTCTCATGATCTACGGGAATGACGCCTCACACCTGACAGGAGTGCCGGAGAGCCCGGAGTGCAGCGCGGAGGTCACCGGGCCTCCTGCCACCCTGCTCGTGGCCCTTCGTGGGATCGAGATCGACCAGCCAGATCTCTCCTCTCGACGGATTAGCCACGCGGACTCCCTTCTTCCAGGTCCTGCCCGTCGGGCAGCGTCGAGTCCCAGGCGCGCCGCTCTTTCAGCTCCTCAGTCCAGGCCCGCTTGTCCTTTCGAAGTCGCGCGAAGGCCGTGTTGAGTTCCGAGAGGAAGCGATCCGACGATGTCGACGGCTGAACAGGAGCGCCCCACGGGAGTTCGCCCCGGGCTCAGGCCTCCAGTGCCTCGCGATGGAACCGGAGGACCTTGCCGTCCCGCGCGCACGGGATCCGGCCCGCGCGCAGGTCGAGGATCGCGTCCGCCGGGCTACCCCCCCACGGCGCCCAACGGGTCGCCGTCTCGGATCAACTCGGCCAGGATGGCGATCCCCGAATCGTCCCCGAGCCTTGCAAGCGCGACGGGGTCTGGACGGCCGGGAAAGCCGGCGCCGCCCTCGGTGGTGGACAGGGCCCCGTTCAGGTTCATCGTGAGCAGCGCCTTCAGGGGCTCGATCGCCGAAGGGCGTGCGTGGGCAGGATCGCCCGAGGAGGGCGTCCTTGCCGTCCAGTGCGAACTCCTGTTGGCCTCCCCGAGGCATCCCGCGGCAGGACGCTCTGCGCTTGCGCCCATCCGTTCCACCGCGCTACACTTAGGGCATGAAACGCGGTGGAGCGCGGGTCAAGGAAGCCGAGCGATGGCTTTCGCAGGCAGAACGGGACTTGGCGATGGCCCGAGTGAGCGCCCGCGAGGGGTTTCACGAGTGGGCCTGCTTCGACTCCCAGCAGTCCGGCGAGAAGGCGCTGAAGGCGATTCTGCTGGTTCAAGGGAAGACCGGTGTGACGAGTCACTCGCTGCTGGAGTTGTTGCGGGAGATCGAGAAGGAGAGGCCAGACCTGCACAGTCTCGACGAGGCCGCAAAGGAGCTGGATCGACACTACATTGCCACGAGGTACCCCGACGGGCTCCCCGGCTCTTACACGCCCGGCACGTTCTACGATTCGAAGGACTCCGACAGATGTATCGCCTTGTGCGCATCGATCTTGACCGCCTCGGCGAGTACCGTGAGAGGCTCACTGCCTACGTAGCCGACCTCAGGCGGCGGTTCCGGATCTCGCGGGTCATCCTCTTCGGGTCCTTCGCCCGGCCAGAGGACGTGCACGAGATGAGCGACATCGATCTCGTCGTGGTCGGCGACGTGCCCGGCCGGTTCACCGAGCGCATCGGGGCCGTTCGCGAGCTGACCGACCTTCCCGTCGAACCGCTGGTCTACACGGACGAAGAGTGGCGGCTGATGCTGGCGGACGAGAACTCCTTCGTCGAGGAGGTCGTAGAGACCGGGGTGGACCTGTAGTCGCGCCGGCCTCGCGGACAGCTCAGTTCTTCCCCGCGATGCCCCAGGCCTTGCGGTACTTCCAGATCGTCTTGCGGTTCAGCCCAAGCGTCCGCGCCATGTCGCCGACCGACATCGTGTCCTGGTACGTCAGGATGAACGCCTTCACGTAGTCGTCGAGCGACAACTGCGCGAGCGTGGCCTCGGAGGTCGTCGCCAGCGGAGCGCCCTCCTCGGGCATCTGCAGCCGCGGGGCGAAGTCCTCCGGCCCCAGCGTCTCCCCGTCCGCCAGGCTCGCCACCCCCAGCACCACGTTGCGCAGCTCCCGCCCGTTCCCAGGCCACGGGTAGCGCTGCAGAAGCTCCATGGCCGCCTTCGCCAGCCGCTTCCGACGCTGCTTCGTCTCCGCCGCCGCCTCCGTCAGGAAGTGCTCCGCGAGCAGCGGGATGTCCTCCTTCCGCTCGCGCAGCGGCGGCAGTGTGACCGTGAAGACGTTCAGCCGGTACAGGAGGTCCTCCCGGAACTGCCCCTTCTCCACCAGGTCCCTGAGGTCCTTGTTCGACGCCGACAGGATCCGCACGTCCACCTTCTGGATCTCCTTCCCGCCGACCTTGCGGATCTCGTGCGTCTCCAGCACCCGCAGCAGCTTCTTCTGCATCTCCGGGCTCATGTCCCCGACCTCGTCCAGGAACACCGTCCCGTGGTGCGAGAGCTCGAAGAGCCCCTTCTTCTCCGAGTCCGCCCCCGTGAAGGCGCCCCGCGCGTGGCCGAACAGCTCGCTCTCCAGCAGCGTCTCCGATACCGCCCCGCAGTTCACCGCCGCGAAGTAGCGGTCCTTGCGCGGCCCGTTGTAGTGGATCGCCCGCGCCACCAGGTCCTTCCCCGTCCCGCTCTCCCCCTGGATCAGCACCGGCAACGCGCTGTCCGTGATCCGGTCCAGCACCCCGAACAGCTCCCGCATCCTCGGACTCTGCGCCACGATCTTGGCGTAGTCGTACTTGTGCGTCAGCTCCTTCAGACGGTCCTCCAGCAACGCCCGCTGCGCCTTCAGCTCCGCCGACTGCGACTCCGCCTGTGCAACCAGCCGACGGTTCATCTCCGAGAGCCGCTCGTTCAGCGCCTCCGCCTCCGCCTTCGTCACCTCGAGCTGCTGCTTCCGCTCCAGCAGCTCACCGATCAGCCGCGCGTTCTCCACGGCCGTCGCCCCCTGCGCCGCGAGCGCCTCCAGCGTGTGCCGGTCCATGTCCGTGAAGATCCCCTGCTCCGCCCGGTTCTCCATGTAGAGCGCCCCGACGGTCCCCTCCCGCCCGTTCAGCGGCACGCAGAGCACCGAGAGGAGCTTGAGGTCCAGCACGCTCTCGTATGCCGAGTACTCCCCCTCCTCGGCGGCGGCCGACGTCACGATCGCCTCCCCCCGCCTCAGCACTTCCTTGGCAATCCCGTGGCTGAACTCCGTCTCGGGCGACCCGACGTCCTGCCGGTCCACGTTCCGCGCCACCACGCGCGCAATCCCGCCCTTCCCGTCCGAGAGGATCACGAAGCCGCGCTCGGCCCTGGACAGGTCGACGGCCGTGTCCACGATGAACGACAGGATCCGGTCGAGGTCGTGCTCCGTGTTCATCCGCTTGTTGATCTCGATCAGCCCCGACAGCCGCCGATTTTCCTCCTTCAGGAGCTGCACCGTGGCGTTGAGGCGCTTGCGCGTCTCCTCCGCCTGCGTCGGCGCCTTCCGCCGGGCGTCGGACTTGAGCGACAGGATGTCCCTCCGAAGTTGCTGGCGCTCCTCCGCGTTGAAAAAAGAGGCGCGGTATGGCCCCGGCACCGTCGCGAAAATCTGCCTCAGGGAGTCCAGGGCCTGCTTGTAGAGGCGCCCCGCCGCGACGTGGTCCCCTCGCTTGTGCGCGATCCGCGCGAGGGCGTGGTGGACCTGCCAGGTCGGCTCCAGAATCCCCGCGTCCGCGCACCGCTCCGCCGCGTTCCTGAGGCACTTCTCCCCCTCCGCCCCCTCCGTGCACGTCCCGCGGAGGAACTCCATCCACGCGAGGAAGGCCGGCGGCCGCTGCTCGACGAACTCCGTCCCGATCCGATCGAGCATCCCCAGGCATCCCGCCCGGTCCCCCTTCCGCGAGAGCGTCTCCGCCAGCGCGAGCACCGCGTCCCCGGCGTTCGAGCGCATGTTGATCCGCACAAAGAGGTCGACGCACCCCGTCAGCCGCTCCACCGCCTCCTGCCATCGCTGCCGATGGGCCGCGATCTGCCCCAGGAGCGCCTCCACGAAGGCCTCCTCGCGCCGGCTCCTCCGCTCCCGCGCGAGCGACCGCGCGTTCTCCGCCATCTCCTCCGCCCGCGGCAGGTCGCCCAGGTAGAGGTAGACCTCGGAGAGGTTGTTCCAGGAGAGCGCCTTTCCCTGCGCGTTCTCGGTGAGCTGGGAGTACGAGAGGGCCTCCTCGAACGACGCGAGCGCAGCAGAGATGTCCGGCCTCTCGCGGTGGAGGTTCCCGATGTTCACGAGGCAGGGGACGATCCCCGCCGGGTTCCCCAGCCGGCGTTGGATCTCGAGGCTCTCCCGGTACCGCGCCAGGGCCTCGTCGCGGCGACCCATCGCGTGCAGCACGAGGCCCAGGTTGTTCTGCGCGTAGGCCGTCACGCGGATGTCGCCGATCTTCTCGCTGATCGCCCTTGTCCTCTCCAGCGCCTGCCGTGCCCGCGCGAGGTTGCCCGTGTAGTAGTACGATACGCCGAGGTTGAGGAGCGACCCCGCGACCCCCTGCAGGTTGTCCGCCCTCTCGCGGATCGCGAGGCTCTGCTCGAGGTGGTCGAACGCGGGGGTGAAGTCCCCGATGGAAAACTCCGCGGTCCCGAGCACGTTCAGGATCGCCGCCCTCGTCCGCTCGTCCTCCGTGTCGCCACAGAGCGCGAGGGCCGCCTCGCACGTCTTGATGCCGTCCTGGTACCTCCCGCGCTGCACCTGCGACCAGGCCGACTGCTGGAGGATCCGGGCGCGCTCTGCCGCGTCCTCCTCCACCAAGCTGGCCTTGCCAGTCGGGAGCGCCGCGAGGGCCCGCGTGAGCCACCCGTCCGCCTCGTCGTGCTCCCCCTTCGACGAGAGGACCTCCGCGAGCTTCCGGCACGTCCGCGCGACCTCCCCCGGCTCGTGGTCGGACTTCGCCATCCCGAGGAGCTGGCGGTAGGCCTTCACGGCGCGGTCGGTGTCTCCCATCAGGCCGTACAGCGTCCCCAGGTTCTCGAGGACCGCCCGCTTGCGCGGCCCCTCGTTGCGCTTGAGGAGCCCCAGGGCCTCCTCGAACAGCGCGGCCGCCCGCGCGTTCTGGTACGCGACGCGCGCCCGCCCGGCGCTCGCGAGAAGGGAGTCGAGCGCGTCCTCGGGGGTCGGGCCGCGCAGGAGGTGCCACGCGACCTCCTCCGGCCGCCCGCGCCAATCGCCCAGCGAGACGTCGATCAGCGTCCGTGCGATCGCCTCGTGGATGCGGCGGCGCCTCCGCAGCGGGATGCGCCGGTAGACCTGCTCGCGCGTCCAGCCGTGGGCGAAGCGGAAGGCCGGGCCGGGCTCCTTCACGAGCAGCCCGCGCCGCTCCAGCGAGTCGAGCCCGTCGTACAGGACCTCGCCCGGGCCGAGGAGGGCCTGGACGATCGGGAGCGCGACGCCCTCCGGGAAGCACGAGATCGCGAACAGGAGGCGCATCCGCTCGCGGCCGATACCCGCGAGGCGCTGGCGGAGGACCGCCTCGATGCTCGCGGGGACAGGGATCCGCCGCGCGTCGCCGGGGGCGAAGCGCCAGCGGCCGCTCCGGTACTGCACGACCTCCTGATCGACGAGGGCGCGCATGTACTCCTCGAGGAACAGCGGGTTCCCCGCGCTCTCCGCGTGGAGGGCCTCCACGAACCCCTCGGGGATCGCCGCCTGGCCGAGCATGCTCCCGACGAGCTCCGCGGTGTCCTCGCGGGTGAGCGGCCCGAGCTCGATCGTCAGCACGGCCGGGTCCGCGATCAGGCGCGCGAGCTGCGGCGCCGAGGGCTGCCCCTCCTCGAGCTCCGGCGTGCGCGAGCAGACGATGAGCAGCGAGGCCGGCGACGCCGCGCCGAAGTACGCGGAGCGCGCGATCTGGTGGAGGACCTCGAGCGAGAAGTCGTCCCCGGCGTGGAGGTCCTCGACCACGCCGACGAACGGCCGGATGCGGGCCGCCTCGAGGAGGATGCCCGCGATCCCCTGGACGAGGCGGAGGCGCTCCTTCTCGGGGTCGAGCGCGTCGCGCTCGGCGGGGATGCTGGGTACGCCGGGGGCCTCGAGGAGCGCCCGTACGTCCGGGGAGCGTTCGAGCGCAGCTTCGATGCGAGGCCCGACGGCCTCGGCGACAGAGGCGAGGAGCGCCATGATCGGCGATCCTCCGGCTCCGCACGACACGGCGTGGACCGGCATCTCCTGGAGCTGGGCCTGTTGCCGGACCTCGCGGAGGAGGCGCGACTTCCCGATGCCGACGGGTCCGTGGACCACTGCCACGGCACGCGGGCGGTCGCCGGAGCGCGAGGCGCCAGGGAGGAGCGCGCGGATCCGCGTGACGGCCTCCTGGCGGCCGACGAAGCGGCCTGACAGGATGTAGCTCTCGCGCACGGGGCGCGCATCAGGGCGGAACTCGATGCCCACGGCGTCGGCGAGCTCCTGCGCCGCGCTCGCGGCCGTCGGCGGCCGGTCGGCCGGGTCCCTCGAGAGGAGGCGCAGGACGACCTCCTCGAGGGGAGGGGGGACGTCGGCGCGCACGGCACGGATCGACGGCGGGCGCGACTCGAGCCGCTTCTGAATCACCTCGTTCGCGGTCTCACCGGGGAAGGGGAGGCGGCGCGAGAGGACCTGGTAAAGGACAACGCCGAGCGAGTAGAGGTCGGCGCGGCGGTCGATGTGCCCGCCCCGGAACTGCTCGGGCGCCATGTAGTGGACCGTGCCGCGTGGGAGCTGCGGGAGGGACTGAGACTCGAACTGCGCGAGGCCGAGGTCGACGATCCGCACCGACCAGCTCGCTGGCCCTGACGGCCGCGGCGGGGCGCCGGCGACAAGGAGGTTCGCGGGCTTCACGTCGCAGTGGATGTACCCGCGGCTGTGGATGTACTCGAGGCCGAGGCAGACTTGCAGCACCAGTTGGACCACGCCGCGCGGGTCCAGGGCCGCCGTCGCCGCGAAGAGGTCGCCTCCCTCGACGTACTCCATCGTGAAGAAGGGGCGTCCGGGCGAGAAGACGGCCTCGTGGCCCTCCGGCGAGGGGTCCTCGACGACGCCAAAGTCGTGCACGCGCGCGAGGTGGGGGTGCGCGAGGCCGGCGAGGCAGCGGAACTCGTGGCGGAAATAGTCGAGCGTGCGCGCGTCTCGCGCGCCGGAGGAGAGGACCTTCACGGCGACGGAGCGGCCGCGCTCCTCGCGGTCCTCGGCGAGGAAGACCGAGGCCATCCCGCCGGTCCCGAGCGGGCGGACGATGCGATAGCGGCGGTTGAGGAGCGGCGAGGTCATCCGCGCCTGATTATACGCGCCGGGCCGCGCCAAGGCACCGGATGGGTCGCCCGCGTGGCACTCGGCCGGACCTCGCAAGACGAGATTGCGGCCGCGCACCCCCGGGATCGTGTCCTCGAGTTCGCGACTGGACTCTCTCATGCGCTCGCTCGACGCCCGACCAAGGGGATGGGCGGCTGCGCTGCGCCGCGATCGGGAGACTCCCGCACCGTGGGCGCGACCGTTGCAGACGACCGCCGCGACGGATACGATCTGCGCGCCAACGGAGCCGAATCGATGACCAGGCTGACACTCACCCAGCTCTCCAGCCTCCTTTTCCGCGCCTGCGACGACCTGCGCGGCAACATGGATGCCTCCGAGTACAAGGAGTACATCTTCGGGATGCTCTTCCTGAAGAGGCTCTCCGACCTCTTCGACCAGGAGCGGGATCAGCTCGCCTCCGAGCTGAAGTCGAAGGGCATGGCTGCCGGCGCGATCGCCAGGCAGCTCGAGAACCCGGACAAGTACACCTTCTTCGTCCCCGAGGAGGCGCGCTGGTCCAGGATCCGCCACCTCAAGACGAACGTCGGGTCGGCGCTCAACAAGGCGCTCGAGGCGCTCGAAGAGGCCAACGTCGACGCCCTGCAGGACGTCCTCAAGCACATCAACTTCAACCGCAAGATCGGCCAGCGCACGCTCGACGACGACACGCTGGCGAACTTCGTCCAGAACTTCGAGAAGATCCCCCTGCGCGACGAAAACTTCGAGTTCCCCGACCTGCTCGGGGCGGCCTACGAGTACCTCATCAAGTTCTTCGCCGACTCCGCGGGCAAGAAGGCGGGCGAGTTCTATACGCCCGCGGACGTCGTGCGCACGCTCGTGGAGATTGTGGATCCGCAGGAGGGGATGAGCATCTACGACCCGACCTGCGGGTCGGGCGGCATGCTGATCCAGGCGGCGGACTACATCCGCGAGTGCGGCGGCAACCCCAAGAACCGGTCGCTCTTCGGGCAGGAGAGCATCGGTTCGACCTGGTCAATCTGCAAGATGAACATGCTTCTGCACAACATCGCGGACGCGGACATCCGCCAGGAGGACACGATCCGCCGGCCGCAGCACAAGGACGAGAAGGGGGAGCTCAGGCGCTACGACCGTGTCCTGGCGAATCCCCCGTTCAGCCAGAACTACATCAAGAAGGACACCGAGTATCCGGGCCGCTTTGCGGTCTGGCTGCCGGAGAAGGGGAAGAAGGCCGACCTGATGTTCGTCCAGCACATGCTGGCCGTGCTGGCGGCGAACGGAAAGATGGCCACGGTGATGCCCCACGGCGTGCTCTTCCGCGGCGGCGAGGAGCGCGAGGCCCGGCGCTACTTCCTCGAGCGCGGCTGGCTCGAGGCGGTCATCGGATTGCCGGCGGGCCTCTTCTACGGCACGGGCATCCCCGCGTGCCTCCTGGTGATGAACAAGAAGGACGCGCAGGCCCGGAAGCACGTCGTGTTCATCAACGCGGACCGCGACTACCGCGAGGGGAAGGCGCAGAACTTCCTGCGCGCCGACGACATCTCGCGCATCGTCCACGCCTACCGGTCGCTGACGAGCGGGGGTGAGGAGGAGATCCCCGGCTACGCGCGCCGGGTGCCGGTCGGCGAGATCGAGGCCGAGGACTTCAACTGCAACATCCGCCGCTACGTCGACAACGCCCCGCCGCCCGAGCCCCACGACGTGCGGGCGCACTTGCACGGGGGGGTCCCGAAGTCCGAGGTGGATGTCCTCGGGCGGTTCTGGGGCAACTACCCCGATCTCCGCAAGCGGTGCTTCCGCGCGCGTGCCGGGACGACCTCCTACCTCGACTTCACGGCCGAGGTGGCCGACCGCCGCGCGCTCGCCGCGATCGTCAGCGAGGACAAGAGCGTCGCGGCGGCCCACGCGGCGTTCCTGAAGACGCTCGATGGCTGGTGGAAGAAGCACCTGCCGGACCTCGAAGCGCTCGCCCCAAGCCACGGCAAGAAGGGCAACGTCTACGCCCTGCGGCGAGGCCTCCTGGCCTCGCTCGACAAGGCCCTCGCGAACAACGGGCTCCTCGACGGGCACCAGGTCCGCGGCGCCTTCGCGCGCTACATGGACGAGCTGAAGGCCGACCTCAAGTCGATTGCGGCCAGCGGTTGGGGCCCCGAGCTCATCCCCGACAGCGAGATCCTGAAGAGCCAATTCCCCGAGGTCTTGGCCGACATGGAGGCCAAGCGGGCGCGGCTGGCCGAGCTCTCCGCGCTACTCGGCGCGGCCGACGAGGAGGAGTACGAGGACGACGACGACACGGGGGTCCTCCCGGGCGAGCAGGTCAGGGAGCTGAAGGCGAAGCTCAAGCAGGTCAAGGGGGACATGAAGCTCGCCAGGCGCGACACCGGTCTGGGCGACTGGCGCCTGCTCGAGAAGGAGGCGGCCGCCCTCGAGGCGAGGCTCGCCCGCCACAAGGCGCTCGAAGACGAGGGGAAGCAGCTCAAGGCCGATTTGCGCGCGACGGAGAAGAAGCAGGAGGAGCTCGTCGCCGCGGCGCGCGAGAAGATCGACCGGGACGAGGCTCGCAAGGTCATCCTCGAGCGGTTGCATCGTCAGGTGGTGGAGACGTACGAGTCGTACCTGCGCGCGGACCAGCGAGCGTGCCTCGCTGCGCTGGAGAACCTGCACGCCAAGTACGCGGTGACGGCCAAGGACATCGAGAAGCACCGTGAGATGGCAACCGCGAAGTTGGCGGACTTCCTGGGGGAACTCGGCTATGCCTGATGGCATGCGAGCTACCGCACTGGCAGATCTGGCGACGATTACGATGGGCCAATCACCGGAGTCCGCCGCCCTCAACTCGAGCGGAAGAGGACTCCCGTTCTTGCAGGGATGCGCCGAATTTGGTGCTCGCTCTCCCAGCGCTCGGATTCACTGCTCCCCACCGCTTCGGGTGGCGAAGGCCGGCTCCGTGCTCATCAGCGTGCGCGCTCCAGTGGGCTCAACCAATCGTGCCGATCGAGATTACTGCATCGGGCGAGGACTCGGCGCAGCAGTGGCAAGACCGGGGCTGGCAGACAACAACTTCCTGCTGAGCGCCATTCAACACGGTATCGGGTACCTACACCGCCGCAGTCAGGGGTCGACGTTTCTCGCGATCGCATCGAGCGACCTTCATTCAATGCCGATTGCTGCGCCCGAGTTGGACGCGCAGCAACGCATTGCCGAGGTCCTCTCGACGGTAGACGAGGCCATCGAGCAGACCGAGGCTCTGATCGCGAAGACGCAGCAGATCAAGGCCGGCCTGATGCACGCCTGTTCACCCGAGGTGTCACCGCGAACGGCCAGCTTCGGCCGTCGCGCGATGAGGCCCGGCAGCTCTACAAGGAGTCCCTCCTCGGGTGGATCCCGAAGGACTGGGATGTTGACCTGCTGGACAGCGTCGCGGCGAGAAGAAGCGGCCACACTCCCAATCAAAGTCACCCCGAATACTGGGACGGGGGCGTTAAGTGGCTTTCACTGGCAGATTCCTGGCGGTTGGATCGGGTGTATGTTGATGAGACTGACAAACACATTAGTCTCGCCGGCCTGGAGAACTCTTCGGCGGTCATGCTCACGGCAGGTGTCGCGTCTCACGCTCAGTGAGACTGGCTTCTCACGCCTGCTGACACTCACACCTCACCCTGCTTCTCGGTCTGAGCGATCCAGGGTTTCACGCTCATGAGGCGGCGATTTTCCACGGACTCTTCACATCCGTCCGTG
>ORMF011235795.1_pt1 | contig 24668 bp, 15 predicted proteins | sample 1779871 | NCBI WGS metagenome assembly ORMF01 (sample SAMEA104232316, study PRJEB22302) | groundwater metagenome | biome: forest; feature: aquifer; material: groundwater | place: USA | collected 2011-08-07 | depth 5.4 m | reverse complement strand
TCCAGAATCTGCTTGGATCAGGATAATTAGGAGCTCCTTTATACATGAATGCAGTTGCTCCGTTGGCTAAAGGACCATATACAATGTAGGTATGACCTGTTATCCAGCCTACATCGGCTGTGCACCAGTAAATGTCATTATCTTTAATGTCAAAAATATACTTATGCGTTAGTTTTGCTCCTAAAAGATAACCTGCAGTTGAGTGCATAATTCCTTTTGGTTTTCCAGTGGATCCGCTTGTGTAAAGGAGGAAAAGCTGATCTTCACTGTCAACAGGTACTGGTGGGCAGTCTGCATCTACTTTGTCCATTTCTTCATGCCACCAGAGATCTCGTCCAGCTTCCATTTTTACTTGGTTTGAAGTGTGTTTGTACACTATTACTTTTTCGATTGTTGCATTTTGAAAAGAACCGTCTGGATTGTTTATAGCAAAAGATTCATCAACTGTTTTTTTAAGACTTAGTACTGAGCCTCTTCTAAAAACACCATCATTCGTTATTATTAATTTTGCTTTGCTGTCGTGAACTCTTTCCGCAATTGCCTGCGGGCTGAAGCCTGCAAAAATTACAGAATGAATGGCACCTATTCTTGCACATGCCAGCATTGCAACTACAGCTTCAGGAACCATAGGCATGTAAATTATTATTCTATCGCCTTTTGCAATGTTGTTTTTTTTAAGAACATTTGCAAATTTGCAGACAAGCTCATGCAGTTCTTTGTATGTAATTTTTCGTACAGCAGCTGGAGCATCGTTAGGTTCGTCAGGTTCACCTTCCCATAATATTGCAATTTTATCTGGTATTGTATAAAGATGTTTGTCTAAGCAGTTTGCGGAAACGTTTAGCTTTCCTCCTGTAAACCATTTTGCATACGGTTCTTTCCATTCCATAACTTTATCAAACGGCTTATCCCAAATAATATTTTCAGCAGCCTGTTCTCTCCAGAATGCTTCAGGTTCTTCAATAGAACGCTTATACATCTTCTTGTATTCATCCATGGATTTAATCCATGCATTTTGAGAGAATGATTTTGGAGGTTCATATGTAGGAATTTCTTCTACAGTATCACTTTCCATTTTAATGAATTTGCCAAGTCCAGAGGTTTTAAATAGGTCTTTTATGAACTGGTTGGCATTTATAACTGTTAAATTGCCTTTTTCAATTCTTGCTGCACTCATCATTACAACCCTAAGGAAGAGAGACGAGGCATAATCAGTTTTTTTCAAGTCAAAAACTATCAATAACTTCTCTTTGCTTACATTTTGCAGCACATCATCAATTTTTTCTTTCATTAATTTGGATAGTCCGTTTGCTACGTTTGCGTCGAGTTTTTCTCCAAATTTACAGATAAGCGTTGAATTTGATGCTGAATATTGAAATTCAATCATGTTATTCCCCTTTCTTTAGTTTTATTTTTAGTGGATATTTAAACTTTTTCTTAAAAAACTACTCAAAAAAAATATTATATCTTAACAGATATTTTTAAATAGAGTTATAATCCTAAATTGAAAATTTATTTTATTTTTCAAGAAAAATATTTTTTTGAATTGATACTGTTTTGGTATTTGATTAATATTATACTCACAGGTTTTGAGGTTTACATATTGCACAGCATTGTTCCACACTCAATTATAAAAATTTAACGGCATAAATTTAACATACTTTAAGTATAACTATATCTACAGAAATTATATAGGAGTCTTCTTGGTGAATTTATTTTGCAAAAAAAAATTAAGTGTTATTCCCTTCATGTTTTTTCTGTTTCTTTCTTTTGAAATGTTAGCGGAAAATCCTAGATTAACTGAAAAGAAAACGGATACTGCCACACAAGACAGTATTTCAACATCCAACAATCAGTTTGAGAATATTAAAAAAATTGATGAATTAACCAATTTACTTGCAAAAAAAAATAAAGAATATGAGGAGTTGAAATTTCAATTTTCAAAAATTAACGATGAAAATGCAGCTTCTATTAAGTTAATGAAAAATTCTTTTGAACAAGAAGTGAATGTAATTAGAGAACAAACAAAGTTAAGTAGAGAAGAATCAGACAAGTATGTTGAGAATGTTAGAAAAGCTGGTTTACTGCAATCTGAAGAATTGAAAAAGGAATACAACGTGAAACTTGAGTCGGTAAAAGCTGATTTCCTTATTCAAATAGATACTATAAAAAAACAGTATGAGACGAGAATTGACCTTTTACAAAAACAGAATATTTCTGACAGAACTGATTTTAATGCAGAGCTTGCTGCATTGCGAACGCAAATGGTAAAGAATAGAGAAGAATATAATGACTCTGTAATTGCGATTAACAATAAATACAACGCAGAGTTGAATTTTATAAGAAATGATTATCAACTGAAAGTCGCTGAACTTAAAAAAGAAAACTTTGATAATAAACTGAATTTTGAAAATGAAACAAAAAAGCTTAAAGAACAAAACGCAATAGACCGCGATAGATTTAATTTAGAGATAAAAAAACTGGATGCTCAGTATGATCAATCAAAAAACAGCCTTATTCTTGAATATCAATCTATCAGAAAAGAGTATTTGGAAAAATTGAATGCCCTTAATTTCAAGCTTTCGAAACTTCAAAATACAGCTCCTGAAGAGCAGACTTTGACCGAGGTGGATAAAATGGCAGCTTCACCACCTTCATCTCCATGGTATTCCTTCATTACAGATTTGTTTTAAAAAAGATAAAAAAGTTTGAAGTAAACGTTTTTATGAAATAAATTTATATCCCAAATGTGTTTTAAGATTGCTTAATTTGCGATAAAACAAATTCAAAGCTGGTGTGAGTTTTATAAAAACAATTAGTTATGGTTATGTTCTATTGCGTTAATTTGCTTGTTTTTTTAACACAATTATTTTTATATGTATAAGACAATTAGAGGTAATTATGAGTGATGTGGGTCATAAATTAGAGAAGGTGTTAAGCAGTAAATTCAGCCAGTGGTTTATGAAGCAAATGGCTAAAAAAGGTGATGAATCTGCGGAGTGTTACCTTGATGGTCTTTTTGAATGGTATGGCGGGTATTGCAAGGGAATCCCTCCGTTGAAATACATTATTCCGTATACGGCAATAGAAATGATTAGAAAAAAAGCAGGTTTTGCGAGAGATACTGTTCAACGAGAAGTTTTTAATTTTAAACCAGCACAAAAAGGATTGGTAAATACAGTTAGATCTCTTGGCGATAAAGGCCTCATGAAACCTCAAGTATTTCAAGCTCCTTTAATGGTTGTTTGGAATTTTACTCAAGCGTGTAACTTTCAATGCAAGCATTGTTATCAAGATGCACATAAAAAACTTAGCGACGAACTTACTTTAGAAGAACAATTTAAAATTGTCGACGAATTAGATGAATTAGATGTTCCTCTTCTTGCATTTGCAGGAGGCGAGCCTTTGATGAGTAAAAATTTTTGGGCTGTAGCAGAGCGTGCTGCAAGTTACGGAATTTATGTCACAGTTGCCACTAATGGCTCGCTTGTTACAAAAGATGTCGCAAAACGTATGGTAGATATTGGCGTTGATTATGTCGAAATTAGCGTTGATAGTTCATCGTCAGGTTACCATGATAATCTTCGCGGGCATGAAGGTTACTGGGAGCAAGCTGTTCAGGGATTGAAAAATGCTGTTGAAGCAGGTGGTTTGAAAGTTGGATTTGCACCTACTATTACGCGTAATAATTATGATCAATTTGATGATATGGTGAAGTTAGCTAGAGATATCGGCGTAGATGTTTTTTATGTATTTAATTTTATTCCAGCTGGTAGAGCAAAGGATATTCTTGATAGTGATATAACTCCTGAAATGAGAGAATCTCTTCTTCAAAAAGTTTATAAATATATGTGCGAAGATGAGATAGAAATGGTTTCAACATCTCCACAGCTTGGTAGAGTTTGTATTCAGAACTTTAATAATGGCGATAAGGAGTTCATAAATACTGGTCATTATGGCAAAGGACTTGGTATGCAGGCAAAAGTTTTAGCAAAATATATCGGCGGGTGTGGTGCAGGTAGATGTTATTGCGCAGTGCAGCCAAACGGTATCGTAACTCCATGCGTATTTCTGCCTATAACTGTAGGCAGTCTTAAAAATCAAACTTTGAAAGAAATTTGGGATAATACTCAAATTTTTGATGTTTTAAGAGACCGTTCGGAAGAGAACAGGGAAGGGCACTGTGCTGTGTGTGATTATAAGTTTTATTGTGGTGGTTGCCGTGCACGTGCATATGGCTATTATGGTGATGTTAAGGCACCTGATCCAGGTTGTATATTTAATAAATCTGATTGGGATAAGCTTAATAATAAATAATTTAATTGCAAGATATTATTGAACGAATTATACTCATACGCTTTGAGATTTAGGCGTAGAACAGCATTGTTCCACACTCAATTATAAAAATTTAACGGCATGAGTTTAACATACTTTAAGTATAAATAAATAGGAAATTTGAGAGTCAAATGAAAAGTTTTAGGATATTGGGAACTAAAAGTCCGATTGGTGGAGAAATAACTGTTTGCGGAAATAAAAATGCAGCTTTACCAATGATAGTCGCTTCAATACTTACAAATGAAGAGATAGTTTTGCATAATGTACCTGATATTCTTGATATTGATGTGATGCTTGAGATAGCAGCTTCGCTTGGGGTAGAGATCAATAAAAACAAAAATAATTTAATTTTGAAAGCATCTACAATCAGTGATACGAATTTATCCAGAGAACTTTGCACTAAAGTAAGGACATCTCTTCTTTTTACTGGGCCTCTTTTGGCGAGAACAGGGAACGCTTCCATATGGCCGCCTGGAGGAGATGTAATAGGCAGAAGGCGTCTTGATGGGCATTTTTATGGAATTAATAAGCTTGGAGCTGAAGTAGAATGTGAAACTGCGCCTTATAAATTTCACGTTTCAGATAAACTTATAGGTAAAGATCTTTTTTTGGATGAAGCAAGTGTGACTGCAACTGAACATATAATGATGACAGCAACACTAGCTGAAGGTCAGACTATTATCAGAAACGCTGCTGCAGAGCCGCATGTGTGTGATTTAGGTGAACTTCTCATAAAGATGGGGGCAAAAATAACGGGGCTGGGGACCAACACAATCACAATAGAGGGTGTAGAAAAACTGCACGGTGCAGAGCATACCGTTATTGGTGATCATATTGAAGCGGCAAGTTTTCTCTCTTTAGCAGCTGCTACTGGAGGTGGGATTAGAATCAATGGAATTGTTTCTAGAAATTATTGGATGGCACGACGTGTTTTTGAAAGATTTGGCATAAATTTTGAATTAAATAGTGATCACATTATAATGCCTTCGGGACAAGAATTGGTCGTATCTACTGATTTTGGAAATGCCATTCCTGTGATATCTGATGGAACTTGGCCGCAGTTTCCTTCTGATATGATGAGTTGTACTATTGTTATGGCGACTCAGGCTAAAGGTACAGTCATGTTTTTTGAAAAAATGTTTGAAAGTAGAATCTATTTTGTGGATAAGTTAATAAGCATGGGAGCTTCTGCTATTGTTTGCGATCCTCATCGTGCCGTAATTTCTGGCCCGTCGAAATTGAGGGGAACAGAAATGTCAAGTCCAGATATAAGATCTGGAATGGCTTTGGTTATAGCTGCGGTGTGTGCAAAAGGTGAAAGTATTATCAATAATATTGCAATGATTCAGCGAGGGTATGAAAACCTGCCTGAAAAGCTCGAGAGTCTTGGTGTTAATTTGAGTGTTATAAATAAATAAGTAATCCGTAAGTCTAACTTAAATAAAATATTCTCTTATTCATACAATCAATTGACTTTAAAATAGTGTATAATAAATTGAATATGATTTGATGGTAAATTAGCTTATTTTGAGGTGTTTTGATTATGCATAAATTTTCTTTTAAAATCCGATTGTTTTCACTTTCTGCCATATTGGCTTGTTCTGTTTTTTTGATTTCATCATGTGGGAAAAATTATAAAAATTCGGGACCAGTTGTTGAAAAAGCAGTTAAGGCTGCTTCAGATGGAAATTGGAGGATGGCGCTGAGCTATTCCGAAATTGCAATGAAAACTGATCCGTCAGATATAAATGCAAAAATTGTTTATGCTTTATCTTTAGAAAATACTGGCAAAAAAACTGAAGCTATAAAAGAGCTTAGAACTCTAGTATCGCAAAATCCAAAAGAATTTATTCCACAGCTGCTGCTTGGTAAACTTCTTTATGATAATAATGAGTTTGAATCTGCGTACGAAAATCTGACTAATGCATATAATTTGAATTCACAAAATGTAGAAGCTCTTCAGCTTCTATCTCAATGTGCAATGAAATTGCAGACGGAATCTGTTCCTCAGCTTTTAAATAAACTTTCTGAAACACCACAATACAAAGATAGTCCAATCATCTTCAATGACATTGGTGTTTATTACGTCGCCAAGAAAAAATATTCAGAAGCAGCTTCTAATTTGATTAAAGCTTATCAGTCAGCACCAGACAATCCTGCTATTCTTTTGAATATGGGTATTTTATGTGATAAATATTTGAATTCTTCTGCCAAAAGCAAGTTTTTTTATAGAAAATTTATTTCAATAACAAATGACAATCCGTCTTATTCTACTCAAAAAGAAGAAGTTATATCACGCTTGAAACAGATATGAAAAGCCGTTTAATAAGTGATTCTGTAATATCTGAAATACAGTTAAAAACAGATATTGTAGAATTAATTTCTTCTTATACTAGCCTAAAAAAAGTAGGAAATACTTTTAAAGCTTGTTGCCCTTTTCATCAAGAAAAAACTCCATCCTTTGTAGTTAATCAGGATCGCCAGTTTTATCATTGTTTTGGTTGCGGGAAGGGTGGAAATGCCTTTACTTTTATAAGAGAAAAAGAAGGCCTTGACTTCGTTGGTGCTGTTCATTTTCTCGCAGATAGGTGTGGAATTGTTATAGAGACAGTCAAAGATGACGGATCATCAAAATCAGGGAACGCATCTATTAGAGAAAAACTATTTGCTATTCAAAATAATATTTCTGAATGGTTTATGGGAAATTTGACAAAACAAACAGGGCGTGACGGTGATAATTATCTTAAGTCAAGAAATATTTCAAGAGATATTATTGAGCTGTATAAAATAGGTTTTACACCTGATTCATTTGATTCTGCAGTTTCTTATCTTAAAACACTTAATTATTCTGATGAAGAGATAGTCGAATCTGGTATTGGGTTAAAAAAGGAAGGTACTAATAAGCTTTTTGATAGATTTAGAAACAGAGTAATGTTTTCTATTTCAGATGAAAGAGGCAGAATTGTGGGTTTTAGCGGAAGAGCTATCACTAAGGAGTTTTTTGGAGGAAAATATGTAAATAGTCCAGAAACTCCTATTTTTAAGAAAGGTTTTGTTCTTTACGGTCTTAATATAGCCAGACCTGCCATAAAAGAAAAAGAATTTGTAATACTTTGTGAGGGGCAGATTGATGTAATTTCAATGTATAAAGCAGGGTATAAAAATGCAGTGGCTCCTCAAGGAACGGCTTTTACTGAAGATCAGGCGAGAATGCTAAAAAGGTATACCGATTGTGTATATATCTGCTTCGATGGAGATGAAGCTGGAATAAAAGCTGCATCAAGAGCTGTAGAAATTCTTTTAGGTCTTGATTTTCGCATTAATGTAATTTCACTTCCGAAAGGTGAAGATCCAGACAGCATGTTTGAAAAATATGGGGCTAATGAAATCGAAAAATATGTAAGTTCATCAAAAAACTTTTTTGATTATATGATTTCTATTTATTCAAATAGGCACAATTTAAATTCACCAGAGGGGAAAAGTGCAATAGCACGAGAAGCTGTTATTCTGTTAGCTAAAATTAAAAATAATATAACCAGAGCAAGCTTTGCAGCACATTTATCAAATTTATTATCCATAAATGATAAAACGCTTTTTAGAGAGATTGATTTTATAATAAGAAACGGTGAGAAAAAGCATGAGTATCAAGTTTTGAATGAAAGCTCAATTAAGGTTGAGGAAGATGGTAACTCACTAATTTTAGACGTTCAGGCTACACTTCTTGAACTCGTCATTGCAGATAAAGGTATTGGCAGACGTTTAAGTAATGAATTATCAACAGATATGATTGGAAGTGGGACAATTGGAGAAGCTCTTAACAGTGCAATAGGAATGGTTTTAAATGATGAGTGGGAAAATATAAACACATTTTTACTCGAATTATTTGAACAAAGCGGAAATCCGAGACTTGGCAGACTTTTAGCAGAAACATCGCCTGCTTTTAACTCAAATAATAATGAAAAGTTAGAAAAGGCATATTCAGATTGTCTTAAAACTATTAAGATCTTAAGATACAAAGAAGAGCTATCCAGGCTTATGCAGGCACGTTGCGATTCAAATCAAAATAATGATGAATTGCTCAAAAAAATATCAGATATTCAAAAACAGATAATGATCTTTCATCAACGTTAAACTGTTTTAAACAGTTTTCTGTATATGGATAAAATTATCAAGTATAAAACAGTCCATTTTGCTCTTGTTAATATCAAAACAATGCGATAACTTTCCTTCGCATTAATTCAATTATATTTTATAGATTTATATACTTAAAGTATGTTAAATTTATGCTGTGAAATTTTTATAATTGAGTATGGAACAATGCTGTGCAATACCTAAACCTCAAAGCGTATGAGTATAATTATGAATGAAGTTATTTGTCCCAATTGTAATAAAGCTTTTAAAATAGATGAGGCTGGTTACTCCGATATAATAAAACAAGTTCGAGATCATCAATTTAACGAAGAATTGAACAAACGATTAGATCTTGCTGAAAATGAGAAAAAAAATGCTGTTAAGTTGGCAGAAGCACATCTTAATAATTTATTACAAAAAGAACTTTCAAAAAAGGATGAAGAAATAATTCAAATTAAAGCTAAAAATGAGTTGGAACTTGTTGCGCAATTAACAAAAAAAGAATCTTATATTGCTGAAATGAAGGCAAAACTTGCAAATGCTGAGAATGAAAAAAAACTTACAGTAGCAGAGTCAATTCAAAAAATAGAAAAAGAGCGAGATAAGCTTATTAATGATTTAAAGAATAAAGAAAATGAAAAAGAAAACGCTGTTAAGCTGGCAGTTGCAAACCTTAAAAATTCATTACAAGAAGATCTCTCAAAAAAGGATAAAGAAATAATTGAATTGAAAACACAAAGCAAACTTGAACTAAATGAACAGTTAAATAAAAAAGAAACTCTGCTTGCCAATATGAAGGCTAAGCTTGAAAATGCTGAAAATGAGAAAAAACTGTCAGTAGTAGAGGCAATTAAAAAAACAGAAAAAGAGCGTGACGAACTGAGTAATATCCTAAAAGGTAAAGATACTGAAAAACAATTACTTGAGAAATCATTAAATGAAAAGTTTTATGTTGAGCTTAAAACAAAAGATGAGATTATCAAACTTAAAGATGACGAGATTATACGTTACAAAGATATGAAGTTGAAGCTTTCAACCAAAATGTTGGGAGAAACACTCGAACAACATTGTGAAAATGAGTTTAATAAACTTCGCTCTACTGGATTTCAAAAGGCATACTTTGAAAAAGATAACGATTCAAAAACAGGAAGCAAAGGAGATTATATTTATAAAGAATTTGATGATGCAGGCATCGAAATAATTTCAATTATGTTTGAAATGAAAAATGAAGGTGAAGAAACTGCAATTAAAAAAAGAAATGAAGATTTTTTTAAAGAACTAGACAAGGATCGAATAGAAAAGAAATGTGAATATGCTGTATTAGTTTCACTTCTTGAGGTAGAGAGTGAGCTTTATAATTCAGGGATAGTTGACGTATCTCATAAATACCACAAAATGTATGTTGTAAGGCCTCAGTTTTTCATTCCTATTATTACTCTAATGCGAAATGCAGCAATGAACTCTTTAAAATATAAAAAGGAGTTAGTATCAGCAAGAAACGAAAATATAGACATTACCAATTTTGAAGATGAGATAAATAAGTTTAAAGATAGTTTTGGCAAAAATTTTGAATTAGCCAGTCGCAAACTTCAAACAGCAATTGATGAAATCGATAAAACAATTGTTCATCTGCAAAAAACAAAAGAAGCATTACTCTCTTCTGAAAATAATTTAAGGTTGGCGAACAATAAGGCGGAAAATTTATCGGTCAAAAAATTAATACGAGGAAATCCTACAATGACGGCTAAATTTGAAGAACTATTAGACATGTCTAAGTAAGCTTATTAAATGATGTTAAGCATAATCTGAAGGAGAGTATGGGGACATATTTTGTCAACCACATCAATTTAAATTTATTGTTGTGTGCTAAGATTTTTTTGCACTTTATATGAGCTCAATATGATAAATGATATTATCGCTAATATAATAATTGTAATTCCTAATGATAAGCAAGATGTTATGTGAATATTGGCTGCTATTAACATTATTACCCCAGAGCCTATAAGCTGCATAAAACCGCTGAATGCTATTCCTAAACCTACGTTGATTTCGAGAGATTTCATCATGACTGTTGTTGAATTTATATAGGTTAAAGCTGCACCAAATGAAAAAATAGCCATAAAAATAACTGTTGAAGCTATTGTATTAAAAGATAACATTTGCGATAAAACCAAAAGTAAACCACCTATCACAGAAAGATAAATTCCAAAAATCATAACTGGTCTGTGTTTCCTTGGACTTTTATGATAATGCGTGTTTGCTGTTCCTGCCATTACGCTGAAAATTGTAGCGATTAAAATTAAAATTCCATATAAAGATTTAGAGGTGCCAAAACCGTTTTCAAATATGAAAGGTGAAGCTGTCAGCATAGTTATAATCCCTGCATATGATGTGAGAATAAGAGCAACGCAGGTAATATATCTTCTGTTTTTGAAAAATCTGAAGTAATTTAAAAATATAGATTTAGCATTTAAAGCACTACGTTTATTTTTAGGGAGAGTCTCTTTAAATAAAAATATCGCGATAAGAAGCGGAATCGCTGTAATTATTGTTAAAAAAATAAATAATATCCTCCAATTATACATCTCAAGAAAAAAACCTCCTGCAAAAGGGGCTATTGAAGGGAGGGCTGCTGTAAATATGACAAAGCTTGAAACAACTCTTGCCAATTGATCATGAGGGAAAAAATCTCTTATAATTGTTCTGTAAAGAAGCACTATTCCACCAACACCTAGACCTTGTATAAATCGTCCGAGCGTAAGCATTGATAATGATGATGCCATAGAGCTTACAAATAAACCTGCAATTGTGATTAAGATTGATAAAATAAGTATTTTTTTCCTTCCTAATGAATCAGACAAAGGACCTAGTATAAGTTGTGAAATTCCCATCCCTATAAGAACTGCTGTAATGGTAGCTGCAACATCTGCAGCTGTTACGTTGAAATAGGCCGATATATCAGGAAGTGCTGGCACATACATGTAATTTCCGAAAAAAGCAATACCGCAGACAGATAATAATATAAAAGTGACTGTAAATGTTTTCATATTTTATTTTTCTCACTGTTAATGATGTAAAAAACGCTTGTTAATGTAGGTTAATAGAAAATAAAAACAAACAAAAGGTAAATTTATGATTAAAATTAAGATTAAAGCAAGTGCTTATAAGAGTATTGAGAACAGACATCCATGGCTCTTTACTGGTGCTATTTATATGGAAAAACAGACACCTGTAAATGGTGAACAGGTTATGATTGTAGATGAAAACGGCTTTTTTTTGTGTTATGGGACATTTTCCTTAAATTCAAAAATTGCAGTAAGAATATGGTCTTTCAATGAAAAGGAGCCAATTTCGTATGAACTTATTGAAAAACGAATATCTGAAGCCTTACAAAAGAGAAAATTGAATCCATTGCTCGTTGAAGGAAATTCACAAAGAATAATTTTTTCAGAGTCAGATATGCTACCTGGATTGATTGTTGACAAAATTGACTCATGGCTTGTTTGTCAATTTTCTTCTGCAGGAACAATTTATTTTAAAGATGACATTTTAAAAGCACTGAGGCAAAATATAGAGTGTGATGGAATTTATGAACGTTCAGATTCAGATATAATGCAGAAAGAGGGAGTAGAAACTTCTACAGGAGTTTTATTTGGTTCTGAACCACCTGATTTTTTAACTGTGGAAGAAAATGGATTAAAGTATAAAGTAGATATAAAAGGTGGACATAAAACTGGTTTTTATTTGGACCAAAGGGTGAATAGACTCGCTGTTGCAAAATACACAAAAGGAAAGACCGTCTTGGATTGTTTTTCGTATAGCGGTGGGTTTGCGTTGAATTCTCTTCGTTATGGGGCAGCTAAAGTGACATGCGTTGATAGTTCTTGTGACGCCTTAGAAATATTTAAAAACAACATTTTAATCAATGATCTTGATTTTAGTAAAGTTGAAATAATTGAAGCCAAAGTTGGAGAGCAGCTTCGCAAGTTTAGAGATTCAAGAAGGTTTTTTGACGTGATAATTTTAGATCCTCCTAAATTTATTAACGACCGAAAAAATTTGGAAAACGGCATGAGGGCATACAAAGACATCAATCTTTTAGCCATAAAATTGCTCAATAAAAACGGTATACTTGCTACATTTTCATGTTCCCAGTCTATGCAGGATTATTTATTTAAACAAATGCTTGCTTATGCTGCTAAAGATTCTGGCAGAGATGTGCAGATAATAGAAACTCTTCTGCAATCACCAGATCATCCAATTTTGACAAGTTTTCCTGAATCGGAATATCTAAAAGGTGTAATAGCAATAGTTAGTTAATGTCACATTAAGTTATTGAGGCAGTTTATGACATCTGAAAAAATACTGTACATTTTAGATTTATGTAGAGAGCTGGATGTTTGTGCAGCAGTTCTTTATAATAATTTTTATCTTGCTTCAGTTGATCTTGATGAAAAGAATTTTTGGAAGATAATGGCTGGTGAAGAAAGAGGGCATGTCCTTTTTTGGCAGTTTGCTTTGGATTATTCTAAAAAATACACGTTCCCAAATATTTTTCAAGATGTAGATATATTCATTTTAGAACTCGAAAAGTCTCTTGCTAAAGTAAGAACTTTTTTAGATGAGATGAAAAAAAGTAAGGATAAAACAACTTCAGAATATCGTATGAAATGCAGTCTCTGGATGGAATTGTACATTTTGAATCCAGAAATGGAGATGATTTTTGAATATTTTGATCATGTATCGGAATGTGAAAACAATCCTTGCCATAATTATGGTGTTCATATTTTTAGATTTGTCGAAAGGCTCAAAAAATTTGATGCTGAACTGAATGGGCTTGCCATACTTGCAGACACCATATACTCTTTGTACGTGAAAAATAAAGAGTTGGAAAAAGTCAATATGCATGATTTCCTTACAAAAGTATTTAATCGAAAAGGTTTTACCAAAATAGCCGTAAATTTAATTGAACAGGCACAAAGAAATAAACTGCCTGTCGGCATTTTAATGATTGATATTGATAATTTTAGACAAATAAATGAAAAATACGGTCATGGTGGCGGCGATAAAATTTTAGTCAAAGTTGCGCAGGTTATAAGTGACAACATCAGAAAAGCAGATATCGTTGGACGTTATGGAGGAGAGGAATTTATTATTTTATTAAATGCTCCTTCTAGTGATTCTATTTATAATGTAGCTGAAAAAATTAGGATGTCTGTAGAAAATGAATTTTGTGATGATTATTCAGTTACGATCAGTTTAGGCTGTGCTATTGGAATTCTAAGTGAATTAAATTGCGAGAATGATTTTCAAAATTTAATTAAACTGGCTGATAAAAATTTGTATGAATCCAAAAAAAATGGCAAAAACAGAGTGACCGTCTAATAATTAGTATATTTTATAGTCATAACAAATTGATTTTGAAAACGTTATGTTAAACATGAAGCTGTTTTAATGGCAATCAGTCAATTTTTAGGATAGCTGTTATTTTTTAAGTTTTGGGCGTTTTAATAAAATCCTTAGATTAGCTACAGAAGAAACACTTCTCAAACCTTGTCCTATTTCAAACATAAGTTCAGGATAAACCTGTCTGGTATTTTTTTCGCCTGACTCTTTTAATTTGGATAGAATAGTAAGCGCATATATAGCCACGGCACAAGATATTAGAAAAATAAAATCAAGTTTCCAGTAATCGAGTAAATTTAGGTAATAAGGAGTTCCATTTGATATAAATTTTAAAGTAAATGTGAACTGATACGGCATTAAAATTTTTTCTATTAATACGGCTATTATTGGAGCAACAGCTGCACTTAGCCCTACTGTCATAGAGCATGCCGCCAAATATGCTGTAGAATCATGCTTAGGCGACATCTTTAGCATTAAATTGTTTGAACATAGCGAAAAACCAGCTGTTGCAATTCCCATTAATATATGTAGAGCAATAAGGAAAGGTATTATCAGGATGTGCTCCTCTGCCATAGTCCAACATCCAATGCTTATAATAAAAAGAGTAGATGATACAGCAAGGCATGATTTGTTTGAAAATTTGTTTGACAAGCGTCCCCATATTCCGTAAAAAGCGAATGTCGTGCTTTGATTTATTACACTCAAAATTATAATCATAAAAACATCAATATTCAGATAACGTATCATGTATACAACAAAAAATGGCAATGCCATATTTGTGGCGAAACTCCATACACCCATAAATAATATTAACTTTTTATACTGTTGATTTTTGAATGGTTTTCCAAGTGTTTTTAAAATTTTATTTTCACCTTCAGATTTAATGTGACGTACAGGTTCTGGAATTCTGGCAATAAAGAGTAACCCAATAATTCCAAATGCAGTTCCGAGTAAAAATGAGATAGAATAAGGTGTAGTTTGCAGTAAACATAATATTTTTATTCTGTCTACGAGAAAACCAGCAATTAAACTTAGAACGGCACCCGAGCCTATAGCATATGCCATACGCTTTGCAAAAATAGTGCTGAACATTTCTTCGGGGACAAAGCTTCTTATCCATGAATTCCATGCACATGCGGCAGGGGCACCTAATAAATTCATAATAAGAATCAAAATAAGCATAACGTATATAGCTTTTGATGGTGAAATGAACCATGGAAGGAAAGCTAATGGAATCCAAAGTACTCTTGCCGTAACAGCACAACTAAATACAATCAGTTTTCTGTAATGATATTTTTCAACCAAAAAGATGGAAGGTATCTGAAGTATTTGACATAATGGTCCTATGGCTGCTATAATTGCTATTATAAAATTTGAGGCTCCAAGCTCTACCGCAAACGCTGTTAAAAAAGCTCCGCTTGTTAATACCAACATTGATTGTGCACAGCTGCCGTCCAAGACAAGAGCTCTAATCCCTTTATTTAAATCAGAATCAGAGATATTTTTTTGAGGTAATAATTTTAGAAAAAGATGTTTCAATGTTTGTGTCCCCATATATATTCGAAAATATAATTTAATGTTAACAATGTTTAAATCTAACTAGCTTTTGATAATTCAGGTTAAAAAAATATGTTTGAGAAAGTAAAAGTATCTGCCGTAAAATCGTCTGATTATGAATTGGAAAGTCTTATTGCTGCCGTCAGGGAGGCTGTTTTAAAAGCAGGTGGTTTACCTGAACATATAAACAGTCATTCAAAAATTTTGTTGAAACCTAATTTGTTGACCGCCAAATCGCCTTCAGAAAGCCCAACTGTAACTCATCCTGAATTTATTAGGGCAGTTATACGGGTTTTAAAAGAGAAGGGGATTTACGACATTACCATTGGTGATAGTCCTGCAGGAGTGCATAAGTGGGAAGATTTGTGGGAAAAAACAGGTATTGCTGAAGTTGCAAAGAGTGAAAATGTGAAACTCATTCCGTTTGAAAACTTGAAATTTGTCTATTTGGACAGCTTAAGAATTCCAGTTTTAAAAGAACTGGATAATTTTGATGCAGTTATATCTTTGCCAAAACTTAAAACGCACCTTTTAACTAAAACTACAGGCTCTGTAAAAAATTCATACGGATTGATTATCGGGCATGCCAAGGGGCACTTTCATACTCTATTTCCATCACCAATGAAAATGTCGAAATTTATTGGACGATTATATGCTGCTCATTTTAAATTTGATTTTTCAATAATGGATGCGGTGGAATGTATGCAGGGCGATGGACCTAATGCTGGGTATTTTTACCATGCAGGCATAATTTTCGCTTCATCTGATGCTGTTGCCCTTGATTCTGCAGCATCAGAAATTTTTGGTTATTTAGGAGAAAATATTCCATTGCTTAAGTCTGCAGAAAAATATGGCGGCGGTGTTTGTGAATCATCGAAAATAGAAAGATGTGGTGACGGATGGGATGTAGTAAGCAACTCAAATGGGAAAAAATCAAAGGCAGAAATATTGTTTAAATTTCCTGATAGAATTTTTTTTATCGTAAGCCTTATAACAAGAACTAGACCTAAAGTTGAACATTCAAATTGCACACTTTGCCGCATATGCGAAAAAGCCTGTGCACAAAAAGCAATTTACATAAAAAATAAAAAAGTTAAATTAAAATCTTCAAAGTGTATTCTATGTATGTGCTGCATTGAAGCCTGCCCCAAACAAACCATCAAACTTCGCACATCACGACTTTGGACAAGTTAAGAATTTCTTGCATTATTATTGATGTAGTGTACTTTAAAATTTTCATCTTGCGAAAATATTAATAAAATTTTGAACTTTATGTCTGATACTACCTTAATATGTAAAAAAATAGAACGTGACAATAGGATAGACACTATTAGGGGATTGCTTTTAATCTTCATGGCTATAGATCATTTTGGCGGATGGATCACTAATTATACATGGCAGTTTTATGGTTATTCTTCCGATGCAGAAGGTTTTGTTTTTTTATCTGGTTTTATCTTTGCTCTTGTTTACGGAAGGCATGCTTCTGATTTAAAAGGTTTAACTAAAAAGATTTTTGGCAGAGCATTCACTGTTTATAAATATCATCTTTCGTTAGTTATTTTTTTACCGCTTCTTGCTTTGTTGATTCCATTTTACAGGTATAATTGGCAGAATATGCTTGAATATTTTTTTATAAACGGAACACCGCTAAAATATATTTTTTCATCATCAATATTGTTGAATCAGCCAACATATATGGATGTACTTCCTATGTACACCGTTTTTATACTGTTGAGCCTTCCGCTAATTCTCTTATTCAAAAAAGGATATGCATCTTTAGCATTGATTATTTGCGGGAGTGTGTGGATTATAGGGCAATTTATTAATCCTATTTCATTTTTATCTGATTATTTTTTTCATAATTCATATCCTGGGCTTTTCAATATTTTCAGCTGGCAGCTAATATTTTTTGTAGGAGCCTTTTTGGGTTTCTATAAAAAAATAGGAAAATCAATAAGAGTGTTATCAAATCGTTATGTTATGATTTTAGTATGTACTTTGTATGTAATAATTTTACTATCGAGGTATCAATTTATTAATCTTGGATTCGATATAAATGCAGCTACAGAAAGAAGTAATTTAGCATGGCTTAGATTGGTTAGCTTTTTTTCCTTTGCTTTTGTATTGTCTACAATATTAAAAACGCTGCCTCTTAGTGCAAAATTGCCCGGCATTGATTTTTTAGGAAAACATTCTCTGCAAGTATTTTCTTTTCATATAGCAGTTTTGTATTTTATAATAGTGCCGTTAGGAGCAGGAATTGGCATCTATGAAGGATATGGGAAAATTGCTTATCTTTCTGTATTAGTGATTTTTATTTTGACTCTTTTTATCCCTGCTTATATTCATAGCTCTATCTTTGTCCAGCTAAAGAAAGTGAAAAGAAATGCGAACGAACGAATAGCATGTAATTAAAAAGTTAGTGAAGTTAATTTGATTTCCGCAAAAAATTTAATACTAATTTTGAGGATTTATAAAAGTTATGGGACGTTCAACAGTACATTACGCAGATAACAAGACAAATAACGCTTTAAAATCGTTACACAATAAGCTTAGGCCAGCAGGTACACCTGTACAAAGAGTTGAGTATATCATTGAATTGCTTTTGCTTCGCATTTTTGAAACAAAAATCAAGCAGGACGATGAATTTAAACCGCTTCGGGAATTATTCTCTACTGATTATAAATGGCTAAATCCCAAAACAGGAAAAGAAGAATCAAACGAAAACCGTTTGTTTTCATATTTGCCGTCAGTTTCTAATGAACAGATATTATCTGAACTTAACGACAACTTTTTCCCTTTCTATTCAACCATTTTACAAAGTGCGAGAAAGGTTTATAAAGTCAATTTACCGCAAAAGGTGCAAGACCAATTAGTTTTGATTGAGGAGGTTTTTAGCAATTCAAATTTTACCAACAATGTAAACAGCGGAAATCTTGGCGAAGTAATCAATATAGTTGCAAACGGTATTGAAGAAACCCGATTACTAAAAACCGATTTGCTGGGCGATGCCATTGAATCGGCATTAAGCGAAACAGGCGGAACAAAAGACGTTGGACTATTCCGAACACCCGACCATGTTAGACAGTTTATGACAGCTTTAATTGAACCAACATTTGACGATGTAATATTTGACCCTGCTTGCGGTACTGGCGGATTTCTCTTTGATGCTTTTGAATTTGTTATGCGAAGGGTGGACCCAACTCGTGAATGGCCAGGCGAAAAAGCCAATTCAGAATTAGCCGATTGGTTCGATAATTATTTTGAAAAGAACCAAATTGAATTTCCGAGCATTGAGCAAACCACTCAATTTTATCGAAATGGAGTTACAGGAGTTGAGTATCTTGGAATGATTCGTAAAATGGCAGCAATCAACTTTTATATTCGAGGATTAAACCCTGCAAATATTGAGCAAGGCGACTCGTTAGCCAAATATAGACCAGTAACCGACCACGAAACAAAATCCATAATTCTTGCAAATCCCCCTTTTGGCGCACAACGCGATCAGGAAGCTTATCCCGATGTTTGGGGCGAATATTCCAAAGAATCGGAAACTACCATTTTATTTGTAAAACTCATGTTTGAACATCTCAAGCAAGGCGGAAAATGTGCGGTTGTTGTGTCAGAAGGATTTCATACCTGGGATCAATTTAGTGCGAAAGCATTACGCAAAATGTTGTTAGACAAAGCACATTTAAAAGCGGTAATTTCGTTACCACAAGGTTTGTTTGTGAGTAAAAACGGACAAGGACCAAAAACTTCTATTCTTGTTTTTGAAAAGGGTGGAAAAACAGATTGGACATGGTTTTACAAAGTTACCAACGATGGTTACACCATGGGAACCAATCGCAAGGAGCAAAAAGGAAACCAACTTGTTGAATGTTTATCGTTGTATCATGAATTTGTAAAACATGGCAAAAAACCAGCCGAAAGTAAAAACCAATTTTGTATTCCATCAGAATGGGTGAAAACCCTCGATCCTCGGGTAAAAGAGAAGATTCGCACCGAAACCCGTGCCGATATGGAAGTAAAAGGCAAAATTGAAAAAACTAAGAAAGCCGAGGAATTAGACAGAAAAATAAAAGTGAAAAAGATTACAAATGCCGACAAGCAAATGGAATTGAAGGTTTTCGACCAAATGCTTGAAAACCGCATACAAAACGAAATTGCCAAACGTATTGACAAAGCCTACAACTATTCGTTCAATTTTGCCAATTACAAAAGCACAATTAGTGACAGCCAAATTTCAGAATGGACAGAAGCACTAAAACACATGCAGCCCAATGGAGCAACAACGCTCGACGAAGTTTATAAAAAACTAAGCAATAGCAAACCCGAAAACATTTTACCGTACCTGCTCAAACTCAATCCTGCCAACGCTCTTGAAGCCGACATTGTCCGTGAATATGTAAGCAATTTAGATAACGACCTTATCTTAAAACATAAGGAACTAAATCTAATTAAGGAGATTTTAAAAAGCGGTGCAAAATACGAAAGAGAAAAGCTGGGTAATTTGATGTCTTTAAAAAGAAATGTGTTGAAATTAGAAAACTTCAATCCTGACTATCGATTAGTGGAGAAAATCAGGTTCAAGGACGGTGCAATGATTCTTCGTAAGGATAGCGAAACAGGAATTGATTTGCAGTTTGCTGAAATTGGAGATTTATTGATTTCAAAAATCAATTTTAACCAAGGAGCAACGGCAATCAATAATTATGGGAAAGTGTTGACTTCTCTTGATTATTTGGTTTATGAAGTCTACAGAAGTAAAGCAATTCCTGAATTTATTCATTTAATGGTTCGTGATAAATATTTTATTCGGTACGTAAATGAAAGTAAGCCCGGTGGCATCAAAGGAAGAAGTAAACCAGAATTTATAGAAACTCTAGAAATCCCTCTGCCTTCTATTGACGAACAAACCACCATTATTGCTCAAATTGGAAAACAAAAAGCGATTATTGAAGGGGCAAATAAAATTGAGGCTAATTTTGAATTTGAGTTCGATAATATTTACGAATGGAAGAGAGAGAAATTAGCTGACTGTTGCTTTGAATTGAAAATTGGTAACACCCCGACAGGCAAGGTGAAAAATGAGGGCGAAATAGTTTATTTAAAAGTCAATAACCTTTCATTCGACCTTTCTCTCGATTTTAAGAATGAATATTACATTGATAGAGAAACGCACAACAAGGATTTAAAAGGCTCTAAATGTTATACTGGCGATGTTTTAATGAATATTGTTGGACCACCGTTAGGAAAAGTTTCGATTGTACCGCCAAATATTGATGAGTGTAACATGAATCAAGCAATAATTTGTTTCAGACCAAAAGAGTATCTTGATAGTCGATTTCTTGCTTACTATCTTTTGAAGAAATCAACAGTAAATCGTTTTATTGAAAATATAAGACGTTCAACAGGGCAATGGAATCTGACTAAAACTATTTGTTCTGCGTTTGAAATTGATTTTCCTTCTATTGAGCTTCAGCAAAAAATCGTTATAGAATTAGATTCTCAAATGCAGATTATTAACGGTATTCGTCAAATGAAAACCGAAGCAGAAAAGAAAATCGGTAAAATATTAGCCGAGGTATTTGGCGTTGAAGTGTCTGAACCTGCAAAAATGGAGGTTGAAGATGAATAAAGAAACATCTATAAAATTATTTGAGAAAAAACAAATCCGAACCTCATGGAATGAAGATGAGGGAAAATGGTATTTTTCAATTGTCGACGTAGTGGGTGTTCTTTCCGAAAGCATTGACCCGCAAGCCTATTGGCGTAAATTAAAACAAAGGCTTAAAGAAGAAGGAAATGAAACCGTGACGAACTGTCACGGTTTGAAAATGCTTGCTGGCGATGGCAAAATGCGTTTAACCGATGTAGCCGATACCGAACAACTGTTTCGTTTAATACAATCAATACCATCGCCCAAAGCCGAACCATTTAAAATGTGGATAGCCAAAGTTGCCCGTGAGCGCATAGATGAAATAGAAGACCCTGAAATTGGTATAGACAGACTTATGGAAACTTATTTACGTAAAGGATACTCAAAAGAATGGATAAACCAACGCCTTAAAAGCATTGAAATACGAAAAGAACTTACTAACGAGTGGGAAACCGTGGCGTTGAAAAGGGAGAAGAATTTTGCTATACTTACCGATGAAATGACAAAAGCGTGGAGCGGTTTTACCACCAAAGGATACAAAAAGCACAAAGACCTGAAAAAAGAAAATTTGCGAGACAATATGACCAATTTAGAATTGGTGCTTAATATGTTGGCTGAAGCTACCACTACCGAAATAACGAAAGAAAAGAAACCAAAAACATTTACAGAGAACCGCAAAATTGCGAAACAAGGTGGCACCATTGTCGGAAATACACGTAAAGAAATTGAGCAAAAACAGGTAAAAAAGTTGTATCAAAATTAAATGCAAAGCTATTAGAACAAAAAAAGCAAACTGCTGCCCTAAATAAATCGGATAAAAAAGAAGAATAATGAGTAAGAAAATTAACGAAGCCACTTCAACTGATTTGCCAATTATTCAAAAGTTGGTAAATGAATATGGCTGGAAAGTTGGCGATACACTTTTATATCAGCAAATCTATGATATTTCCGAAAATCTAAAAAAGGATTATTCAACGCTAAAAAACATTCGCCCCGATATTGTTTTGCAAGATATGAACGGCGATATTTTGGCTGTTATTGAAAATAATTTAGATAAAGAAAACAAAGATTTGTTAAAACTTCGCACCATTGTTACGCAACTATTAAAACCTCGTTTTTTGTATGCTTGCAGCGCCGAACGAATTTTGTTTTATGACAATACATGGCGTGGTTTAGATGCAGGAGAATTTAAGCAGGTAACAACTTTCATGAGTTTGGAAGAAATGAAGCTCAAAATTGAGCAACAGAAAAAAATAGCTTCCAATAAAGAAATTATGATTGATACAACTATTGCAGGCGGTTACGATCCAACCGTAGGCAAAGAGCGTTATTATCAGTTGCAATGCATCAGAATTATAATTGAAAGCTATAAAGCAGGCAAACAAAAAATGCTTATTCACATGGCAACTGGTCTTGGGAAAACTAGAACAGCCGTAGCATTGGTAAAAGCGTTATTGAGTAGTGGGTTAACCAAACGCATTTTGTTTGTAGTTGACAGGCGTATGCTGGCAAAACAATCGGTTGACGATGGCTTTTCATTAATAAGTCGTGAATTTACTTCGAGTTGGATAACAACCTCAAATTTCAGAACAAGGAAAAACGCCAGTATTCATGTGGTTGTGATTGATACGCTGGAATTAATCCATAGCGATTTGCCTTCAAACTTTTACGATTTAATTATTGTGGATGAGTGCCACCGAAGCATAAACGTAAATCGTAAATTGATTTTTGACCATTTTCTTTGTCCAAGAATAGGTTTAACAGCTACCCCTCGCATTGCTGCACCCAAAGAAGGAACAGAGGTTGACGAGGAAGATTTAGCAATTATTGATACATACAAATTGTTTGGTTGTGAGACAGGCGAACCCGATTTTCAATTTGACATTAAGCGAGGAATTGATGAAGGTTTTTTAGCTCCGTATAAACCCATAGAATTAATATCTTCATTGGTTGATGAAGCAAAGAAAAATGGAATTGAATTCGACCATGTGCTTGACCCACAAGAACGTTATGTAATAGCTTTAGGTGCAGAAAAGAAACTGAAGTTAGAACAACTTAATCGTAAATTTATTTCAGAAGAAAACTGTTTGCGTATTGCAGAAGAAATAAAGAAAAATACGCAGTATGGTGAAAAAGTTATTTTGTTTGGGGTTAGCCAGGCTCATTGTATAGAATTAGCAAAAGCGATAAACAAAGTTTTTCAAAACGATAATTCCGAAAAACCATATTACGCTGAGGCTGTTATTTCGGAAAATAACGAATTGAACGAAACACTGAAAGCATGGTTTAAAAAACCATACCAAAAGCCTTATGTAACTGTTTCTGTCGATATTTTAAGCACAGGAATTGATATTCCCTGCGTTCGTTATATTGCTTTAGCATCATTAACAAAGTCGGTGGGGAAATATATTCAAATGATTGGTAGAGGCACAAGGCTCGACCCCAAAACAGGGAAGTTTAGTTTTCAAATTCTTGATTTTGTTGGTCTTTGCAAACGTATGGAGGACAATGGAAAGGGAACTTTAAAAGAAAACAAAAAAGTTGTTAAACCTGGTGATAAGAAACTAAAAACAGGCGGTGTTGCTAATCCAAAAGGTGAATATTTTCTAATTGATAATCTCGATCCTGCACATATGATACAGCGTGTGGAAATACATGGCGGTTCAATTGTTGTTAAGGATAATATACCAATAGAAGAAGCGAAACGAATTTTTGAAGAAGAATTAAAGAAAAGTAAAGAGCCTGTTATTGTTGAATTGAAGAAAAAGGCACAACAATCCGAATATCAGCCAACAGAAGATGAGCTACAAAAATTTGTTCAATGGCTTAGTTTGCCAAACACCTTTATGGACGAAGGGCATCTACAAAAAATGTACAACTATCCCGAAGGTTCCGCATGGGACTTTTTATTGCATGCATTGGGGAAAAAGAAAATCCCAACGCCTAAAGAAAGAATTGAAAAGAATTATCTTTCATACATTCACACATACAATTTTACAGACGAACAAATTATAATTCTAAAGAAAATTAAAGACGTCTTTGCCTCAAATATTGCGTCACAAAGAGAGATAGACATAAAAGAGATATTTGGAAACCCAATTTATGAAAGGCTGATTGGTTCTTATGATTTAATTAACCAAAAATTTGATGGAAAATTTAATTTTGTAATTAACGATTTAAAACAAACATTTTATAATATTTCGTCAATCAATGTATAACTTTATACATTGATTGAACTAAAATTAGACAACACTTTATCTGCAGTGAAGCTATTTTTAAAATTGGTTATTTTTCATTAAAATAGATCCAGATTTGATGAGAGTTTTTAAAAACTATACTTAAAGTATGTTAAATTTGTGCCGTGAAATTTTTATAATTGAGTGTGGAGCAATGCTGTGCAATACTTAAATCTCAAAGCGTATGAGTATAGTTATGGGTATATACCAAAACCGAATTAGTTTTAGAAAAGTTGTTGCATAATTAATAATAATCGTTTTAATATAGCATTATATGAATAACCACAAAAAAATTTTATCAAAATCAGAGCGAATAGAATTGCTCAACTGCCATAAAAACG
>ORMF012331807.1_pt1 | contig 24684 bp, 26 predicted proteins | sample 1779871 | NCBI WGS metagenome assembly ORMF01 (sample SAMEA104232316, study PRJEB22302) | groundwater metagenome | biome: forest; feature: aquifer; material: groundwater | place: USA | collected 2011-08-07 | depth 5.4 m | reverse complement strand
TGGAGGACTAATGGCCGTGATTGAATTTGTTTAAAAACATGAAATATACACTAGACGCCGAGAATAAAAAGATAGGAAGAATCGCTACCCAAGCGGCAGTGTTTCTTATGGGCAAAAATCTACCAGATTTCAAACGTAATTCAATTCCGCAAGTTGTTGTAGAAATCAAGAACACCTCCAAAGCCAGTATCTCAGAAAAGAAAATGCTAGAGAAGAAATACAGCTACTATTCGGGCTATCCAGGAGGTCTGCGCCAGCCTACAGCTGAGCAAATTGTAGCCAAAAAGGGTTACAGTGAGCTTTTCCGCGAGGCTGTTTCCGGTATGCTTCCAAAGAATAAATTACGATCAAAAATGATGAAGAATCTGATAATTACAGAATAGAAACAAGACACAAGATTCAAGAATAATGCGAAATATAAAGCACCATTCATGAATCCTGAATCTTGTGTCTTGAATCAATTTTAAACAATATGGAAACTAAAATTATAAAAAAAGATAAGGAAAAAGAATCACCTTCTGAACGTTATGTTGAGACTGTCGGTCGCCGAAAGACTTCTGTTGCTCGTGTTCGAATTACTCCTGCTTCAAAAAATACTTTTTTGATAAATGACAAGGAGCTTGAGATTTATTTTCCAGTAGAAGAAATGCAAAATATAGTAAAACAGCCACTTTCTGACGGAGAAGTCAAAGATAAATTCAAAGTAACGGCAAAGATAAAAGGCGGAGGAATTCATTCCCAATCAGAAGCTTTGCGCCATGGTATCGCAAGGGCTTTGGTTGAACACAGTGCAACTCTCAGAAAAACTCTAAAACGAGCCGGCTACCTAAAACGAGACCCTCGGGCAAAAGAGCGTCGCAAATTCGGACTGAAGAAGGCAAGGAAGGCACCGCAATGGTCTAAAAGATAAAATAAAAGCTCCTGAGAGGGAGCATTTATTTTACTATGACCATTGCGGTGAGAGTGGGGTCGGGAGAGAAAGGTCTCTCCCGTGTCGGAAGGCAGCGACCAAAGGGAGCGTCGGAAAACCGAGGGTTTCCGAGAAGCGAGTCTGCAAGAACTCGCGCTCCACATTGGAGTAAGCGATAGTCTCGACCTAGAGTGGTCGAAGAGATAATTTATTTTTGAATTCGCGACTCTTTCCATATTTTATGTGACAAAGCCCGTAAAGAACACGGGGTTCGTCACGGGTTTAGAGCCCCCCATCAGGGCGAGTAATATGGATAATCGTATATCTGTCTTCCAGATTATTGAGAAACTCTAATCTCTCACTTTCAGGAATTGTCCGGATGATCTGATCGACTTCATCCGAGCGAAGCTTTTTTGGGGAAGTTTGAGTTGCGATAGCAAGATCTAGAATACGCCTCGCCTTCTCTCGTCTGGTCTCCGGCATCACATTCATGGGATCACCTCTATTAAAAGATTAATACAATCAAGTATAAATAGCAAAATCTACTAGACACGAAAAAACCGCCGATCTTAAGAGACCGGCGGTTTGCTGACGCCATGATGGCGGTTATTACATATCGAATTCTTTCCAGATCTGGTGACCTGGTCCATATCCATCAACCCAACGACCGGTTGGACAGTGACGGATATTAGCGGCATCGAGGCGTTGCTTCAAAGCTTGAACAGTGAGTCCCGATCCTGCGCAGGTTTTGCACTTACGCGCCAGACGATATTGTCGCGTTCCATTCAAAACAAGTGTAATTTTCCCAGAGCCTTTGCATTTGGGACATCTATCATTCATAGGTCACCTACCTTCTTATCTTAAGATAACATTATATCTATAATTTGTCAACTAATTTTGAATTCACAAATTCTATGCTAAAATAGAAAAATCATGGAGGATGAAGAGAAAAAACCAGATTTAGAGGAAGAAATCGACACCGATCCAGGGGACGATATTGTTTTTGAGGATAACACAGAAGTGACTGGCGGGGATTACAAACAAAAAGTAGATAAGCTCCGTGCCAAAATAAAAGAATTGGAAAAGAAAAATGCCGACCTTTTGGATAAGTGGCAAAGAGACAAAGCTGATTTTATTAATCTAAGAAAAAGAGACGAGGAAGCCAAACAGGAATTTCTCAAGTTTTCAAAAGCCGATATTATTTCAGAAATCATTCCTGTCCTAGATTCGTTTGATTCGGCTTTTAAAAACAAAGAAGCCTGGGAAAAAGTGGATAAAAATTGGCGAACTGGGGTGGAATATATTCACTCACAACTACTTAATATCCTGACAGGACATGGGCTTAAGGTAATAAACCCAATAGAAGAATTGTATGATCATAATAGAGACGAAGCAGTGGAAAATGTAAAAGTTGACAGTAAAGCAGATGACGGTAAAATACTGGAGGTGCTTCAAGTGGGATACGATCTAAACGGAAAAGAAATAAGGCCGCCAAAAGTTAAAGTGGGGCATTACGAGAATTAATATGCAATTAAGTCTCTATAATAAAAAAATTGTTGAAAAAGTTCTCTGGGACAAAGAGGGGAGACTTGTTCATGCTCGATTTGCTGTATATGAAAATAATGGGAGAATAAGAGCCCGCCTTATTGATTTTGTATATTTGAAAGATAGTCTAAATAATAAAAATGTTGTTTTATTATCGGGAAAGATTGAGGATAATAAATACTGGACTGCTGTATTTGAAAAAGAATATGTTTCTCCTTTTATAAATTTAAATACATTATATTCATCTGGTTCTAAGCCCAGAGCACCAACTTTTGCATAATGAGAATCCCTCCCCGTAAAAGGGAGGGATAGTCTACCGAGAACGTGGCATTATCTGCTGGTGGTTATATGGACTTATTTTTCGGCACAAGACTAGAGAAGTCTACTCGCTTGACCTGCCAACTAGTTGCCATCTCTTTATCTATTCTAAAAATTCCGCCAGTTTGCTTGTGTAGTTCCTTGAGATCATCTGATCTATCAGCAATCAAGGAAAAACCACTCTCGGTAAATTCGATCTTAATCATTGAGCCTCCCGGGTTAAATCTAGTGAAAACAAATAAAATTGTCAAATTAAAATTAACTATTAAAAATATGAGTAAAACAATAGGAATCGATCTCGGAACAACAAACTCGGCAGTTGCCATCATGGAAGCGGGCAAGCCGAAAATACTTGAAAATGCAGAAGGGGCGCGCACCACGCCTTCTATCGTTGCTGTTTCAAAAACAGGCGAAAGACTTGTCGGACTTTTAGCAAAGAGACAAGCAGTGACAAATCCAAAGAATACAGTCTTTGGAATAAAAAGATTTATCGGGCATAACTTTGATGATGAAGCGGTTCAGAAAGATAAATCCATAGTGCCTTTCGAAATCAGTAAATCAGCAACCGGTGGAGTGAAAGTAAAAATGGGCGATAAGGATTATTCTCCGGAAGAGATATCGGCTATGATCCTTTCCAAACTAAAAGCAGATGCTGAAGCAAAAATTGGTGAGAAAGTAACCCAAGCAATCATTACTGTTCCTGCATATTTTAATGACGCCCAGAGACAGGCCACAAAAGACGCTGGAGCTATCGCAGGCTTGGAGGTTCTCCGGATCATAAACGAACCAACAGCTGCCGCTTTGGCTTATGGCTTCGACAAAGGCAAGAAAGAAGAAAAGATCGTTGTCTTCGACTTTGGAGGTGGAACATTTGATGTTTCTGTTCTAGAGGTAGGGGATTCTGTTATAGAAGTAAAATCAACTGACGGAGACTCTCATCTCGGAGGAAAAGATATTGATCAGAAGATCATAAATTTTCTTGCAGATGAATTTAAAAAGGAATCGGGGATTGATTTGAGAGGAGATACGCTGGCTCTTCAGAGACTTGATGAAGCGGCAGAGAAAGCAAAAATAGAACTTTCAACAGCAATGGAGTCTGAAGTAAATATTCCTTTCATCACATCTGACTCTTCTGGCCCTCGCCACTTGCTTATTAAAATCACTAGGGCAAAACTTGAAGAGCTAACGGCAGAATTTATTGATCGGGCTATGTCTATTACAAAAAGAGCCATGGAAGCTTCTGGCTTTTCTACTTCGCAAATCAATGAAGTTATCCTCGTCGGAGGGCAGACTCGAATGCCAAAAATGGCTGAAAAAGTCAAAGAATACTTTGGTAAAGAGCCAAACAAGTCAATTAACCCAGATGAAGTAGTGGCTCTTGGGGCTGCTATTCAAGGAGGGATTTTGGCGGGTGATGTGAAGGATGTACTGCTTTTGGACGTTATACCGCTGTCTTTGGGTATAGAGACCATGGGAGGGGTGGCCACAAAGCTAATAGAGCGAAATACCACTATTCCAGCCTCGCGTTCGCAGATTTTCTCGACAGCAGCGGACAACCAAACCTCGGTAGAAATTCATATAGTGCAAGGTGAAAGAGCCATGGCTTCTGACAACAAATCCCTCGGTAGATTTATCCTTGATGGCATTCCACCAGCTCCGCGAGGCATGCCTCAAATCGAAGTGATGTTCGACGTGGATGCAAACGGAATTCTTTCTGTAAAAGCAAAAGACAAGGCAACTAGCAAAGAGCAGTCCATAAGAATAGAAGCTAGGTCTAGTCTTTCAAAGGAAGAGATTGAAAAAATGCAGAAAGATGCCGAAGCTCATGCCACCGAAGATCAAAAGAAAAAAGATTTGGTTGAAGCAAAAAATATCGCAGAGCAACTTGTCTACACAGCCGAGAAATCTCTACGTGACGCAGGTGAAAAAGTTCCTGCTGAACTACGGGCTAGTATCGAAAATAAAATCACTGATGTAAAAAATGCACAAAAAGGTGAAGACATGGAACAGATCAAAAAGACAACAACAGAACTCTCAACTGAACTCCAAAAAATAGGAGAGATAATAAATAAAGCCGCAGGCGCATCGAGCGCCGGAGGTACCGATAGTCAGCAGACTAACGGGCAAACAGATGAAAAAGTTCGTGATGCAGACTTTACGGAAAAGAAATCAGAAGATGGGAAGTAGTGAGTAGGTTCTAGTGTCTAGCTTCTAGGGAAAATAATTTACTACGATATATCGTAGTAAATTATTTTTTTAACAGGAAAACCGCGCTAGACTGGACGCGGGTCCTGTCTTACGCGGTTGAAAGATTACTTCTTGGAGAGTGTTGGGGGATTGCGAATTAGACGAATTCCCAGCCAAACAACGAATGTGACAGCAAAGATTCCGACAACATCTACCCATGTAAAACTCATGATACCTCCTAAATTAAAAGTAACATCTTATTTTATAAGAGTCAAGTGTACACAAAACAAAAAAACGTTATAATAAATATTAATGTCAAAAGACTACTATCAGATATTAGGCGTAGACAAAAAGGCTCCAAAGGAGGAGATAAAAAAGGCCTTTAGGACTTTGGCCCATAAATATCATCCGGATAAGAAAACTGGGGACGACGCTAAGTTCAAGGAGATAAATGAGGCTTACTCTATTCTCTCTGATGATTCTAAGAGAGCCCAGTACGACCAGTACGGCCAGGCATTTAACGGCGCGGGCCCTTCGGCAGGTTCAGGATCGTCGGCATCTGGTTTTGGAGATTTTGATTTCTCTCAGTTTACTCAAGGAGGCAATGGTGGATTTGAATTTGATTTTGGCGATATATTCGGAGATGTTTTTGGTGGGGGACGCCGGGCACAAGTAAAACGGGGCCGTGACATTTCTGTAGACATAGAAATCTCATTTGAAGAATCTGTTTTTGGTGTAGAGCGTACTGTGCTTTTAAACAAGGTTTCAAAATGTGAGACTTGCGGGGGAAATGGTGGAGAAGTGGGGAGCGAGATGATCACCTGTCCAAAATGTAACGGCAAGGGGACTTTGCGTGAGGTAAAAAGGACTTTCTTTGGTCAATTTGAGTCAACTACTACTTGTGATAATTGTCATGGCACAGGCAAAATTCCGAAGGTAAAATGTCACACTTGCAAGGGAATAGGAGTTTTAAAGAAAGAGACCGAAATCAAGGTGAAAATTCCTGCTGGAATTGAAAATGGAGAGATGATCCGCCTTTCTGGTATGGGAGAGGCTATTGCTGGTGGACAAGCAGGGGATTTGTATATGAAAGTCTATGTTAAAAAGCATCCTGTTTTCAGAAAAGAAGGCACAAATCTTGTGATGGAGTTGCCGGTAAAATTAACTGATGCTCTTTTGGGTGGAGAGGTAAGCTTAAAAACTTTAGACGGAGAAATAAAAGTAAAGATACCCGAAGGTGTGACTCATGGAGAAATCTTGCGAGTAAGAAACAAAGGAGTGCCGTATGACAAAAGCCACAGAGGGGATATCTTGATAAAACTAAATATTCAAATACCAAAGAAACTTTCAAAGGAAACGAAGAAAAAAATAGAGGAATTAAAAAAAGATGGGATATAGAGGGGTGAAAATTTCAAAAATTGGGATTTTTGACTGCTTTGGCACCTGGTTTATGAGGTTTTAAAGGAAATGGAACTAAGGGTGGATTGAAAGTTGCTCAATATTTCTTTTTCTTGTGAAATATAAATCATACAATAAGGGCTATAAATAAGGTTTTTTTGGCCCTTCCCAAAACTCGCTTTTCATTGTCTTGTATTGACAAGGATATTAGAGTATGCTATACTATTAGTAACTCAGCAAGCCTGAGTTTTTCCTTTAAAAGACATTCAGAATTACAATCTAATAAATCTTATATCTTAAATTTCACCGCTATCAGTTTGTTTATGGTTATTTCGGCCCTCACTGGAGTTACGAGTCCTGCCACAGTCAAAGATACCCCAAAGGTAGAAGCGACTGTTACAGAATCATCGGTTGTCAAAAGAATATCAAATAAGGAAGTTGAGAATATAATGGGTACAGAAAGTTATGTACGACAATATTTCTCTGACATCCCGATTATGATTGAAATTGCAAGATGCGAGTCGCATTTCCGACAGCTCGACCGAGATGGAGATATTCATCGAGGAGTTGTAAACAATGCTGACGTCGGTGTTATGCAAATCAACGAGTTCTATCATCTGGATAGAGCCGAAAAGGATAATTATAACATCTACACAATCGAAGGTAATACTGCCTATGCCCGGGATCTTTACGAAAGACAGGGTACACAGCCATGGGCTTCATCTAAGCCTTGCTGGAGTAAGTATGTAAACCAGAATCTTGCTATGAACTCTACAAGCCTTAAAAACCAGAAATCAGACTAATTAAACAAAAGCTCCCGTAATAGGGGGCTTTTGTTACATCTGACGACTTCTTTAAAGTTATCAGATCCTGTGACTTGCTGGAGGGAATAGAGAACAGATATTCTTAATTAGTTATCTCTCTACACAAGGGGAGTAATTATATGTACGTCGCACAATATATCTTTTGTACAGGTACTATAGGGAGAAGATGAGATTCTAGATTTTCTGACTAATTAGCGAATTCATGTCTTTTCATGTTTCCCTTCTAATTATGTGTCAGACAAATTATCTAGCAAAAACTAAAATATTAAATTATATTTTTGAAATTTGGGCTTAGTAACTTTAAATTCCCACTTTTATTCCCAATAGGGAAGTCCCCTGCCCCATTTAGGTTACCCACCCTCTCACCAGATCATCTAACCAATTATAAAAAGATTTTATTATAGACCATACAGGGCCGATATATTTTTGAGCTTGTGGAGACTTCAGATATTCTATAACATCAAAATGAAATAAATATTTAAGGGCAATTAGAGCTACGATTATTAAGACGATCTTAGCTATAAAACCTCGATTATTTTTCATTAGATAATTATAGCAAAACTAAAGGCTTGGTAAATATAACAAAGGATCTAGATATGCCTTTATATCCGCTAAAGGCATGGTAGCCTGCTTACAGCCTTTGCTATTTACATATCTTTCAATTCTGACTCCTTGTGTTGCATAGACGCTGATATGTAAGTGCGGACCCGTGGAGTACCCCGTGTTGCCACTGTAACCTATAGTGTCTCCGGTTTGTAATCTTTCTCCTGTTGCCGCGCTTATGACAGAGAGGTGGCCGTAGATAGTCGAAAGTCCGTTATCATGCTTTACCATGACCCATTTGCCAAAAGAGTAGCATCCCGGGTACATATCAGTGTTGCCTGTGCCAACTACAGTCCCAGTCAACACGTTTTTAACTCTTGTTCCTACACTTGCCCTAAAATCTACCCCGTTGTGTGAGCCAGACACATAAAGCTTTTCTGCGCCGACGGTTTTGCCAAATTTTTGAGTGATATAAACGTCGTCGAGTGGCCAAGACAAGATGCTATTGTTCGGTCGTGGATAACTATTTTTATCAATCAAATAATTCAATTGAGATTCGTATTCAAAAACTTCTCTTTCAAACTGGGCTTTCTGTTCCTCTTTTGTCTTTACAAGCTCTTTGAAGGCTTGCTCTTTGTTTTTGGTCTGGGTCAAGATAGTAGCTTTTTCTTTTGCGGTGTACTCTACGGCCTGCTTTTTGCCATTCAAATCTTGTTTCAGATTAACCAAACTGTTTTTCTGGCCCTTCAAGGCATCCTGCTTTACCTCCATATTCTTTTTAAGAGCCGAGAGTTCTCTTGATTTTTCTCTTATAGTTTCCTCAACTTGCTGTGTGTCATCTATATCGTTCCAGATTTCACTTATATTTTTTTTGGATAATACCAGCTGAATGAGATTAACATCCTCCAGGTATTGAGTGTGTTTCAACGCTGATATGATGGCGTCCTTATTCAAATTTATGTGAGTTTTTGTAACGTTTATCTCGTTATCCAACTGGTTTATGGTGAGTGATGCCTTGCTTATCTTGCTTTCAGTCAAATTAATATCTGTAGATATTTTCTTTTTGGTTAAATCTAAAGTTTTTATAGTATTTTGCAGAGTTTTAGCTTGTCCTGCCGCTACATCAACTTCGGCATTATATTGTTTTATCTCTTCTTCTAATTTTTTTATCTGGGCGTTTCGATCGTCTATCTTATTTTTCAGTGTGTCAGTTGTGTCAATGTTTTGGGCGTAGGAAATAGAGATGCTTAGAAGAAATAGGAGTATGAAGAAAATGTATGAGTGATTCCATTTCATCTATTTAATTCGAGGATAATTTACCCCCAGCATCTATTATCCTTTTTACACTTTCATCCTTACCGAGAACATATAGGAGTGTAAAAGGGTCAGGGCTTTTTTCTCTACCGGAAAGTGACACGCGCAAAGGCCACAATACTTCACCTCGGCCATTTTCTGTTGCATAATTAAAAATAAGATTTTTTATTTTTTCAGAGGATTCAAATGAATCTTCCGGAGCTCTATTCAAAGTTTCAATAATCCACTCTAAATGTTTTTTTGGCTCGTTAGGCGACTCCTTTTTTCGGGAGTAGAGTAGGGTAGTCTCGTAATCAGGGGCTTTAAAAAAATAAGTCCACTCCCCTACTCCTAGCATGGTATCTACATCGCTCCATTTTGAAATGTGATCAAATATTATAGGAGTCAATTTTTTTATAAATTCCTCATCATTTACCTTGGAATCCTCTATTATTGTTTGATTACCTTTTAGACGTTTCCAAATCTCCTCTCTTACTCTATCTTCGGGCAGCCGCTTCATGTGTTCCTTGTTGACCCAATCCAGCTTTTTTTCGTCAAATATCGCTCCCCCTTTTTGGATTTGAGATACGTTGAAAGACTTTATTAATTCATCCAATGTGAATATTTCTTTGTCTGTTCCAGGATTCCAACCAACTAGAGCAAGATAATTAACAATAGCCTCCGGCAAATAACCTTTATCTTTGTAATAATCCAATGACACTGCTTCACCATGTTTTCTTTTGGAAAGTTTTGATCTATCCGAAGCCAAAATAAGAGGAAAATGGACGTATATCGGCCTCGGAGCTCCTATTGCTTCTTGTATTAAAATTTGTCGAGGAGTGTTAGAGATATGATCATCCCCTCTCATTACGTGAGTTATGCCAGCTTCAAAATCATCTACTACAACGGACAAATGGTAAACCGGTTCATTTATATTACGAGCGATGATAAAATCTTTTAATTCTGTTGTGTCAAAACTTACCTCTCCCCTCACAAGATCATTAAAGGTCACTGTTTTATTGGGATTTCTAAAACGGACCACCTCTTTGTTTTCTCCTTCTGTTTCTTGGGAAATGTAAGCTTTGTCTTCATTTATCAATTTCTCTAGATATTTTTTATAAATTTCCACTCGTTCGGATTGATGCCATAAATCCCCATCTCTTTTTAGTCCAAGCCACTCCAAATTTTCTAGCATGCTGATCTCGTACTCCTTTTTTGATCTGGCTTTGTCTGTATCTTCCACCCGGACAATAAAATCTCCATCATTCTGTCTCGCAAAAAAATAGTTAAAAAGTGCCGTTCTGACATTGCCAATGTGAAGCGGCCCCGTCGGTGATGGCGGAAATCTAGTTATTACTTTTTTATTTTGATTTTCCTGCATTTATAGTTTACTTTATGAACTTTACGGACTTTAGACTTTTGACGTTTATTTCTCGTGCTCTAAGGCAATGGCGATTATTTCTTGAGCGATCAATCTAGCTGAATCTTTTCTTGCAAATGCAGAAGCCGCTTTTGACATTTTTTCTTTTTCGTTTGAATTTGAAACAATTCTGTCAATTTCAGAAATTAGAACTCCTGAAGCTAGGTTTTCTTCTTCTATCACAATGGCTCCCCCCGATCTAGCATATGAATAAGCGTTTGTTCTCTGGTCATGAGAAGTGACTTCTGGAATAGGAACAATGATAGAAGGTTTGCCCCACAAAGCGATTTCAAAAATTGTCGAACCAGCTCGCGATAGGATAATGTCGGCAATTCCAGCTGATCTGCGCAATTCAACAATGTTTAAATATGCATATGGCTTGTATCTTTCTTTGTGCTCATTGTTTTGAAGAACAACTTGGCTTGTTTCTCTCATGACTTCAATATTATTTTTTCCAGTCTGGTGAATTATCTGGTACCTTTTTACAAGTATGGGCAAAGAATCCATTATTACTTCGTTTATAAATTTGGAGCCGAGAGAGCCGCCCAAAATAAGAATGGTTGGCAAATTGGGATCAAAGCTGAAAAACTCGTATGAGTCAGCAACTAGTGTTTCCTGTGTTTCTTTACGGATAGGATTTCCAGTGTAAGCAGTTTTTTCTGGCTTGAAATAGCTCACTGCTTCGGGGTAAGAAAGGGCTATCTTACGGGCAAATTTACCGGCCCAAGCGTTTACTTTGCCTGGTTTGCTATCTGATTCATGAATAACTACAGGGATTCGGAGAAGTCTTGCTGCAAAGAGTGCCGGGAAACTGGCATAGCCACCCTTACCAAAAACAACATCTGGGTAGATACCAAACATTCTCCATGTTGCTCCGATTACACCAAAAAATGTCTTGAAAAGGTCAAAAAAATTTAAAATTAAATTTTGGGGCGAAGATTTTCGGCGAATCTTGCCCGCACTTACCTCCTCAAATGTTATATTATTTTCAAAAAGAAGACTTTCGTTGTAGGGTTCTGTAGACATATAAAAAAGTTCCGGCCTTAGTAGGCGGTTTTCCTTGGCTATTTGATTTAGTTCTTCCGCAACGGCAATGATCGGATAGAAGTGTCCTCCAGTGCCCCCGCCTGTCAATAAAATTTTCATAAATAAATTAAATTACAAAATTGAACTGCAACAAAGTAGATGAGGTAATTTACTTGTTTTTTCTATTCTTAGAGATATTTAAGACTATGCCCACTTCAGCCAGAGTCATAAACAAAGCCGTTCCACCATGACTTATAAACGGCAAGGTAATGCCGGATAATGGCAGAAGCCCGACCATTGAACCTATGTTTACAAAGGCTTGGGACACAATCATTATAACAATTCCTAGAGCCGTAAGTCTACCAAAAGTATCAGGTACACGACCTGCAATTTTCAGCCCTCTGAAAGCAAAAAAGATGAATAAGAGAACGATGCCAACTGCTCCGACAAAGCCGAATTCCTCCGAAGCAACAGCGAAAATAGAGTCCCCTATTGGTTCTGGCAAGACGTTGAATTTCTGGATGCTTTGACCGAATCCCCTCCCAAACATTCCGCCGCTTCCTATAGCAATCAAAGATTGCTGGATTTGGTAGCCGCTACCTAGAGCGTTCTGGTCTGGATGAATAAAAGTAGTAATACGACTCATTACATATGGCCTAGTGTAAGCGACAGTTCCAATTCCTATTACTCCACAAATAGCCAGAATAAAAACGTATTTCCATCTTCCTCCGCCGGAAAGATACATAGCTAGACCAGCAAAAATTATTATAAGAAGTGTGTCTGTGTCTGGTTGATTGAGGAGAATCGCACTTATTATCCCAATAAGAACTAGGAATGGTGCAAATCCATATTTAAAAGTTTGAGCTCTGTCTTTTATGGAAGTTAGCCAAGCGGCAAAGTACATAATAAATCCAATTTTCAGAAATTCTGACGGCTGGAAAGAGACGATCCATAGATAAATCCACCTTTTTGCGCCACCGTGAGATATTCCTACTCCGGGAACGAAAACCAAAAGGGTCAGGACAACAGAAGCGATGAAAATATAAAAAGCATATTTTCTGTAGTACTTATAATCAATCTGGGAGGTTATGAGGCAAGCCACTGATCCCAAAAAAAGCCCGTAAAATGTCTGGTTGAAGGCAACATTGGCGTATTTTACTGCTTGTTTGGAAAGTAAACCAAGGGAAGCCGAAGCAAAAATCAAATAACCAGCCACAACGAGTATGACAACAGAAATGAGAAAAGGAATATCAACTTTTATTTTCTTCATCCCGTTAGAAATAGGAGATCATACATTTAGATATGACTCATAAAATTAAGTTATTAAATGTATCTGACATTTGTAATATTGGATCTCCGCTATTTCTAACGGGATTCATTGCTACAAATAATAACATAAATTTTTATATTTTTAAGATTATTTTCTGCTTGATTTAATATTATTTTTCAGTAGGATATGGAAAGAAAAGGAGTTCTCATGGAATATCGAATTGGCAAGATCGTCGCTGTTTGTACAAGGGTAAGGGGCGGAGTTCCGAAATCTCCCCGCCCTTGGGCGGTAATTTGCCACTATGGGTTCGATGGGGACTATCACGCCAAACCCACGAGGCGAAGCTTCAAGTTCCCTTACCTTCCAAAGCAGAATACTGACAGACACCTAACCATTGTCGGAAAAGAGGTATTAGACGCGCTAAATACTGAACTGGGGATAAATCTTGGCCCGGGTGATCTTGGTGAAAACATCCTGGTTGAAGGTCTGGGTGATTTATCAGAAGTTGCTCCGGGAGATATGGTATGTCTTTCCACCAAGGCTATACTTCGCGTATCGGAGCAGAATGTTCCATGCGCTAACCTGCAACACTATCACCCGCTTTTGATCAGGAAAATCATGGGCAGAAGAGGTATCTTGTGCAGTGTGGTGGCAGGGATTGGTGAAGTAATCCTACCCAACGATCTGGTCTGGGTTAAAAAGCCACTCTAACCCCAAGCCTGCATTTTCTCGTCAAATCAGACGGAAGAATGCAGGCTTTTGTTATTAAATTACCTTAACTTATGAGAGCGAGAATAACTCCCACCATTGCGAAAACTACGCTTATAATCCAGTAGCGCATTACTACTTTTGCCCGTGACCATCCCAATGCTTCAAAATGATGATGAAGAGGGGCCACTTTGAAAACTCGGCGCTTACCGAAATATTTGTACGAAACGATTTGAATAATAACGGAGAGAGAGGTGGCTACAAGAGGAATAGCGATTATTGGCAAAATTAAAACTGACTTTGTCAGAAATGCGATGACAGATAAAGTCACAGTAAGTCCAACCATGCCAGTTTCCCCCATATAAAACCTGGCCGGCGGAATATTAAACCAAAGAAAAGCCAAAGTCCCTCCTGCAATGACAGCACACAGTGCAGAAATATCTATCTGCTGATGGACAAAGGCGATGACAGCATAGGCCAGAAAAATAATTGACATGATACCGCCGGAAAGACCATCCATACCGTCTACCACGCTAGTAGAAAAAACTCCTAGCATTACAAAAATAAAGAAAGGTATAAACCATAATCCGAGCTCAAACTCACCGCCAAATGGAATATGGACTGATGTTAACTGTAGTTTGTCGTAAAACCAAAAAGCGATCGCAAGACCTATAAGGGATACCGAAATAATTTTTATTTTTCTATAGACCAAAGGGTCTCGAGCGTAACTCCCCTTGCCAAATATTTGAAGCAGGTCATCAGCAAGGCCAATCAAGGACGCCAGGATTAAAGTGGCGATAGGAATAAGTGTCTGACTTCGGCTAAAAAAGTTCAGTTTCTCTGTCAGGTCCGACGGAACAATTAAAGACAGGAGATAAATAACAAAAACAGTAATCAGAACTGAAACCCAGATAACCACCCCGCCTATTCTGGGAGTGGAGAGTTCGCTTTCTGTGTTATGAACTTTGGCAAAATCATCCGTTGTCATGCCCGACTCTGTTCGTGGAGATTTTTTCCACAATTTGTGTTTATAGAAAATATCAGCAAAAAAAGGAGTGATCAAAATGCCAAAAAGGAATGTAAGAACGGACGGCACTACAACTTTAATAACGTCAATCATAAATAAGTCTACAAAGTTAAAAGTCTTTAAAGTCTGTAAAGAAAATGAGGTTCATCTGTATGGACTCTATGACTTTACGAACTTTCCACTAATGTACACATCATACCATAAGGCCAGCATGAGTAATGCGTATATTTTTCTTGAATTATCTCTCTTCTTTTCCACATGATTTTCTATTAGTTTTTCCACATACGGCAAATCTATATGAGATTTTATGTACTCGTTTGTCAAAATCATCTGATAAACATCTTGCTTTTCTTTTGTCAGCCAATCACGAATGGGGGTGGGAAATCCGAGCTTTTTCCTATTTCTAGCCGCTTCCGGTATAACCCCACTAAAAGCCTTCCTTAGCAGGTATTTGGTCACCCCTCCTCGCCACTTAAAGCCATCTGGGAGGGTTTTAGCAAGGTTGGCTACCTCAATATCCAAGAAGGGTACCCGAAGCTCAAGGGAGTGGGCCATAGTCATTTTATCGGCTTTGGCCAGGATATCCCCCACCAGCCATGTATTTATGTCTATGTATTGCATTTGGGTGGATTCTGATAGGTTTTCTACAGACTTATAAATAGGATCAAGGGATTGAAGTTTTTCATTTTTTTTGCTTGTCCATAAAGTATCAAGTTCAGATTGTTTGAAAAGATTTGCATTTCCGATATACCAGTCTTTTAATTGTGAATTTACTCTTCTCAGGTAATTTTTACCAAAGTATTCAAATGGCATATTCAAAAATAATTCTAAAATACTTTTTGGAATCCATGCCATTTTTTGCCGAGCAAATGGGGCTAGATATATATTGTATCCGCCAAAAAGTTCATCAGCCCCTTCTCCTGACAAAACCACTTTGACACTTTTTCTTGCTTCCCGAGCAACAAAGTAAAGCCCAATTGCCGAAGGATCTGCCACAGGTTCATCAAAGTGGTATACAGCTTTTGAAAGAACAGAGAAATATTCCTCTGGCCCAATTTTTATTTCTGTATGGTCTGTGCCCAAAAAATCAGAAGTCTCTTTTGCCTCACTTCCTTCTGTTAAAGTATCAAATCCCACCGTGAAGGTCTTGATCTTCTTAGTTCCTCTCACCCCTTGCATTGTTGTAGCAATAATACTGCTATCTACTCCGCCAGAAAGGAAAGCTCCGACAGGAACATCGGCAATCATGTGATGGGCCACTGAGTCTTGAATTGTGTTCTTGAGCCTATCTATTGTTTTGCTTTCATCCAGATTATTATCTGGGCTGAATTCAAATGACCAGTACCTTTTGACCTGACCTTCTCCTGTTTCCGCATTTATTTTCAGAAAATGCCCCGGAGGTAATTTATGAACATTTTTAAAAAAGGTTTCTGGTAGCGGGTTATACTGAAAGGAGAGGTAGTTATAGACCGCATTATCGTTTACTTCTGCTTTGAACCCGGGAATTGCTAAAAAACTTTTTATCTCAGAAGAGAAAGCTACGATTTTCTCGCTCTCGACTAAATAATAAAGAGGTTTAATACCAAAAAAATCTCGGGCCAAAAAAACCTCTTTTGTTTCAGTGTTGTAAATGCAAAAAGTAAACATCCCTCGAAGTCGTGTTAGCATTTTCTCTCCATACGCTTCATATAGGTGCAGTATAACTTCTGTATCTGTCTGGGTTTTAAATTGAAAACCTTTCTCGATGAGCTCTATCCGAAGCTCTTTGTAGTTGTATATTTCTCCGTTAAAAAAAATGAGGAGTTTCTGGTCTCTAGAAGTAACAGGCTGACTTCCCGTAGAGAGGTCGATAATAGAGAGTCTTCTCATTCCTAATCCGATATTTTTATCAAAAAAAAAGCCGTCATCATCTGGCCCGCGATGAATAATCTTGGCAACCATATCGCCAATTACTTTCTCTTTATTTTCTCTATTTTCACCTATGATTCCTGCAATACCACACATAATTAGAGTGTACTAAAATAGCTTAGCTTTGTCGAAAATTTAGGTTATCTAACTGACTCATATCCCCCCTCAACTCCATTTGGAGAAAGCACCACTTGCCAAAGTTGGAATTCTCGTGCTCTGAAACTTCCAGCAAAAGAGAGTAGATAATAACGAAACATTCTATAAAATCTCTCTCCATATTTCGCCTTAAGAGTTGGCCAAGCTGAGTCAAAATTTTTCATCCAAGCCATAAGAGACGGATCATAGTATTGTCCAAAATTATGCCAGTCTTCCATAATAAATAATCCGTCATAACTACTGGCTATTCGCTTTGCAGAAGGGAGCATACCATTCGGGAATATGTATTTATCTACCCATGGCTCTCCTCCAGCTCTAGAAGTTTTATTATTTCCTATTGTATGGAGAAGAAATAGTCCGTCATTATTAATGTTCTTTTTCACTATTTCCATCATTTCTCTGTAATTCTTATACCCAACATGTTCAAACATTCCTACCGAAACAACCTTATCGAACTTTTCAGAAATATCCCGATAATCCATAATTTCTATTTTTATAGGCAATCCTTCTGTAAATTCTCTAGCAAACTCCGCCTGTTCTATCGAAAGAGTTATACCTGTCACATGACAGCCATAATGCTCATTTGCATATTTAGCGAAACCTCCCCACCCGCAACCAATATCTAAAACTTTATCAGTAGGTTTTAATTGGAGTTTTTTACAGATAAGATCTAGTTTTTGCTCTTGGGCAGTATTTAAATCGCTAGTATTTTTAAAATACCCGCAACTATATTGCATGTATTTGCCCAAAAAAGAGCTGTACAAGTCATTCCCAAGGTCATAGTGCTCTTCAGCAACCTCTTTTGCTTTTGTCTTAGTTTGCAAGTTAAAAAGCATGGATTTTGCTACATGAATTAAATTGGCCAGACTCCTATAGAGGAAGCTTTTATCACTGAATCTCAATACTCGATAGATCAATCCGTCAAGATTTTCGCAGTCCCACCAGCCATCCATATATGCTTCACCTATTCCTAAAGTCCCTTTTGTCAAAATACGATCATAAATTCTACTGTCATGGATTTGAATATCCCAAGGTCTGTCGCCATTTATCTTTACACCAGCCGAAGTTAAAATCTTTTCAATTATTTTTTTAGATTTCATTTTAATTTGTTATTCTTCTAGGTACTGCAAACTAGCTTTTACTAAAGCAGAAACATCTGAAAAGCGGCCTTCTGTGCTTGAGCCTAGCACTACTACCACAATTGGTCTGCCAATAGAAGCATCAAAGACCACTGCAAGATTTCCTCCGGCGATATCGGTATAGCCTGTTTTGGAAGCAATTAAGCCTGGAACAGCGTCTATTCCTGTATTGGTATTTTTCGCCACGTGACTTTTGTTCAGTGAATCCAAAGTCAAACTCTGATATTTTGTAGCCTCTAGTATTTCCGGCTGATTGACTAAAATGTATTTCATAAGCTTGCCAATATCTTCGGCCGAGCCGTACCCCCCACTGACTTGGCCTTCATCCAGCCCGCTTTCATTAATAAAATATGTCTGTTTTAGGCCTAGCTCTTGTGCACGCGTATTCATTTTGGAAACAAAATCCCTTCTCCCTAGTTCATAATCATTGCTTTTCAAATCAAACGCTCCGACAACAGAAGCGATGGATCGTGCCCCATCATTAGAAGAGACAATGAGAGAAAAATCCAGAAGGTCTCTCAGTTTCCATGATTCGTCAGCCAGGAGTCCCGTATCTCCTTCTTCCTGCAAAAATTCTTTTTTGATTGTAATGCGAGTGTTCTTTGGCAAAAGCTCTGTTGCTGTCAAAGCCATCATTAGTTTTGTTATAGAAGCCAGAGGCAGTTGAGCTAATTCATTTTTCCTGAAAATAACTTTATTTTGGGTTATATCAAATACATATGCCGATTTTGCTTCAAGCGACCGCCCGGTAAAGGCCGCGGACGTCACTACTTGTACCTTATTTTGGCTTTTCTTTGTTGTGCTGTGAATCGCTCCATAAATTAGAAAAACCATAAGAATAACCAGCACCACCAAAATGGCGTTAAATATGAGGAGTCCTTTTCCGATTTCTTCTGATTTTTGGCTATTATCTTCCATATTATTCCGCTTCTTCCAGAGTAGACTCCCCCACCTCTACTTTTTCCTCTTCTGTTTCTTTTGGAACTTCTAGCTGTTTTTTCATCTCTTCGTATTCGGGCAATTCTGAAATATGACTCAGCCCTAAATGTCGCAATGTATCCCCTGTAATATTATACAGTATCACACGTTCGTCACTTTTGCTGTTTTTTCTTTCCACAAGCCCGCGCAAAAGCAAATTTCTCAAAACAAACTGCGAGTTTACTCCTCTTATATATTCAATCTCCTTTTTGGATACCGGCCCTTTGTAGGCCACAATAGAAAGGGTCTCGATCCCAGCACGGCCAAAATCCCTCTCTCTTTCCTCTCTTATTATTTGTTCAATAGTTTCTGAAAATTCTGGTGCCGTTACAAGTGTTACTTCATCGTCGTGATAAACAATTCTCACTCCCCGAGCATTCATAGATAATCCAAGTTCGCCGACAGCAGAAAAAACTGTCTTTTTCGGCACACCTAGTGTCTTGGCCAGAAAATCCACGCTAACAGGTTCAGCTAGATAGAACAAAATAGCATCGAGTTTAGAAATTAAATCATTTTTCATTTAAATTTTTTCCGGTTTTAAAAGCATACAAAAACTTTCAGATTCGAGCACAGTGAAATGTGCCAAATATGGAAGTTTAATATTTCGGTATGCCTATAGTATCTGTTTCCATATGGATATCCTGAAACTCCCTATCCTGCCTAACTCTTATAATACCCTGTTTTACCAGCTCGAGCATAGCTAAAAATGACACAATAATATTAATTCTACTATCCCGAGCTTGCTCTCTGCTTGTCGAACTAGTTGAATATGCAAAATCTTTGAAACTCATTTTCATGCTTTTTGTTATACGATCAGTCAGACTATCTATCATTTCTTCTAAACTAATAACTTTTTCAACGATGGCAGTTGGAACAAATTCTTTTTTCGGCATTTCTCGAATTATTAATCTTACCGTCTCTTCAATTCGCGAAACGGAAAGTTCTTTGTCAGGAGTAAAAACAATTATTTTTTCTTTTGAAGGGAGCCTTAAATATTCTGTATGAATTCCAAATCTTTCCCTCAAATGCCCGCTCAAAGCTTTGTACTTTTGATATTCCGAGAGTCTCCTTTCCAAATCCTCGATGCTGTGCTGTTCTTCCTCAGTTAGAGTCAAAGTTGGCAAAAGAGACTTAGACTTTATAAGGACAAGAGTTGAGGCAATGAGAACAAAATGAGCAGAGTCCGCAATCGGAAAGTTTTCGAGAGACTTCACATAGCTAATATAATCATCTGCAACCTGGGCCAGAGATATGTCGTTTATAAAGAGTTTTCTCTTCTCAATCAGAGAAAGGAGCGTGTCCAGAGGTCCTTCAAAAATATGAGTTTTAACTTTATAAGAACTTTCCATTTTTATTTTAAGATATTTTCTACAGTAGCCTGTGAAAATATTTTCATTGTATCAAATATTTTAATAGTAGGATGAGTCGGTTCTAGTAACTGCAAATCCGTACAGGCCAAAACTACGCAGTTTAATTTTTGATTGCTAAAACTGTCGATAATACTCATAAGCTCCCCCCTATCTTTTTCTTCTCTCCTTGCATTAACTAAATTTACAATAACTTGAGTAATTCTATTTTGCTGATTTTCGTCTGGAATAGAATATCCTATTGAATTTTCAGAAAAAGCTGACTCATACAGTTTATTTTTAGTAGTAATGGAAGTTGAAATAATACCTACATTTTGCATATTTTTTTTCTTTAAAAAATTTATTGTCTCTTCCACTATACTTAGAATAGGGATTGAAACTGATTCTCTTATCTCTTTTATAAAAATGTGCAAAGAATTACAGGGCATTACTATAAAATCTGCTCCAGCCTTTTCTAACCTTTGAGCTTCTTTCGTTAAAAAAGGTATGTATCTTTCAAGACCCAAATTTTGCGTGATTGCTTCTTCTTCCATTTTATAAGGCAATGGAACGCTAGAGATAAGGACTGCGGGCCTTGTATTTTTATCTCTTTCTTGACACAAAAAAATAATATCCAAGTAAAACTCGGAAGTGGTTTGCGGGCCTAATCCACCTATAATTCCAACGGTTTTCATGAATAATTTTACGGATTTAACCTTTTAACATCGCGTGGAAGATAAGTTGCTTCACGAACATTCGGTAGATCAAGAATTTTCATTACAAAACGCCCTGGGCCAATACCAGCTCCACCATGTGGAGGACAGCCATAACGGAAAAAGTTTATGTAATCTTTCAAAGGTTCTAGTGACATTCCTTTTTCTTCGGCCTGACGAGTTAAAACCTCTGGTCTATGTTCCCTTTGAGCAAGAGTTGTAACTTCCAGTCCACGATAGAGTAAATCTGCCCGTCTTGAATAGTCACTTCCCTCTTCCAATCTCATATGATAAAAAGCACTTTTTGATTTATGATATTCAGTTACAAAAACAAAATCGTGATTATACGTTTCCTTAACATACTCTGAAATAGACCTCTCTTCTTCAGGAGACAAATCATGATCCTCGCCATTTTCCACTCCTCTATCTTTTAGAATCTTTTTGACTTCAAGCATAGTAATCCGAGGAAAAGGCCTCTCTGGTACTGTAATGTTTACATCTGGAAATTTTGTGAGGACTTGTTTGAATCCTTCCACAATCATTCCCTCTTCGGCATCCATTACATCGTGGTGAGAATCAACATAAGCCATTTCAAAATCCCAGCCAGTAAACTCGGTCAAATGGCGAGTGGTAAAAGATAGCTCTGCGCGAAAGACAGGCGCAACCATGAAAACTTTTTCAAATCCGCTTGCAATGCCCATTTGTTTGTAAAATTGCGGCGATTGCGGAAGATATGCCTTGCGATCAAAATAATTCACAGTAAAAACTTCTGCTCCGCTTTCTGACTGTGTTTGGAGAAAATTCGGAGGATAAAGCTGTATAAAATTATTCTCATCCCAGTATTTTCTGAAGCCTTTTTCAAGCTCAGTCCAAATTTTAAATATTTTTGCTTTTTCAGGCTTTCTCAAATCAATCCAGCGATAATCAAACCGAGTCGGAGCTTCAGTTTCTTCGTCCCTTCCTTTCGTAACAACAGGAATCGGCAGTTCTGGTTCTGCGACCGATAGGACTTTAATTTTTGAAACATTTACTTCAAAACCACCCGGAGCTTGCTTGGCTTCTTTTACCATACCGGTAATTGTCACAACTGACTCATGTGATAGCCCTTGCGCTGTTTCAAAAGCCTCACTCGACGCCTCAATAACTGTCTGAATTACTCCTGTGATATCACGGAGTATCAAAAAGATGATTCTACTCTGAACACGGAGAGTGTGAACGAAACCGGAAACCGTGATTTCCTTGCCAACATGTTCTCCGATATCTTTGTTATAAATTCTCTTCATATTCTTAAAATCCTAACATATTTATTCACACAGACCAACTTTTTCCTAACTTTTCATTTTGAAGATCTCATTCTCAACACACAACTAACCACATACACTAACTTATACGACCGTAGAGATTAGTGTATGTGTAACCTTAATTTATTAAAGTATTTATAGTAAATATCTACGGTAAATTGAAATGCTTTCTAAATTTTTTATCGTTTTCCATGCTATCCACAATCAAATACAGGAGATCTTTGCCAATATTAAAATCCGCTTTTAATAAGGTAATGAGGTCCTCACAATCATATGGATAAACCCATACACTCTGTTGAACTTTTATAAAACCAATATGTAAAAGAGTTTGCCGGATATCATCCCTGACAGATCTTTTGTGTTCTGGGATGTCAAAAATCAGCATTCTCCATCTGCCATCCCATTTTTTAGGTTTTTCTATTTTCCAATCCTTTAGTTCAATTTTATTTAATTCTCCTCTTCCTTTCTCGGTAAGTTTTAAAAATCCATTCTCATAGACAAGTAGTCCTTTTTGAACTAGTCTTTCTCTTGCTCGTTTTATAACTTCCTTTTGTCTTTTTTTAGGATCAAACCCAAAAGATTTTAGAAGTTGAATAGTATTAGGCGCTACCACTGTCAGAGCTAATAATCCTGATACAGCAACAGTTGCCAAAACAGCCTTTTGAATATCTTGTCGCCTCTTCCTTTTCTTAAATTCTTTTTCTATATTCCCCATATTAATCAGATAATTATACACTAGTTATTACGACCGTAAAAGTTAGTGTATAATACGCGTAGCGGATTTCCCCGCGTCTTGACGCGGGATCCTTGTAGGAAGGTTGGAAACCTTCGTCTGTTGAGGAGATCATGATCAAGTGTGAGGAAGACCGCTGGATGAACGGGAAGCAAGCACTTGCATATAGTCTGGTTACCAGATCGTCGAGCGATTCGAAGAAATCAAGTTCCCAGAAAAGAAGGAGGGGGCCCGCTTAGGCGGGCCTATTCTATTATTAAAACTACTTTTTAAACCTTGCGGCTTGTAAATTGTATAGACCAGCATATACGTTTTTATTCCTCATCAATTCTTTATGACTCCCCTCCTCTATCAATTTCCCTTCTTCAAGCACAAAAATTTTATCGCAGGCTGAAATAGTTGAAAAATCATGAGAAATTAATATTGCTGTTTTCCCTTCCGGCAAGTTTTCAATAGAATCAAATATTTTTGCTTCAGATTCGGCATCGACAGAAGCAGTTGGTTCATCCAAAATCATAACAAGCCCGTCACGGTAAAGTACCTTTGCGATCGAGAGTTTTTGTTTTTGGCCTTTTGATGGCTCTTTCCCGCCAAACTCAACCCCCAACTGTTGGTCATATTTTTCCTCCCATTCCTCAATAAATGCATGTGCCTCGCTTGTTCGAGCAGATTCAATAACCCTGGTCAGGTTTATAGATCTATCTGGTCTTCCTATCCCTATAGCTTCTTTGGTCACAAAATCATAAGTGGCATAATCTTGAAGCATAACAGCTAGATAAGACCACCACTCTTTGGTTAAAACTTCTCTCATATCTATGCCGTTAATTAAAATCCTGCCTTCAGTTGGATCGTAGATACGGCACAAGAGTTTGACAAGCGTAGTTTTACCAGCACCGTTGTTTCCGACCAGTCCAATATTGTCTCCGGCTTTAAATGTTAGATTAATATTCCTTAGGATCCATTCCCCAGAATTTGGATATTTGAAACTAACATTCTCCATAATAATTTCCGGGGCCGACGATAAATTAAGTATTTTTGGATTTTTTGGCTGGATTATTACTGCCGGCGTCTTAATAACCTCCATTATATCTTTCGAAATCAGATGATCTTCATACTGTGATGAAATATTGGTGAGGAGAGAAGTTATTGATGATTGAACTGTAGATAGAACGCCCAGCATGTATATTATACTCCCGACTTGTCCTTGCCCGTCTATTACTTGTTTTACGACAAGAAACAATCCTGTTGTAAAACCCACAAAAGCTAAGATATCGCCGATTGAAGTTTGAAAAACCCTAGATTTCTCAGTTTTTAGTTGAACTATATTAAAATCATCTACAATCTTTTTCATCCATGTTAAAAGCTTCTGACCTGATTGGAAAAGCTTAGTCTCAATAAGGAAAGATCTCCAGACAATATGTTCCCTTAGATCAGCAACTCTCCTCTGTCCCGGTGAATCTTTTGACCATATGCTCCAGGATTTGGTGGCAAATTTGGTATCTATAATAAAGCCCGGAATCGCAGTAATAACAACAACAACATAAACTAGCGGATTGAAATGCACAGCAAGGGCAGTTCCAATAGTTATACGAGACACATCAAATAATAGGTTGAATTGTCCAAACGCTAAGTCAGATAGCGGACCAACACCGTTACGAAAAGCTCTCTGATTTAAATCTTGAAATTTCGGATCTTCATATGTGGCAATATCAATTTCCTCTCGTCGTTTATAAACCGCGTACTCCGTTTCGGAGCGCATCTTTAGCCTCCAATGCCTAATAACATACAGACGTATGTTGCCTATTATCGTCGGAGCAATATTTATAAGTGAATATAATGCCAGCAAATACCAGATATTCTGATACTCAATATTTTTAACTCCTGCAACTATTGCACTGACCAGTTTCCCTAGAACATAAGAACTGCCATAAGGAAGCGTTG